>Ga0136643_10010056_pt1 | contig 13947 bp, 10 predicted proteins | sample TergutLab28metaG_FD_96883 | JGI IMG/M metagenome (GOLD analysis project Ga0136643, IMG submission 96883) | Labiotermes labralis P1 segment gut microbial communities from Petit-Saut dam, French Guiana - Lab288 P1 (version 3) (version 3) | ecosystem: Host-associated > Arthropoda: Insects >... | reverse complement strand
TTACTTTTTTTTTTTTTTTTCTTTCTTTTTTTTTTTTGTTTTGTTGTTTTTTTTTTTTTCCTTCTTTTTTTTTTTTTTTTTTTTTTGTTTCCTGAGTGTATAATTGTGGACGTACTGCTGCGGGATTAATGAAATCTTTTCTGATTTCTTTGCGTATAGCCATTGTGTATAGTATTGCCGAAAGTTTGGTACGGGATGTAACGAACCTATTGATTGTTAGTCTCATACTAATAACTGCAAGATTAATGGATATATCCTACGGCAAAAAAAACTTTATCCGTTTTAATAATTTTACAAACACGCATGTAACTAACAAGTTATAATCATTCAATTATTATATTTTACTCATCCTGTCTCACAAAACTCGAGAAGCAATATCGACGTTTAGGCCTATGTAGGCTACAGCTGAAGATTGCACTCTGTGTCGAAATATGTAGGAGGATAAGTCTTACAATCTAATGAGAATATACACAATTAAAGGTTGTATTTGACGGAAAACTTTATATAAATACTACTTGTATTGTAGTTGTATATAAAACGGTGTTTGTTGACTGAGTGGAGCGTGCATTATATAGCGAAAAGAAAAACGTGACGTAGAAATACTGTATAGGAATAAAGGACGTGACAGAAAAAAGAAAAGACTCACAATATTTTGTGTGTATTTAGAATATCAGTAATTATACTGCACACGTGTGTAAATAATTGTTTCAGGCCGAACTTTTCCCAATGACACTGCCTTTCGCCCTGAGCACTCTCTTGTTCTTGTGTGTGACATCTAGTGCTATTGTACGACCTAGAACCATCAGCTTCCCAGAGAAACATCGTCAAGATTACAAACCTCTTCTTTTCCAAAGGGCACAGGTAGGCTACAGTGCATGCAAAATTGTAACATTTCCTTAAAGATGCTGTGCGAAAACACGGATTTGCTGAATGTAACCGGACCTTGAAACAGTAGGTGATGACAGTTGCTAGTGGAAATGTGCTATACTTATTTAGTTTAATTAAAGGGGAACAATCTTAAGGGCTTTTAAAATAACTTTCTTTTTCGAAGTTCGGCTCGTGTGAATAAAATTTTGGCACTTTTAGCTTAACCATTTTGGACCAGATCTTCACGCGGTCTTCTTGCAGACATAGTGATTTAGAGAAGCCTATTCTGTTTAATTGTAATGAACATTACTTTCAAAGTAACACATTTTCTACGGTTACTGAATACTTAAATAGCATGTGAACATGTTCATTGTAATTATGAAGGATTTAATTCTGAAAATTACATTTTGAAACAATTATTTTTTCTTTGTAAATGATTTTCCACATGGTTCCTGTCAGACTACTTTGATTACTGCTCAAATATTAACATTGGATGAGGGAAACGCAAATATAATGCCGACATTAAACAAAAGTATAGTAATCATGACGCTAGACGCAAGAAAGTAAAATTGACTGTATTACTACTTACTTCAGTTTATGGTCGTATAGGGACAGTCAAACCGTGTTTGTGCTTTTGTCTTACGTTACGAATATGAAACTCTCCGTGGCTGTGACTGTATAGGATGAAATGGTGTCATAACTAGTGACGCATTAATCGGTAAGAATGTAGAAGAAAGTAACTAACCGTCTGGAGTCACGACTCAGGCGTGTAGTCGCCGTCCTTACCATGAAGGCCCAAGTTTAACCCCAGGCCAGTAAATGCGATTTTTTGTTGAGAAAAGTGACACGGGGCAAGGTTCTCCGAGTGACAGTTGAATCATTCCACCAATGCTCCATATTCATTCATTCGTCTATTACTGAGGCTATACAACCCTAGCATGACGTACTTGTTAACTTACACTCTTGAAGAAGAAAGTGTGAATACCGTAGATAGACAAATGTTGTCAGTTTTAGATGTTAATATTGAGGAATATTATTTTAACAGGAACACTCAGCCTCGACTTCAGACCTAAATGATAAGGGCGAGGAAACGGAGAAGGTATTATCGGAAGTAAAGGTGGTGTAAGGAAGAAAAACGAACTGAGAGAAGCAGCGTCTGGTCACAATGGACATTCGCCAGCTTTATCGTTCACTCCGCTACCAGTCGTGAACATTTCTTGAGTAATAATTACACATACGTGCGCACATCAGAACGCTTGCATGGTAAGGCATATTCTCCATTTTATAATTATACACGAGTGACGGATTGTGTTTAAACGCACACATGCCCACCACTTATCCAGGCAGATGAATGTGTACCTTGATATATCGTAATAACAATTAGGTGACTACGGGCTGATCATCCGAGGTTTGACTTTCTGTTTCATACACACCGAGCGCAATCTGAGGCTCGCCCACTCCTTTTAATGGGTGTCAGGGGCCTGATATTTGGGAGAAGCATTTTCATCCGACATTTCGTTGTACGCTTGTAAGCATACATGATGTCATAACCCTGAAGAACCCTTACTGTAAGAACTTCGTGTGGCGTTGTAAATTAACAGTTAACTATAACGCGATACATTTATTAACACAACGCTGTTCAAGACAAATTTGTTTGTACTATTGTTTGTGGCAATGCTTTAAGACATCAGTATAATATGTACAAAAGGTATGAAGAAGATTCTATAAAGGAAATGGTAGATTTTAACATTAAGGTATGATATTACACTACACTAGACACTTAGATAAGCTAATGTAGCCAAAGTGATCCTTAATTTAATAAACTGAAACAATCTTCTTATTGTGTTGAGATGTTGTGAATAGAACGAAAAAACTTATTTGGATCGCATTTCAAGCATTAAAGTGGAAACACAGAATATTAATATTTTTAAATTAAATATTAAACAACCTAAAGACTGTATCGTTGACTACGATATGATATTCTATCAGAAATACTTAAATACGCCCTAACCAACACTAAGTAACTGCGTAGACTAGTGTCCAACTCCGAATCGCCTGTAACAGAATTCGATGGTTCAGCACAATGAAGACAAAAGCCAGTCTCTGACACCAAACCAATTCAAGATGTGCTTTTATCATGATATTTAGGAACGTAAATAGAAATCTGGTGACAGCTGGCACAAAGTCAGTCAAGTTGTGACATGAAGAGAAGAACAACATTGCCGAGCTGCAGTCTATTAAAATACATTTTTTCCCCCTAAAACATATCGCAAAATAGCCGGGAAATGAAAGGGAATCTGGTCAAAATTTGGACATAATGAAACTTTAATCATTTCCTTGCTTGTCAAAGTATAGGCCTATGTCTTTAATGTTACCTACTGGTTATATTTTTCGTGAACAATATATCCAAAGCTTTTTAAACAGATTAAAATATTTTGTACAAGTAAGTGTCCGCGGCACTACCTCAAATTCCCAAACATCGTCGTAGACTTTGAAATTAGAGGAGCCTGGTCAAAAGCAGTTAGTTAAATCTTTATTTATCATTATCATCATCATCATCGGCTGTGCAGCTCTGGATGGACCTTGACCTTCTCAAGCAAATGTTGCCACAAAAGACCTCTATCCTGGGCATCCGCCATCCAATTTCTACAAACCAGGTTCCTTGCGTCTTCCGTTACCCCGTCAATCCAGCTTTATTTTGGTCGGCCACGTCCTCGTTGACTTCCAGGGTTTGTCCCTAATGTCTATTTAGGTAATTTGTTGTCATCCATTCGCACAATATGGGCTCCCCACCTCAGTCTGTTGGATTTTATTACATTAACTACATTTATATTTGGTTCATTTAAAACTGTTCTAATTCTCTGCTGTATCTCTTCCGCCACTGCCCTCTTTCGCATATTGGACGATATATTCTGCGAAATATTTTTCTTTCGTTGATACTTAGTCTTCTTCCATTATTTTTTGTCGTAGTCCAGGTTTCTGCGGCGGGTATAAGTATTGGCCTCACAAGGGGTATATATATATATATATATATATAAGAATTTCAACTCGTGATTTAAGAAACTCTAAATGCTTTATCTAGTTTCTGCTATGAAGGACTGGAAGCGTACGGCCCATTTGGAAGTACGAACTGCACTTTAGAGATGTGCACTGTATCAAGAGGTGAATGAAATTCTGGCAATACTTTGATTTTTGCGACCACGTCTGCAGACCGTATCTGAGGCCCACGAACATTTGTGTCACGTCGTTCAAAAGCAAGACAGCAGTACGAAACGGAAGAATGAAGAGAATTTTGTTGAAATGTGGAATCTAACTGGTCATGTGTGTTTGTTTAAGTGAGTTGCATTTCTTCACATTATTTGTACATATTGAGCGGAGAGCAAACGTTTAAGAAGAAGGAGACGAAAGAAAATAAGAAAGAAACCGAAGATTCTCCTTGGTCCTCAGCCTACTTTCAAACTGCCCATTAAGAACTTCTTCAGTAATATTCTCAACATTTTTTCTTTGACAGAGACTTGCATTATTAATGAAATGTATTTTTGTTTACAATATGCCTTCATACGTTTAGATGTAACTATAAAATTCATGTTAATAACAATAACGATTGAACCTTCCATTAGTCTAGTCCCTTTAGACTGTCCTGTGAAACCGTAGGCACATAAAACTTATGCTCTACCCGCTAAATGTCTCTTGGTAGGCTGCATCCCATCTACTATCACTCTTTCTCTCCTAGGTCTACAATGAAGTGTACCAAATATCTTTATTGTAATGATGCTTCAGTTTTACACTGTTTAATCAGATCATTGTGATGTGTGTGTGTGTGTGTGTGTGTGTACAATTTACAACTTTTGCACGAGTATACAGTATGGAGCCTTGAAGCTCTTTAACTCCAGATATTTCAGTATAAAATGATATTTTATTTCAGGATAGACTCTTTTAACCAGCAAATCTTCATAAAATTTAAGGAAGAAACAATGAAAATGCTACTATATTTGGAGCACAGCTTTGCATGGTGATGAAACTTGGACTGATCATGAAGAATTTTTAAAAGAGCCAATGACTAGAGAATATCCTACATACAATAATAAGAAGGAAAACCAACTGGATTAGTCGTATGTTGTGTAGAAATGCCGTATAAAACACGTTATTGAAGGAAAGAGATATGGAAGGATAGAAGTGACGAGAAGACGAGGTAGAAGAAGTAAGCAGCTTCAGGATGACCTTGAAAAAACCAAGAATAATTGAAAGTTAAAGATGAAACACTAGGTCGCACTCTCTAGAGAACTCTCTTTGGAAGATTTTATGTACCTGTCGTACGACAGACTACGGATTGAATGAATATGTCAACTAATAAATAATTATATAGTCCAATTTTACTCTAATAAAACCACGGTAGTAGTTATATGAAGCCGGATTTCTTAGGTAGTTGTGTGAGTCCTTCGCTACATTCGGCTCACTGATTGTGTGACTGTAAAATTTAAGGACAAGGCTTTCGTTGTTGGCAGTGACGTATGAAAACCATAACAATCTGTGAAGTGCTATTTTGAAATATAACATTCGTACGTCCTTGAATTAAGAAGGAAATGCGTTCCCAAACGCGAGAAATTGTTTTCAATGGCTACGCCTATCCATATATAATTTTAGTGTGCGTAAATCATTGTTTAACGAAAAACACATTTCTTAAAATATTGTCCCAGTTTGTTTAGTGGTTTCGAAAAGGCAGGCTGCAAATTTTCAACAGTTTGCTACATATTTAGTTCTCCACTGTGCCGCAACAACGTTTTCTTTATAAAATGCGTCTGGGGTTACCGCATTGTTATGTAAACTAGAATATGCGAGGTTGGGTGTCGCATGTTCTACATGGGGGGTTATGGAACCAAATAATCGCATCCTGTTTCTCTTAGGAACAGGTATACAGACACTCCTCTTTAAGAATAATAACCAACACACAAGGTTTATATTCTTGTTCAGGGTTGTCCAACTTTTCACGTATAGAAATCGCTCTGTTTGTTGAATTGCTGGCCTTCTTTGGTCCAGGATAAGGATCAGATTTTCAATAAGGCTTTTGGTGTAAGGATTAGATATTTCTTTAAGCATCTAACATCACATTTTCAACTCAATTGCCTTGAATATTAGGAAGCATCAAAGTAATGGAAGTGTTTTTTTCTACGACAATCCTGTCACAGAAGGTAAGTTATTTTTTTTTCGACGCCTGTACATTCGCTCCAGTTCGCCGTTATCCCTATCTCGCCTCTCATGAGTCATGGCAGAGATGCCAAGGTACAGCAGCACAAGCGCTAGGACGGCACTTTATAAATGAAGTAATAATAAGTAGAGTCTGACACAACTTTAATTAAATATTGTTATAAATAATTTACAGCAACATGTTTCGGCTCTTAAAACCCATCTTCATACTATATAAAGCTAAACGTTTTAAAGTTCAATGCATTTACAAACTTTATCACAAATCACACTTTATTTTAATAATATCCTTTTAATAATTTAAAATTTTATGAAAACGAGATCTCGTCCATTTTATGACATTGTATTACACATACTTCTTTTATTCAGTCTGAAGATGGCTTTTAAAAGTCGAAACGTGTTGCTGTAATCTTAGTAACCGACCAACTCAATGCACAAATTCTTGTCGGACGGCCACCTACTGAGTGTGATGATACCAGATGCTGTATAATACAATTTTGACCTCTTGATGATGAGCACAATAGTGCTCGAAACATGTAGAGGAATATAATAAACTTATTATGAAACAAGAATTTGTTCATTAACCTTTTGGCGCCGGAATTATTTTTTTTAAATTTTAGCACATCCTGTATATAAAATGTGAATAATAAAGGAACCAAATATGTTACAATTATGAAACGAACTGCATTCTGAAGAGAAAAAAAGGGAGAGTATATACCATGTTTAAAATATTCAGTACTTATGTTTTTTTAATAAATATATAAAATGCAACTTTAGAGGTTAGCGGTGCGGTACGACCATTATAGTTGACATTAGGCATCAAAAGGTTAATTTGATCACTTACTAAGATTATACTGAGATGCGCGGTCAGCAAAACATAAAAAAATTTGCTGTAAATTATTTAAAACAATAGTTGTGTCAGGCTCTCTTTATTATTATTTTATTTATTAGATTGTAACACAACGGGGATGCCCTGCATAATACAACGGAATTTGTAATTTAAAAGGGGTGTGCTTTTCTGTGGGGTCAGTAATCACACCAACACAAGTGTATACTACCCTAAGGAAGTTATCTTAATTCTGAAGGCAATATACGTAGGTTATTCGGAAAGTAAGTACCGTCTGCGCATATCTCTCGCGCATCCTCGAGACTGTCACTTTGCGCATGTACAGTGACTTCCTCTATCAATTGAGAAGCCACAGACGCCATTTCGTGAAATTCGTATTATGTTTATGTTTGTTCCTTGCGTTAAACATGTTTAAGACAATTGAAGGGGCCGCCGACTGTGAAATAGGTATGTAATTCGTTTTTTGAACGCTAGGAATGCGCTACCAAGTGAGATTCATCACCAGATCTGTCAAGTGTATGGTGACAATACGATGAGTGATGGCATGGTTAGGAATGGTTTGGATGTTCAATGAAGGACGAGAGAACGTATACGATGAGGCGCGAAGTGGGCGTCCATCTTTGGTTAATGATGATTTGGTGCGTAAGGTCAACGAAAGAGTGCGTGACGACAAACGTTTCACAATTTCTGATCTGTCCCTGCACTTTCCTCAGATTTCAAGGACTCTACTCTATGACATTGTCAGTAGTGGCTAACATCGCAGGCGGCCGTATTCTATGAGGAGGGTATACAAAAACGATAAGTGCTCAATAATGGCGGCGAATATGTGGAAAAATAGTTTGAAGAATGTAGAATCTAATAACAATAAAATTTTATACGGAATTTTAATCGATTTTTTTACAGCGAAACGGTACTTACTTTCTGAATAAGCCTCATATATCGATATCTAGAAACACAACGTAATATGATTATTTGATTGGTATCACTTCTAAGATTATCGGCAGAAACTGAGTTGCATCCATGTTTGCATTATTTTTCCTCTGAATTATCTACGGTATCACTTAGACTCTGAAGAAATTTAATGAAGAGTTGGCGAAACATAAGTGAAATATGATTTAAGGACTCTTCTAGAGTACTGTTGGTAGTTCGTTTTTCTGTCCATTGTTCGCTAATCATTTTCCTAAAAGACAATATAAAAGATTTAATGTTTAAATGTTACTAATGGTCATAGGATATGACCTAAACTCGCCGACCAAGCCTCCTGTACAATGGGTAGCACGTCCTTCCTGGGTGTAAAACGGCCGGGATGTGATGCTAACCACCCACCCCTATGTAGCGCCGAGGTTGCGAATGCGTTGGAGCTATTCCTCCTCCTCCCCTCTGAGCCTGCATAGGTTGCTAATGGGGTTACCTGTACCTTTACCCTCTTATCAACATTATCAACATTACCCAATTGTACCTCAGCAACTCCGATGCGTGTCTAATAGCCCTTTTAATCCATCGCTCACTTCCCATTCCTCCTCCAACACCCACATTTCCGCCACAAACAACCTTGATTCGTGTAACTTTCATAAACGTTTTTAAAATGCTAACCCGCATCCCTGCTTCATTACACTGTAGATATTGTCATGTCTTCTTCATCAAACATAAAATAAAATGTAAGTACCTAAATTCCAGTGTAGATTTGACCATCGTTAGCCTGTCCTTGTTAACGTCGCGACAGCAGACGTCTTGACAATAACACAGAGCAGTTCCAACTATAAATTTCAGAAGTGTGACACACAAAACTCTTATAAATGGTGTGTTCGAAAAATATATCCTATATATCTGTCGTGCCAAAAGTCAATTGCTCCCAAGGCTTCTGTCTCGCATTATGACTCATCAGGATTCGTTGAACAAGAGATAGGACCATTGGATGGCCACGGGACTTCACAGAAACAAAGAAATTTTGGTAATTCACTGCGGCCTACTTTCCTATCATATATTCTTATAATTCTCACGCGTGTGCTAGTTTTGATTTAATATCGTGAAGAATTTTCCATTCAAGTACAGGTTTTGTGTATGTCTTTGCTGAAGTTTATTGGGTGTAATCTGAAATATCCACATCATCGGCATGTTTGTAATTGATGACTTGCAAAGAACACCCCAGCCAAACACGTATGTATGATAATGGTCTATCCCGGTGCCAGGTTTCACATTCCTGGCTTTAGTGTTTCGTTAGTTGTGGCTATCAAAACGTAAGCATAATACACAATTATTTATTACCTTAGTAAAAGTTACGAATTTTTCCAATATCAACTGCCATAAATCATTTTATGACACTCAACGGAGTGGTGCTGTTAAATCTCGTGCCTCAAAGTTTATATGTCCGTCGTTCTAGGAAACAGGAACTGCGTCAAAAGGGTGCTTTCCAACGGACTAACTCCTCTACTAAGTTTCGTGAAAACGTTCAGTTGTTTCACACGTTTGACTGGACACACCAATACCACAATGATACTTGAAGCCTATTTTTCCTCTTTAGGAAGTCGTCAAATTGATTTAAAAAAAGCATGCTTTCGTATCCTGAGTGGGATTTTGTAATGCAAGACCTTTACGTTTTCGACAAGGTGTGTAAAATAAACATGTTTCATAACATTTGTGACGATCCCAGTGGCCGCGCCGTCTAAGGCGTGGGTGTGCGGCCGCTCGCTGGCGAGGATTGCGGGTTCGAATGCCACCGGTGGCATGGATGTCTGTCTCAAGTGCGCGTTGTGTTTTGCCAGGTACAGGTTTCTGCGTCGGGCTGATCACTCGTCCAGAGTGTGGTGTGTTTGAGTGTGATCATGAATCCTCGATAATGAGGAGGCCTTGAACCACTAGGGCTGTTGCGCCATGGTAAAAAAAAGCCATTTGTAGCATCCGTAGCATCAATACATATCCGCCGGCTGTCGGAATATTACAGAGTATTTCAGATTTGCAGGACAATATTCCGTGCTAACGTAGATCTTGATGGTGGGTCGGCAGTGCAGTCTGCATCTGCACCACGGCGCTTGAAAACGGCACTATTACTCACAAACATTGCTGACGAAATGACGTCGTAATGAAGGACGCCAAATGTGTTTGCCATTTTACGAATCTCATTGAATATGAGACAGTGACACACCTGAGTCCTTCGTCGCGTAATTTCATTGCAGTTGGAGTTTGGGTAATATCGTACTAATTACAGATTTATCACATTACAAATACTGCTTAGAATTTTCCTTCAAACACAAAAAAAAAATAATAAATCTGCACCGCCGCAAATACGTATCTTGTAAACGCATTGTGTTAAAAGATATGGCGTGTATTACATTATCAGTGATTTGTTTATGTAGTTGAATTTACGTTTTGGTCTCCACTACACGAAATTTCAGTTTTATACATTATTATTTTTATGGTCGAAAATAATGAGTGAAAGGTCTTGATAATTGTGGTACGTTATATTAAAAAAAATAAATTTATACAATTAGAATTTATGTTTATTTTTATATTTGCGTCTGCCCCTTGGTTTATTCCAGATCAGAATTAATTGTAAAATTGTGAGTACTTTAGGCATTTGGTAGGATTCTGGACGGTTGAGGGTTCCGTTGACAGGCCTAAACACAGATGAACAACACAATCACGTAGAAGATGTGGACATTATTACCTACTTCCACTGGCATTCTAGTCCATAATTACAGTGTTTAAGCGATAGACGACAGAACATGTCTTCAACCACGCGGCCCTTGTGGTCGATATAATGGCAATTTATTTTAGATAAAACTTCAAACAATCCCCTCGCTGCACTCTCACTCGTTAGATACATCCAATCCCCACTCCTTTTCCTCTAGAAAACTAACGTATACACACTGCACCTTCTGGTAGCAACGACACATGGCAGTAAGGAACACGTCCCTCTGAAACACAGGCGCTCGGCTTCAGCAGGTAAGAAAATTACGATTATATACCAATTATACACTGCCACCTACAATAAAAATAATCCGTACGTAATAATAATAACACTGTAATACTTAATTTGAAATATTCGCAATAATCTGTGTCACGTCACTGCATAACTCATACCGTTTTACGAACTAACCTTGTGGCATACTACAGGTTTTGGAGGTAAATGACTATTAGTAAAACTTAGCAACAGGAGCTATCAAGAACAGACCCAAGTATGTGCAAACACAGACAGAAATGGGGCACAAAACATCTTCCGATTTCTTACACGAAAATTACAGGAAAACATGTTTTATATTTGTATCTGTACACAACGGCAAAACACTACATTAATTATCAAAATAATGACACCCTCACAAAAGAAACGGAAGAACCAATTGTTAGACAAATAGCTATATGTAAAATAAAACTCTCACATTTAGTAACTATTAATATGTACACTTGAATAAGAGCTAAATATGTGTGTATGTAGGATTATTGATGATTTGTTTTAGACATGTGAGGATTAGTTATGTCTCTCTCCAGAATTTGACTTTCGGACACGGACAAAATATCGGATAAATTAAAAAGTGTTTTTTAGCTTATACTAGAGAAAATTGTAATTGTTTTTTTCAGTATCAGTTAATTATGTATGTTTCCTTAGATTGCTCGGATAATCAAAATTTACAGCAAGAACAATGGGCTCGAACTATTTTATGGTTACAGAGCAAGGGAATAAGTAATGTGTGTAACCCATTAATATGTTGTTTATTCAAAAAGCCGCCATTTTGAAATCGAGCATGTTTGTTTTGTCCCTGTGTTATTTTACGGTTGATTTGTGTGACTTCTACTTCCCTTTCAGATTTATGTTGACACTCTACTACATTAATTTATTTGCATTTTCAGTCATTCTTATTAACATTCCCGTAGTTCATTACAGCTCTTTCCCTTTACCTGTACTGTGACTGCGTGAACTAACTGCCATATAATATATACTAATGCAGGTTTCTCTAGGACTACGACAATTATTGAAAAAGTTTTTTTTTATTTGGTTGATGTTATCAGTATAAACATTTTAACTTGGAATGACCGTGTAAGAGAATATAATGAATTTTAAACACCATCGGTAGTTTGTCACAGAGCGGTGGTTACACAAGAATTACGAAGTAAATTATTATATTTAACTCCAACTGAACAAAAACATTTGACTATTTTATCGATGGATACCAAGAAAACTAAATTTTTCTTTTTCAAATATGAGGGTGTTGTGTTGCTTATTATATTTTCAAAGTAATGAGTAAAAAGACAAGTATATCCAATGTAAATCCGCGTGAATACGTTAATGTCAATAACTACAACAATCTTTTAAACGCCGAATTAAATCCCATCTGCCATTTGCTAGCAATATTAGGAGCTCACCATATTTTCCATGTTAGTAGGATAAGGGTTAAAATAAACCGTCAATCGCAATTAAAATTTTTATTATCAATACTTATTACTCATTAGAACATGTTTCACCGGCTTGGCCTTCTTCACGTAAAACAAAAAAAAAAATACAAAATTCTTAAAAGTTTAATTGCACCATTAATTTCTATAGAAAAAAATGAGATCACGTTTTACACAAGGGGTAATAATTAATAAAGATTCATGTTATTGACGTAATTTTCGTAGTTTTATATATTCCAGTTATCTCAAAAGCATGCAAGAATATTGCCTTAAAGTTACAGTTTACGCTTTTTAAGGTTATTTTATGTTGCGTACTTGATGATTGTACGTCATTTTACTTTGAGATGATCTGTAAAGTGGTTTATATGTTATCAGAAAGATATTAACGAATAAAATTTTATGTCAATAAATTTGCAACTCTTTTACAAGGACTTTGTAAAGCATGGATATCCACCCATTAATAATTTCGTCATGTCCGTCTGTCTGTCTTCAAGGAACAATGTACAAACCATGGGATCATCAAGGGTCAAACGCGTTACGGTAGGACAAGGCTAAACTTTGCAGAGACATTTCTATGGTCAACAAATTTTCACGTTTTCATGTCGGTGTGAAGTGAGACCACGAACCTATTTTTTATACTAATCGTATTTGTTAAGTCGCACGATTACTGTTATGCGTACGTGAGGTCGAAGAGCATAAGGGCCATATTAAGATTTAACCAAAAAGTTCAATTTAATTTTTCTCCTCCGACCTCCAGAACTACCAGGTAGATCAGGCCTGCGTAACCTTTCATGTGGTGCGGGCAGCAACATTTGGGTCGGCTGCACGCAGGCGACAAGAAAATCAATGCACAGAATGAAGAACGAATCTGCGTAAAATGAAAGTGTAATTTTTAATGTGTATTTTTATGTTCGTTCGCAAAATTACAAAGGGCCACTATTAGCTACGTCATGTCTGTCTGTCTGTCCGTCCGTCCGCATGGAACAACTCGGCTCCCACTGGAACGATTTTCATGAAATTTGGCATTTGAATATTTTTCGAAAATCTGTTGGTAACATTCAAGTTTAATTAAAAACCTGACAAGAATAACGGGTACTTTACCTCGCTCTATTCTTCTTAGAATAAGGAATGTTCCGAGAAAAAATTAGAGAAAATCAAAATATATTTTATGCTCCATAAGCTTTTTCGAAATCGTGCTGTTTCTGACATATTGTGGAAAAATATTGCGAGCAGGGCACGCCACAGATGACAATATAGCGCGTGCGCATTGCATGCTGGATAACTGAGGATTCAAATACGCACTCAGAATATGTAATACTTATTGCTTTTCCACTGCAACAATGATCGAAAGAACGCGCCTCATTGTTACGCTATATAAATGTGCATTGCCTGTCTTGTTCTACGCATCATGTATAATAAAAATTTAGGCTACTTATTATAATACGAAAAATTATAAAAAAATGCAGTTCATCACATAAGTGAGGGTGTCGCTGTTTTTAGCACGTTGTTACAAAATTAATTAGAAATGTAAAGTACGTCTCCATAAATAAGCAGCTCACAACCTTACAAAACTAACTAACCAAAAAGTCGTTGGGTCAAAAACACAACAATATATTCAATAGTGTAAATTTTCCTACATGTTTCGG
>Ga0136643_10010055_pt1 | contig 13947 bp, 11 predicted proteins | sample TergutLab28metaG_FD_96883 | JGI IMG/M metagenome (GOLD analysis project Ga0136643, IMG submission 96883) | Labiotermes labralis P1 segment gut microbial communities from Petit-Saut dam, French Guiana - Lab288 P1 (version 3) (version 3) | ecosystem: Host-associated > Arthropoda: Insects >... | reverse complement strand
CCGTATATCGCAATAAATTGCGAACTCATTGCCTCGCAGTTCAGAGCTAGTTGCTCCTTACTCGCAAAGCTCTTGTTGCAGTAGGCAACCGTATATCGCAATAAATTGCGAACTCATTGCCTCAATTCACATCCGATCCATTTGGTGTATCTGCCGATACTTCTGGCAAAGTCAAATAGTCACCGGACTTCGCTGCCAATACCATTCCTTCAGATAACACACCACGTAGTTTCACTGGCTTCAAATTAGTCACAATAATAATCTTCTTACCAACTAGTTGCTCTGGCGTATAGTGCTCGGCGATTCCCGATACAATCTGTCGTGTTTCAGTTCCTAAATCGATCTGAGAAACCACAAGGCGGTCCGCTTTCGGGTGTTTCTCACACGCCTTGATTTCACCAATTTTTAACTCGATTTTATTGAAATCTTCGATGGTAATGGTTGGCACCTCTTCTACTTCAAGTACCTCTTCTTTCGCTGCCTCCGACGTGATCGACTGGCTCATTTCTGCTTTGATGTAATCCACTTCCACTTCCACTTCCAAACGTGGAAAAATTGGCTCACCTTTCGCGATGACTTTTGTTCCGCCTACGATGGCGTCATACTTGTTCAAGCTTCCCCATGTTTTAGCAGATGTCTCCTCAATTCCTAACTGAGCAAAAATTTGTGGGGTTGTTCGTGGCATAAACGGTTCAATCAAAATGGCAATCTGACGTAAGCCTTCTACCAAGTGTCGCATCACTGATCCTAACTTTTCACGATGTACTTCGTCCTTCGCTAATACCCATGGCTCCGTCTCGTCGATGTACTTGTTCGTTCTCGCTACCAAGGCCCAAATATCAGCCAAAAGGTTGCTAAACTGCATCCCTTCAAAGCCTGCTTCTACTTTCTCTGTGGTCGTCTGAACAAAATCTTCTAAAGGCTTATCAAAATCGGTGAGGTGACCACCATAAGCTGGAATTTCTCCTTCGAAATACTTGTTAATCATCGAAACCGTACGATTTAACAAGTTACCGAGATCGTTGGCCAAGTCAAAATTAACCCGTTCAACGAAGGACTCCGGTGAAAAGACCCCGTCCTGTCCAAACGGCAATTCCCGCATCAAAAAGTAGCGAACCGCGTCCAGACCATAACGCTCAATCAGCATCTCCGGATAAATCACATTCCCTTTCGACTTAGACATCTTCCCATCTTTCATCATAATGAAACCGTGGGCAAACACCGTCTTCGGTAATGGTAAGTCTAGTGCCATTAAGAAAATAGGCCAATAAATCGTATGGAAACGAACAATGTCCTTTCCGACCACCTGTACATCGGCCGGCCAATATTTATTAAACAACGTCTCGTCATCCGACCCATACCCCAACGTGGTAATGTAATTCGTCAAAGCATCCACCCATACGTAAATGACGTGCTTCGGATCGTTGGGAACTTTAACTCCCCAATCAAAAGTCATCCGCGAAACGGATAAATCTTCCAAGCCCGGTTTCAAAAAGTTATTTAACATCTCATTTTTGCGGAATTCCGGTAAAATAAATTGGGGATGATCTTCGTAATACTGCATCAAGCGATCGGCGTACTTTTTCATGTTAAAGAAATAAGACTCTTCCTTCACCAATTTCACCTCACGGTTGCAATCTGGACACATGCCCTCTGCTAATTGTGATTCCGTGAAATACGTCTCACAGGGTTGACAATAGGTTCCTTCGTACTCGCCTTTGTAAATGTCACCATTGGTCATAAACTTAGCAAAAATTTTCGCCATCAATTTTTCATGACGTTCTTCCGTTGTTTGAATAAAATCGTCGTAAGTAATGTCCATTTTCTCCCACAGGACCTTTGCCATGTCTGCCATTTCATCAACAAACACTTTCGGTTCTTTCCCGGCTTCCTTGGCCTTCTCCTCAATTTTCTGGCCGTGCTCGTCCATTCCCGTTAAAAAACGCACGTCAAAACCGCGACCACGCTTATAGCGTGCCATCACATCACTTGCTACCGTTGTATAGGCCGTTCCAATGTGAAATCTCCCACTTGGATAATAAATCGGCGTGGTGATGTAGAATGTCTTTTGTTTACTCATTTTTTAAATCCTCCAGTTCGACGAAAATCAATGAACAGATTGCACCATAAAATGTTCAACTACAGTCGCTACGTTCCCTAGTTTCTCTATTTTTGGCATTGTGATGAACTATATCGAACGACCGTTCGAAGTTCCATCATTATACCACATTTTCAGAAATTTCCCAATAATGGGAGGTTCTTCTTCTAATCCATCTGCTTCACACATTTATACTGCCACTTTGGTATCTTTTTTGACATAACAGAAATGGCTCGTTCTGGACAAACGTTCACACAGCGAAAGCAACCGATACAATCGTTATTATGGTCGATCCGCCCGTTTTCTAAGCTCAAATTTTTTACGGGACATGCCTCCATACAAATCAAGCATATGGTACACGTGTCGTCTACACGCACAGACGTTGCAATTTTAGCTTCCATAGATCCTGCTACTAGACCAACACTACTACTTTTTCTTTGCCAAGGTATGCCTTGGAAAGCACCTAAAAACTTCGAAAAAGACGAGAAACCTCTCCTTTTTACAACGCCCACTTTAATGTTCTGACAAGCGATGAGCATCCTCGCTTCGGCTCGGGCGATTTTAGCTTCCATTCTCTTTTTACTGACCTCTTTAAGAAAGGCAGTATTGCTAATGTTATTTGGCATATTAAAATGCTCTGCATAAATCACTTCTACGTGACTCTCTGGTAATAAATCGGTCAAAACCCGTGCGCCATCGCCTGAAAAAGCCCACTGGGTAACAAAAATGATGAGCTTTTTACCTTTCAAATCTTCAAGATGACCACTGATAAATTGACGCACATTCCGTGGTAATCTAGATCCATAGATAGGATAGCAAAACCCGATCACATCATTTGAAGCAATCAACTTATGAAAGTCAACTTCTTCTTCAATGGAGTAACAAACCGCGCCCATTTCTCGACAAAAAAACTTTGCTAGGTATTCTGAATTCCCTGTTCCTGAAAAGTAGAACAACACCATATAAAAGACCTCCTTTACCTCATTCTAACACTTTTCTCTCTTTTTCTCACTAAAAAACTGCCAACCAATTAACATTAGCAAGCAGTTTATGGATACCTACGAGTATCTATTTGTCTGTATACAACTTAATTACTTCAACAATGACCTCGGTCGCCTTCTCCATGTCCTGCAGGGAAGCAAACTCGTATTTTCCATGGAAATTTTCTGCCCCTTGGAAAATATTAGGAGTAGGCAGCCCCATGTAAGATAACTGTGAACCATCGGTTCCACCACGTTGTGGCCTAAAAATTGGTGTGATATCTAAGATCTTAAAGGCCTCTTCAACGATGTCCACAATTTCTTTAACCGGCTCAATCATTTCTGCCATGTTATAGTACATGTCTTTTAGGTTCAATTCAACGTTACCAGCTCCGTATTTTTCGTTCATATTAGCCACAATGGATTCTACCAGAGCTTTCTTTTCTTCAAATTTCACACGGTCGTGATCGCGAATGATGTATTGAACGTCGGTTTTTTCTGTCGTCCCATTGATGTCGATCATGTGGAAGAACCCTTCGTAACCTACCGTATGCTCCGGTGCTGCCTCATAAGGAAGTTGGCTTTGGAATTCCATGGCCATCTTCACGGCGTGAACCATGATGTCTTTCGCTGAACCAGGATGAACGTTTTTCCCATGGAAGGTGATGAAGGCAGTCGCTGCATTGAAACATTCGTACTGAAGTTCACCTAATTGATTTCCATCCATAGTATAGGCATACTTGGCTCCAAATTTTTCTACATCAAAACGGTGTGGCCCACGACCAATTTCCTCGTCTGGCGTAAAAGCCACGCGGATTTTACCATGTTCAATGTCTCGATTCTGAATTAAGTGTTCCATGGCCGTCATAATTTCAGCGATCCCTGCTTTATTATCGGCACCAAGCAAGGTGGTCCCATCGGTGGTCACTAGGTCATGACCAATGTAATTTTTTAAATTAGGAAATTCAGCATGAGTCATGACAATGTCTAATTCTTTGTTTAAGACAATGTCGGAGCCGTCGTAATTTTCAAGAAGTTGTGGGTTGACGTTCGTTCCATTAAAGTCGCGAGCCGTATCCATGTGTGCAATAAAACCAATGGTGGGAACTTCTTTGTCTGTGTTGCTCGGTAAGGTTGCCATCACATAGGCGTACTCGTCCACTGTGACATCACTCATCCCAATGGCTTTCAGCTCATCTACTAACAGATGAGCGAGATCCATTTGACCTGGTGATGAAGGACAGTTTTCATTGAATTCATCCGCTGTTGTGTCAAGGCGTGCATACCGATCTAATCTTTCAAACAATGCTTTTTTCATTTTCTTCACCCTTTTCTCTTATTTTTATTGACGATTACTCCGAAAACGTTAGATCACCCAAATAGTTGGATTGAACCGGATCAACTGCAAACCCTTGAATGGTACCTCGAATGACAACCGTTGGTGTTTCTTGAACAGTAATAATCCAAGGCGCCTCTTCACGTAAAATCTCTTGGATTTCAAAATAAGCATCCGCTCGAATTTGGACATCTGAGTTAGCACGTCCAATTTCTAAGAGTTCATCCACTCGCTCGTTGCTAAAGGCGATTCGATTCCCAGCAGGTCCAATTTGAGACGTATGGAACAAGGGGAACATAGCAATGTCTGCATCCCCTGTTGTTGCGGTCCATCCAAGGGAGAACATAGATGCTTCACCACCATCGATGTATTCCAATAAAGACGGCCAATCCATTTGTACAATGTTTAAATCGATGTTGATTTCTGCCAATTGGTTGGCAATGATCGTCACAATGTCTACCCGGTCTTGTCTTTCACTGTTGGCATAAATATTAGCACTAAAGCCTCCTTCTAAGCCTGCTTCTGCCATGAGTTCACGGGCACGATCTAAATCGAACGGGTAAGGCTCAATGGCTGGGTTATGAGCAAAAATATTCTCAGAAATAACGGAAGCGCCTGTCGTTCCATGACCGTTGTAAACCGCTTGGATGATGGCATCCACATCTACTGCATAATTAATGGCCTGACGCACACGTCGATCACTTAAGTATTCGTGACGATGGTTTAAGGCGATGTATTCCGTTCTTAAACCTGGAATGCTAACGATGTTAAAGTCTCCTAGCTCCTCAATGCGATCAAAGTTATCCGGTACTGGGTTTAAATCAATGTCAATTCCGCCAGTTTCAAGCTCAATCACACGGGAAGACGCTTCTGGAATCTGGCGAATGACGATACGCCTCATGGTTGGCATTGGCCTAATTTCTCCGTGGTAACCCTCAAACCGCTCTAAAACCGCTTGCTGATTTGGTGTCCATTCGTCAAGGGTAAATGGCCCTGTTCCTACTGGCTCACGACCCACTTGATCGTCCGCTTCTTCGACGGCACGCTCGTTCATAATCCCCGCTGCTGCGTGGGCAAGATTAAACAAAAAAGGTGCGAATGGCTCATAGGTTCCTAGCCTAACCACGTAAGTATCTATCACTTCAATGGTATCGATGTCAATCATCCCTAAAATTGGTCCAATGGCAGGTGACTGTGCCGCACGAGTAAAGGTAAAAGCAACGTCCTCTGCTGTAAAGTAATCTCCGTTATGAAAATAAACGCCTTCCCGGAGAGTAAACTCCCATACACGGTCGTCAATGAGCTCCCAACTGGTTGCTAAACCTGGATGAAGGTTCATTTCCACGTCTTGGAAAATTAACGTTTCAAAAATATGCCGGTGAATTTGTGCGGAAGGAATGTCGTTAGTCGCATGGATATCTGCGGAAACCGCCTCTGATGCTTGTGCAGCGATGATGTAATCTCGTCCTTCTCCTGAACCTGACCCTTGCTGCGAATCTCCCTCACAAGCCATTAAGAACAGGCCGATGGACACTACCGTTAAAATGGATACTAGCTTTTTCTTCATAATTTCTCACACCTTTCCCAAAATATTAATAAAAAAATGCCTTCTTATCTAGATAACGAAAGACAAGAAGGCATTAAAGTCCTTATTGGTTTCTCATCAAGCAGGTATTGGCACCGTTCCTTTATTTTTGTTAGTTGTAGCTGTACATTGCTTGTGCAATCGTTCGCTACAGCCACAAAAAAGGTGGTTGCTGTGATGTCGTAGGGCCTGTCCCTCGATCACTCTAGATAAGATATTTATTTTTTATTGTGGAGTATCATAGCACAACCACAACAGAAAAGCAAGTAAGTTGCACACTTAATCAACAAACGTTCACCATTACACTCTTATTGGGTGTTTTTTTAGTTTAAAATTTGAAATCACACACCGTTTCGGGTAGACTATCAGATAAGTAGGAAGTGAAAAAGAATGAAAAAGAAAGTTGCTTTAGTTGCTATTGGTTATGTGATTTACGGGCTTTTCATGTGGTTTTACTTGTTTCACCTATCCCCCGTTGGCATTCCAGATGCTTATATGGGAACGGCAGCTGATCCCGCTACCTTTATGAATCCTGATCAATTAGCCACGAGTATCCAGTTCTCTAGAACGAGACATCTGATGTTCTTTTTGTCGACTCCTTTTGAGTGGTTAGCGATGCTTTTCTTTATCTTTGGTGGGCCGTCACAGCACGTAGAAAAGCTGGTGAAATCGAGGTTATCATCTAAATGGCTACAAGTAACGTTGTACTACTTCATTTTTGCTTTGTTCACGTTCGCTTCTCTGCTTCCTTTCCGATTTATTAGTTACCAGTTTGCCAGATTTTATGGCACTTCCACCATGGTCTTGCCTCATTGGATCCGAAACCGGGGGATCGATTTTATGGTCGATTTCCTTTTAATGGTAGTCATCGTTCACGTGGTGTTACTTTTAGTCAAACGATTTAAGAAAAAATGGTGGTTGGTGGCATGGGGACTTTTCATTCCTTTTGCCTTCTTCTTTATGTTGATTGAACCGATTGTGATTGACCCGTTGTACAACGATTTCCAACCCATCGGGCATCCGGAACTTGAAACGCAGATTCTGAGAATGGCAGAAGAGGCGGGCATTCGTGCAGATCGAGTCTTTGAGATGGAAGTATCTGACCGAACAAATACGATCAATGGCTATGTGACTGGTATAGGTCCTACCGCTCGTATCGTCTTATGGGATACGGCTTTGCAGCAGCTAAATGAAGACGAGATCCTATTTTTAATGGCTCATGAAATCGCTCATTACGTTTACCGGGACATTTACCGGGGGATTGGTGTCGCTATCGTCTTTGCCTTTGGTGGGTTGTACGTCGTTTACAAAATCGTTGATCCCATGGATAAAATGAGTTTGAAACGAATTCCTGTGGCGATGCTCGTCGCATCCATCTTCCTCTTTGCAGTTAGCCCAGTTACTAATGCCATTTCAAGGCGAATTGAAGTACGAGCTGACGAATTCGCTTTGGAATTGACGAGGGATCCAGAAGCAGGCATTGGTCTTTTTCAAACCTTCGCCGAGACCTCGTTAAATGAAGTTAACCCGCCAAGATTGATTCGATTTTTTAGGTCGACCCATCCAACGACCTTTGAGCGAATCAGCCGGATGATGGAGGAATAGCCTAGGAATGTTCCATCTAAGCCGACTACGTTTAGCCAGTATCAGTGATTTGGCAAAAATGGCGATTTTGTGATACGGATTGAACAAAATTCCTACAAATTAGGGGATTCTATATCACAAAATGGTCAAAATGAAGGGATTTGTGATACGAATTGAACAAAATTCCTAAAAGTCAGGGCAATCTGTATCACAAAATGGCTGAAATCGGCGATTTTGTGATATTACCAAAATCTTGATCTGAAATTCTAAAGTTAAGTTGTCCCATTCTTAAGAAACAGAGGTGAAAATCCATGAAAAACAAGAAAAAACTCGTCGTCCAACTAAGTGGCTTTTTACTACTCATTCTAGCCATTTTAATTGCTATCCCGTGGTACGCCTTAAGCCTCTTTTTAAATCAGCGATACGACCAGTACCAACATGATCCAAATGATTTCAACATCGTCGCCGAGACAGTAACGTTAACCACTTATGACGACCTAAACCTTGCAGCTTGGCACGTCCTTTCTGAGAGCGATCAACCTCATGGTACTATCATCATCCTCTCCGGTATTCAGCAGCCTTCGGTTACTGCTTTTTTTGGTTACGCTGAAATGTTTTCCGAGGCTGGCTGGGACACCTTATTAATTGAAAAACGTGCCCGAAGCTTAAGCGAGGGCGATTCCATTGGTTTAGGGATGACGGAATGGTTAGACGTAGAAGCAGGTGTCCTCTATTTAGAGGACGACGAGCGAGCTAGTAATCTACCCATCGTCGTCATGGGAACTTCTGCTGGTGGATCTACCGCCATGGTTGCAGCAGGGGAAATCCCACGGATTGACGGCGTCATCGCCATTTCTGCTTACACAAATTTTATTGATGCCTACGTTGATAACGTTAGCCTAATGGGGCTCCCCAGATGGGTTGGTGAAGCGACTCGGCCCTTTATGTGGCTTCAGTTGAACGGGCGATTTGGAACAGACGACCTCAACCGGACACCCCTTAATGCGCTAACTGCTTTTGATGGGCGACCATTGCTACTCATGCATTCTACGGAAGATTGGCAAGTGCCCTTTTCTCATTTTGAACAACTCGAAGAAGTGGCCATAGAAGCTGGCATCCCTTTAAGTACCTTCGTCCGAGAAGGTGATTGGCACTTTGTTGTCTACGATCAATACATCTACACGCCAAGTCAAGACACTGAATTTTCTTATGCCATCTTTGAATTTTTGGAGTCATTTGAATAACCGTCAAGAATCATCAAAACCTGTGGTATAATGAAAACAATTAAAAAATATAACCACGTCAGGAGCAGTAACATGACATTTAATGAATTAGGCATTCAACCCATCTTAATCGAGACGTTAAACAAACAAGGCATCACTTCCCCGACCCCGGTCCAACAAGCGGTCATTCCGCCTTTTTTAGAAGGGACGGATCTCATCGTTCAAGCTGAAACGGGAACAGGTAAGAGCCTCGCCTTTTTATTGCCTTTGATTCAATCCATTGATCCAGAGACTTCCACTTTACAAGGACTAATTTTAGCCCCTACCCGAGAACTGGCCTTACAAATTTCTACCGTAGCCGAAACATTAGCCACTGTACATAACATCCAGCAACTTTGCCTCTACGGCGGGGGGCGCGTTAGTACACAACTTAAAAAATTAACCCAACCCCCTCAGTTAATTGTGGCCACGCCAGGTCGACTCATCGACCACTTAGACCGAGAAAGCATCGACTTATCCAACCTTCGTTTTTTTATTCTTGACGAAGCCGACCAGCTCTTATTGTCAGGTTTCAAGCCTGAAATTGAGCAAATCATTTTAAAAACCCCTGGTTATTGCCAAACCCTTCTCGCCTCAGCGACTCTCCCTACGAGGATAAAAAAGCTCGCTTATCGGTATACCTTTAACCCAAGATACATTTCCATCCACCAAACCTCTGAGGTCACCCCTTCCATCCACCAAGAAATGGTTCCAACCACAGACAGACAGAAGTTCCCAGCGCTAAGCATCGTCTTAAAGGAAGACCATCCTTATTTAGCGATCATCTTCTGTCGAACAAAAAGGCGTGCCAATGAACTTTATGCCAAAATGAAAAAGCTAAAGTTCAATGCCGATGTGATTCATAGTGATATTCCGCAGAATAAGCGGGAACGTATTTTAGGGCGTTTTAGAAAAGGCGATTTGCAATTTCTGATTGCTACCGATGTGGCTGCACGTGGATTGGACATTAATTTTGTTACCCACGTTTATAATTTTGACATTCCCGAAGATACAGCCACTTACATTCATCGCATCGGGCGAACAGGTCGCGCAGGAGAAACAGGTTACGCCTGTACCTTTGTCGGAGAAAATGACGGTGAATCATTGAATGCCATCGAAGAGAAACTGAATCATCCCCTTGAAAGACGAGTCATTAAAATTGGAAAGAAGTGAAAGGAGTTGCTTGCCATGAAGTTGACGTTAAACACCGTATCTAAAACATTTGACGACAAGGTCGTTCTCGACCAGGTCAGCTATACGTTTGAACAGGGGAAAATTTATGGATTATTAGGAAGAAATGGAGCCGGAAAGACCACGTTATTTAACTGTATTTCACAGAATCTAATGGTTGACGATGGTGCGATTGCGATTAACGACAATACGAGCTATCCTAGCACAGAAATTGGCTACGTTTATGACACACCACATTTACCAGCTTTTATGACTGGCTACGAGTTTGTTAAGTATTTCATCGATATCCATCGGGACATGATCAAAGATCTTCAAACACCAGATGCTTATTTAACCTTAGTCGGAATCGAAGAAGCGGATCATCATGGATTACTTCGTGATTATTCCCATGGAATGAAAAACAAGGTACAAATGTTATCTTCCTTAATAACAGCACCACCTGTTTTACTACTGGACGAGCCACTGACTTCTTTTGATGTGGTTGCCGCCCATGAAATGAAAAAGTTATTACTCTCCATTAAATCTGAAACGATTATTATTTTCTCCACCCACATCTTGCCTCTCGCTCAGGATTTATGCGATGAAATTGTCCTCCTTCATAACGCTGAATTACGCCACATTGAAAGTTCTGAAGCTCGTCGCTCTGATTTTGAGGAGCAACTGATTCAGATCCTTTCGGACACAACTCAGGGAAGTGATGTCTAATGGAAAGCATTAAAAAAGCCCTTCGCTATCTGCTATTTTACGAGCGAGTGAACGTTAGCAAAAGAGTCAATGGCGTTCTCTATTTTTTACGAAAACTTCCTTGGCTGGGTAAAAAGATTCCCAAAACGGTGTACAAATCTTACCGCGTCAAGATGGTTCTTTTTGCTCTTGTTGCCATGGTGACGGTTGCGATGAACGTCGCCATAAAAGGAGGGATCATAGCTGGCTACAGCGGTTTAGTTTGGTTATTCGATTATCTCATTCATCCCAATGGATCCGAAATGGATCTGCTTTCCTATCTTTGGGGAGGTATTTTTCTCTGGTTAGCGATGACGATCTTTATTAACGTTTACAACATCTGGTTTTCACAGGTCGAACCAAAAATTCTAGAATTTATGGATAACTTCCATCTACCAAAGAAATTCTTTATTAAGTCAAAGCAAATGATTGACCCGTTGATTCACGGCATTTACTATGTTCCTGTCGCTGTTTTAGTTGCTTGGTTGTTAAATAGCTGGGTGTCCGTCGTTGCTATCCCTGTTTTTTATGTGACACTTTCTTATTTTGGCTACGTTTTAGCACGACTGGTGTTATCTCGAAATAAGCTACCGATGATGACCCAAGCCATTTTGGTCATTGTTTCAGTGATTATTACCCTCATCATTGGCATTTTATTACCGATTCTTACAGGTGTAAATTGGGTCCAGGAAGTTGTTGTTTCTCCAGTGATGACAGGGATGGCTCTTTTGGTTGCTGTAGCAAGCTTTTATGGGATTCTCACCTTTAAGCGAGAAACTGAGTATTTGGCAGTGGTCATGGATCGCAGTACGGCTGTTAGTGAAGGGGCAAAAAACATTCATGCACACACCACGCAAAATGTGCAAAAAAAAATGAGCATTAGCACTGACCGTGGTAAATTTGATCATAAAACCGGAAATGCTTATTTGAATGCCTTACTCTTTGATCGTTATAAAAAGATGTTTCGTAAACTATTGCTTTTTCGTCTAGTTGCCAGTGGTGTAGTCATCCTTTCTTTCGCTGCTGTGACGTTATTTTGGTCCAGTTGGCTAGGGAACCCCTTGGATCTTGTTCCCCTCCTTCATGTGATCGTCATCCCGATGTGGATTGCCACGTTCTCCGTCGGTAGAAAAGTGGTTCAAATCGTCTTCTTAAACTGCGACACGGCCTTTTTACATTATCCCTTTTATCGAACCAAAGCTATTATTGTCTCCGGCTTTTTTGATCGTTTGAGGCGCATTTTCCTTTTAAACGGTGTGTTGGCCATCGCTCCCCTCACGGTTGCTTTGATCATTGGAATCAATAGTGGCAGTGACTTCTCCTTTATGAGTATTACCCTGACGATCTTGATTAGTATGCTCCTACTCTTCTCCTTCCACGAATTATTCCTATACTACATGTTGCAACCTTTTGCTGAGGACATGCAGGTAAAAAGTCCCCTTTATACCATCATTACCATGGCCTCCTCCATGGTGATCTGGTTTGTCATCGCTAGCCAACCAGAATTTTTGTTTGAATCGGAACGCTTAGTGGCCACCATCCTAGCTGGAATCACCATTCTCTACATGGGTGTCGGAACGATGGCACTACAAAAATTTGCTCCAAAAACCTTCCGAGCTAAGAGTTAAGCTTGATCCAACTATCCGATTTTCACCGTTTTCCAAGAAATCGGATAGTTTAATGGCGATTTAGAAGGAAAATTACCCGATTTTTGTTAAAGTCATCGTTTTAGGGTAGTTTCGACCCCAAAATTTGGCTTTTTAGCTAAAAAAGTATCCGATTTTCGGTTTTTTTTCAAAATCGGATACTTTTTACATATTTTGAGTTGCCTCACTCAATAAAGATGCCCGATTTTTGACATTTTTCCAAAAACAGGACAATTCCAACAATCATCAACCAAATACATAGTAAAAGCCCACTGGACTCAAAGTCCAATGGGCTTCCTTTTAGTTTTCTTCTAATTCAAAGTTTAACGCATCTTGTAAAATTTCTTCCAATGCTAATCCAACGCTTTTACAGCTCATGGCTGGATCTAGTGTTTCATCATAATCCATTTGCGACACACCATCTTCTGAGATTTGTCTCGCACGCTTCGCTGCAATGTATGCAATTTTATATTTGGAATCAATTTTATCCAGTAACTTATCTACTGAAGGTTCTCTCATCGACATTCAAAATCCCTACCTTTTATTTCCGTACCCTTGATTATATCAAACCAGGCACCATAATGCAATTTCTACTTTTCTACGTTTAAAATCTTTTTGCCATAACCATCTAAAACACGGTCACTGCGTGAATGTTGGGCATCGATAATGGCCATAATTCGATTCTTTGCATTGTCAACCGTATCGTTAACGACGATGTAATCGTACTCATGGGCCAATCCAATCTCAACTTCTGCCTTTTTCATGCGTCCTTCAACCCGTGCAGGGTCTTCGGTTCCCCGATTCACAATACGGTAACGCAACTCTTCCATACTCGGTGGTGCGACAAAGATATAGCAAGCATCGGGCATGACTTTCTTTACTTGGAGTGCCCCTTCCACTTCAATTTCTAACATGACGTCGCATCCTGCATCCAAGCGCTCTTTCACGTAATCAAGTGGCGTCCCATAAAAGTTTCCAACAAACTCTGCATATTCTAAGAGTTGATTGTCTGCTATTTTCTGTTTAAACTCGTTGTGGGTCACAAAAAAATAATCTTTCCCATTGACTTCTGTCGGCCGCGGCTTTCGTGTAGTCATAGAGACTGAATATTCAAGCTCGTGACGACTTTCTTCAAATACCTTGGCACGAACGGTTCCCTTCCCTACACCTGATGGTCCGGATAATACAATTAAAATGCCTTTATCTGTTAACTTCATCTATTATTCCCTCGCCTGCTATCGCATAAAAGTATATAGAGAATATCTTACCATAAAAGAGGGCAAAAAAGCTACCTTATTTGGCAGCTTTCCTCGCTTTTTTTACTTAAAAACTCTGGTTGCTTCAACGGCTTTCTTCCAGCCCGTATAAAGTTTGTTACGTCTTTCTTCTGCCATGGCTGGATCGAATTTCTTACCTTCAGCATAGTTTTGCTTCAAGTCTTCTAAGTCTTTCCAATACCCAACGGCTAGTCCTGCTAAGAACGCTGCCCCTAATGCCGTTGTCTCTAAGTCTGAGGCTCGTTGCACTGGCACGTTTAAGATG
>Ga0136643_10010050_pt1 | contig 13951 bp, 15 predicted proteins | sample TergutLab28metaG_FD_96883 | JGI IMG/M metagenome (GOLD analysis project Ga0136643, IMG submission 96883) | Labiotermes labralis P1 segment gut microbial communities from Petit-Saut dam, French Guiana - Lab288 P1 (version 3) (version 3) | ecosystem: Host-associated > Arthropoda: Insects >... | reverse complement strand
GTCTTTTACGCCTGTTTTACGCTTAATGCTTGACGCAAACAAATCACCCGCCATTGCAAGGACGGCCGCCAAAGCCCCGTAAGCCGCAATTAAATATATTGGGAGGGTTGTGAGGTTAGTGGTATCGAAACGCTCCAAAATGAGGACATAAGCCACACAAAGTATGGCAGCGGTAACAATGCCGCCAACAGCACCTGCAATAGTTTTGTTTGGAGAAAGGCGAGGGGCGAGTTTTCGTTTGCCAAAGGCTCTGCCAGCAAAATATGCCCCCGTATCACAGCCCCATGCGGCAATGAAAATGAGCCAAGTTGCCGCCGCACCAAAAAATTCCCGCACCAAAAACACGCAAATGAAAAGCCCGAAAACGTAAATAAGCCCAAATGCACCAACAGCCAGCTTGTTATGGCGTTTTTTTGTGTCCTGCGAAAAGGCTTTAAATAGCTCTACAAAGCCAAGTACGCTTAAAAGCACAATAACCGCCAAAAATGGCGCGCCGCCAAAATACACCAAAGCAATTACTGCGGGCAAACCCACAACGGCTGTTAAAACACGGGTTTTCATAAAATCTTCCTTTCGGTTTTGGCAAACTCTACTAACCTGCTTTCGTCAGATTTTTGAGCATAATTTTTCAAAGATTGGTGCTTGACGAAAACGGGCGTACCCATAGGTACGGGCGTTTTTGGTAAGTGCCAAGATTTGGGAAATTTGCCAAAAAGATGATGGAATGAGGTTAGTAGAGGTTGCCATTAGTCAACGCCCGCCAAAGCGTCTTTGGCGTATGCTGTAGGCCTCAATGGCTTCATAAACGTGCTTTATTTTAAAGTCGGGCCACAAAATGGGGGTGGCGTAAAATTCGCTGTATGCCGCCTGCCATAGCATAAAATTGCTCAAGCGCATTTCGCCAGACGTACGTATTATAAGCTCTGGGTCGGGTAGGGGGCTGGTATCAAGATAGCTAATGAAGAGTTCTTCGTCAATATCATCAATACTAATTTTGCTCTCCACCGCATCCATTGCAATTTTTTTGGCAACACGTACAATCTCGTCCCGCCCTCCATAATTAATGGCAATATTTAACAAAATGCCCGTCTTGTCCTTTGTCAATTCCTCAAGATGGGCAATTTTTTCCCGAAGGGTGGGGGTGAGGGCGGCTCTGTCACCAATAATGCGAATACGCCCATTGCTTTTTTTCACATCATCGATATATTTTTGGATATATTCGGTGATAAGCCCCATAAGGTAGGCGACTTCGTCCTCATCACGTTTCCAGTTTTCGGTGCTGAATGCATATACGGTAAGGGCTTCAAACCCCACCGCATCCATGTTTTGCACCAAACGGCGCAATGCTTGCGCACCAGCCCTATGCCCCGCTTCACGCCGCATAAAAAACTTTTTTGCCCAGCGTCCATTGCCGTCCATAATTATACCTATATGTTTTGGAAAATCGCTTTTATTCATACATCACCTTACACAGTCATAATTTCCTTGGTTTTGTCGTCGGCAATTTTGTCAAGCTGTTTAATTTTGTCGTCGGTCAATTTTTGGATGTCGTCCTTTGCTTTTTTAAGATGGTCTTCGGTTATTTCGCTCGCTTTTTGGGCTTTTTCTGCCGCATCTACTGCATCACGGCGAATGTTGCGGATGGCTACCTTGGCATCTTCGCAACGCTTTTTAACCTCTTTGGAAAGGTCTTTGCGGCGGTCTTCTGTAAGTTCGGGGAAAGTAAGGCGGATGACTTTGCCGTCGTTTGACGGGTTAATGCCCAAATCAGAGCTGGTTATTGACTTTTCAATGGCTTTTAGCATGGACGGGTCCCATGGGGCAATTTGCAGCATACGTGCCTCCGGTACGGAAATATTTGCAACTTGAGAAATGGGGGATTGTGTACCGTAATTATCTACGGTCAACTTGTCAAGCACACGTGGGTTTGCACGCCCGGCTCTAATGCTTTCTAGGTCGGCTTCAAAAGCCTTTATGCTTTTGTTCATTCTGTTTTCGAATTCTTTTGCGTCAAACATTATATGTCCTCCTTTGAATGCGGGCGGTGTTCGCCCCTTTGTTATACGGTTACTTTTGTGCCTATTTCATAAATTTTTTCATCATCACCCGAAGCACATTTTACAATGGCACCAGGTTCGTCCAGCCCAAAAACAATAGACAAAAGGCGTTGTTCACGGCATATTGCACTTGCTGCTGTGTCTATTACTGTAAGGTTGTTTTGGATAATTTCGTCGTATGTTATGTGGTGTTTTTTTACCGCCTTATTATTTTGGCGTGGGTCGGCATCATACACGCCGTCCACATTTTTTGCAAAAAGCAAGGCGCAGGCTTCAAGCTCGGCTGCTCTAATTGCCGCAATGGTGTCTGTGGAAAAAAATGGATGCCCCGTACCTGCTGCAAAAATAATTACATTCTTTTTTGCCATAAGCGACAATGCCGCTTTTTTGGAAAACTGCTGGGTAACAGTGCCTATAATAACAGGGGTCATTACAAGGCTCTCTATGCCGCCTGCTTCCAGCATGTCTGTAAGATACACGGCATTCATAACAGTTGCCATCATACCAATTTGGTCGCTTTTTACTTTGTCCATGCCGTCTTTGCTATCCCTGCCACGCCAAAAATTGCCGCCGCCAACAACAAGTGATACTTGGACATCATTGTCTAAAAGCTGGCGTATTTGGGCAATAATGCCCGCAATAATTTTGTCGTCAAAGCGTCCTGCAATATTGTTTCCCGCCAAGGCTTCACCGCTTAATTTAATTACAACCCTTTTAAACAAGCCTTTATCACACCTTCCAAAATTTATCTTATGTTTGTCAATATTATATCACGTTGCAGTTACAAATGCAAGACAGAACATGCACTATTTTTTTGCACGCCGCTTATTTTTGCCCAAAAGCATTAAGAGAGTGCCTTCCACTTCCTCGAGGCGTTTTAGCACAGTTTCGCCGTTTTGTGAACGCCTTTTGACAGGGCGGTACATAACCCGCCGCATCCTATTTTTAAACCTATTTGTGAACATAAGTCTTTCACCTCCGTGGAAAAGTATATGCAGAACTGGCAATGGCGCATAACCCCGCTTGGAGTGCTTTTGAATGTCAAAACGCCACAATTTGCGTTTGAAAGTGTTGGAAGTGGATGGTTATGCATCATTGCCATCTTGGCATGATTTTCCAGTTGACAAACTATTACAAAATATGTAACATTTATCGTAACATTTGTAATAATTTTGGAAGATGTAGGAGGAAGGAAAATGATAGACACAATAATTACATGGATTTGGGCAATAATAGCAATTTTTTCACAAGACCTCGACGACACCCGTAGGGACGAACTGTGTTCGCCTGCTGTCGATTTGGCAACCAACTACAAAACATTTTACGAAACACAACACGAAGAAATAATCGTGCCCCAATACATACCAAATTTATACGCTACATGGCAAGAAATCCAGCATATTTTTGCACGTGAAACGGATGCCCGTGTAGTAGACCTCGCCACGGGGCTAGAATTTAATGTCCGCCGCACTTTTGGCACTCACCATGCAGATGTAGAGCCTTTAACCACGGAAGATGCCGACATTATGCGCTATATTTGGGGCGGGTACAGCTGGGCTCGCCGTTCTGTTGCCGTCTATGTTGCAGGTCAAGTCTTTCCTGCATCTTTAACTTTCTTTCCCCACGCAGGGCGTGATGATGCCCCAGCACTTGCCACGGTGGATAACCGCTCTGGTGGCTACGGCAGGGGCGTTAATTTAGACGCTGTAAAAGGCAATGGTGTCTGCGGCATTGTGTGTATGCACTTTTACGGAAGCCTTCTTCATGGAAGTCTACGAAGCAACCCCGACCATCAAAACGCTGTTTTGCGTGCTAGAGAAATTTTGCAAGAGCTGCGGTAAATTATCGCCCTGCAACCATTTATCGGCGGCGCAACTCAATAACTGTCACTTGCGGCGGGTTAAAAAACCGCCATGTAAAATATGTAGTACCTATACCACTGCAAACATACATCTGCGCCAAGCCATCAGCATAACTATACAACCCCTTACCATAGGAAGGAAACCATCCTTGCCCCGGAGCATAAAGCGTTGGCAAAAACGGCAGACGAACTTGCCCGCCGTGAGTATGCCCAGCAAGTACCATCATCGCTCCATCGTGTTTTATACGGTCAAAAATTTGCGGCTGGTGAGATAATACCAAGCGAAACGGCGGGTCAAAATGCCCAAACAAAGCCTCTTTGCCGTCAAAACCATAGCGCAGCATAGCAGAATAATCCTGAGTGCCAATGATTGTTAAAATACCACCGTTTATATCAAGTTCATATTCCTCGTTATATAAAAATGTGATGCCAAGTTCATCCATTATAGCCATAAAGCGTTGCAAATGCGCTGTTTCGTGGTTGCCCTCCACAAAGAAAGTAGGCACTCTATTAGCCAACGCTTCTAATTGCTGCCAATGCGGATTGAGTTCTAAAATGGGGTCAGCCCGTCGCCAACCGCCGTCGAGAACAATATCTCCCGTTATCACCGCAATGTCAAATTCTGCTTCGTCAACAATCCCCCAAATACCCACATTCATCACATAAGGGTCATCGCTGTGTAAGTCGGTTATTTGTAAAATGCGAAGTCCGTGCAAATGAGGCGGCAACTCGTCAAAATACGCCACCACCTCATTTAATCTAGGATTGCGGGATGATAAAAGTCCGTATCCAATAAATAGCACCAAAAGCGCAAGCGGAATTACCCACCGCAGCATTTTTCTCACTTCTTAAAACAGCTCCCTCCAATAAACTCACGCAAGAGCGAAGTTTTTGGTACTTCATTTTCAACAATGCCCATAAAACCGTCCAAAAATTTTAACAAACGGCAAGCCTCAATATAGGCTGGGTCATTATCTTTTATCGCAAACAAAAGCGGCATGGCATGTATTTTTAAAATACACAGCTCATAAACAAGCGCGGAATTAAAAATCACATCAGCATTTTCTTGGAAAGGGAAAATATTTTCGTGTTCGCCCCGTACCACACTTGGCCACATGTCAATGGTGCGTTTGGCATCAAAGCCACGGAATTGGTTATCCCGCACCAAACGGCGTATTTTGCGGGTATCTGTTGTGCCAATACGGTTGTGGTTATCCATATTAAGCTGGGTTAGGCAAGATATAAAAACACGGTATTTTAAGCTGTCTGCAATGCTGTCAGCCAAGGCGGGGTTTAGTCCGTGCAAGCCCTCAATAACTAACACATCATCCGCCCCAAGGGTCATAAAATTCCCTTTATACTCCCTTTGTCCTGTCAAAAAATTATATTTTGGCATTTCTACTGCTTCGCCAGCCATAAGTCGCTCGAGGTCTAAATTAAACTGTACTACATCAATAGCCCTAATGCTCTCAAAATCAGGCTTTCCAAAAGCATCAAGCGGGGTATTGGCACGGTTGATATAATAGTCATCAAGCCCGATAACACGTGGTTTTAAGCCATTTACTTGCAGTTGTACAGCCAATCTGTGCGAAAAAGTTGTTTTGCCGCTTGAAGTAGGGCCCGCAATTAACACAACTTTGCGCCCAAGGTCTGTAATTTCGTCTGCTATACGAACCGTCTTTTTTTCATGCAAAGCCTCGCTAACACGAATAACATCACCGGCAAGCCCTGCGGCAATTTTATCATTTAACGCACCAACGGTGTCAATTTCAAGTATGCGGCTCCAAGTTTTGCTTTCTTTAAAAATAGCAGATAATTTTGCAATATCTTTAATCACAGAAAGCTCCTGAGGGCTTTGTCTGTCTGCAAAAACAAATATAAAACCCGTGCCTGACATACGGAGGTCAAATTTGGTTAAACAGCCCGTGCTTTGCACCATAGGTCCGTAATAGTAGTCATAAAAGTCGCCTAATTTATAAAAGTTTATTAAACTTGTGGTGCGGTAATGAAGCAGGCGCACTTTATCGTGCAAATTCATTTGCTCGGCAATTTCTTTGGCTTCTTCCAGCTTTAAAGTATGCTTAACTATTGGCATGTCGGCCGCCACAATTTCCTGCATCACGGTCTTAATTTGTTCAAGCACATCTGTGTTGAGCTCAAAACCATCTCTTAAAATTTCACAGTAATAATTCTTGTTAATACTATGCTCGACCACGACTTTTATGTCATCACCCAACACACGACGGGCGGCATATATCATAACAAAAACAAGCGACCGCTGGTAAACACGGTAACCTTCAACATCTGTCAAATCAATAAATTCTACAATATCACCGTCTTGAGGCTCGTGATATAGCTCAACAATACGATTATTAATTTTTGCTACAAGATAACATTTTTCGCCGTTTAAGTCAGCCGCAATTTGCGCCAGCGTGGTACATTTTGCAACTTCCTTTTCAATGCCATTAGCAATAATTTTTATCATAATTTATTGTCCTCCATTTGCAGCTTTAAAGGGCTGTCCGTATATTTTTGATACCATAAATTCTATTTTGGGCAACTCTTTGCGCAAATACGGTGCAATTCCATTTGTAAATACCACTTCGCTGCCATAATGGGTAGCATCTACCAAATTAAGCCCCAAATCCTGCGCTAAAAGTGCGCCATCGTATTTTATATCGCTGGTGATATATGTGTCGCATCCGACGGCAATAGCACTTTTAAACTCTTGCTCACGGGCAGCACTTCCTGCTATAATGCCCACTTTACGCACAACTGCATTAGGTTCACCAACAAAATTAGCAAAAGGCAGCCCCAGCTTTTCCTTAATCAAATTAGCATAGTTAGACAAAGACATTTCTTGCGAAACCGTTCCGACACGTCCAAAAAATACACTAGGCTTGCCGTCGGTATGGAAAAATTGCTTGTTTTGTAGGCCAATAATGCCAAAGAGAATGTCGTTTATGCCTCCTTTACACGCATCCAAATTTGTGTGGGCGGAATATACCGCAATGCCGCTTTCTATAAGCGACAAAAGTCGTACCCCAAGCGGGTTGTCGTCCCGAATATGCTTTATTGCAGTCCAAATAGGTGGATGGTGGGTAATTATTGCTTCACACCCAAGCTCTTTTGCTTCTTCAATAACCGCATTGGTGGCATCAAGGGCAAGTAAAACTTTGGCAACGACCGCATCACGCCTCCCAACAATTAAACCTACATTGTCGTAATCCCCAGCAAGTTCAAGCGGTGCAAAACGCTCCATGACATCAATAATTTCCTGCATTTTAACTATTGCCATATCCCCTCAAAACCTCCTTACACAACGCCAAATACCCCTCAATCTCTTTACGCCGCAAGCAGGGCAGGGCAGCCATGTCAATTTTCCCGTATTTTTCCACTTCGCTGTGGATAAAAAGCTGTAAAACTGGGTCTTTGCGTTCTACCAGTTTCTTGCCGAACTCGTAGGGGCAGCAATCTGTAGCCCATTCTCTAACGGACACACAATCCAAAATAGTGTAAAACTTACCATCCTCGAGTATCATGACTTCATCCGTAATTTCAAATTTGTTCATATGTAAGAATTTCCGCACGCTAGGCACATTGTGCTGCGGCGACAATATAAGTTGTTTAAAAGATTTAGCTACATCTATATGAGCTGACAATATATTAATAATACTATCGCCGCCCATGCCCGCAATAATGCAAGTTTTTGCATCTTCTGCCGCAATTTGTTCCAAGCCGTCAGATAATACAAATCGCATTTTACTTTGGAGACTGTATTGTATCGAATTTTGCATACCTGCATTGAGCGGTTTTTGTGCAATGTCAGAGCAAATAGCAAAGCTAATTCGGTTTGTTTGCAAAAGATATATAGACAGCAAGGCGTGGTCGCTGCCAATGTCTGCAACCGTATCAAAGCGCACAAAGTCAGCGATTTTTCGTAACCGCTTTGAAATTTTTACATTCATATTAATCTAAATAGTCCTTTAATTTTTTACTACGCCCGGGGTGGCGTAATTTGCGCAAAGCCTTTGCTTCAATTTGCCTAATGCGCTCTCGGGTAACATTAAATTCTCTGCCAACTTCTTCTAATGTGCGAGCCTTTCCGTCATCCAACCCAAAGCGCAATATAAGCACCTTGCGCTCCCTGTCTGTTAATGTATCAAGCACATTAAGCAACTGCTCTTTTAGCAAGATGCTAGCAGCAGCAGAATCTGGGGCGGGCAAGTCGTTGTCTGCAATAAAATCGCCTATGTGGCTATCTTCCTCTTCGCCAATGGGTGTTTCAAGGGAAACAGGGTCTTGGCTTAATTTCATTATTTCCCGCACCTTTTCGGGGGTCATTTGCATTTCTTTTGCAATTTCGTCCACGGTTGGCTCACGTCCAAAGTCTTGTAGCAATATTTTTGAAGTGCGAAGCAATTTGTTTATAGTTTCAACCATATGCACGGGAATGCGTATGGTGCGTGCTTGGTCGGCAATAGAGCGGGTTATGGCTTGGCGTATCCACCAAGTAGCGTATGTGCTAAATTTAAAACCTTTTTTATAGTCGAATTTTTCCACAGCTTTAATAAGTCCCAAATTACCTTCTTGTATAAGGTCTAAAAAGTGCATCCCACGCCCAACATACCTTTTTGCAATAGACACGACCAAACGTAAGTTAGCAGAAACAAGCAGTTTGCGGGCGGACTCATCCCCAGCATCCATACGTAATGCAATGGCGGATTCTTCCTCCCATGTCAAAAGCGGCACTTTGCCGATTTCTTTAAGATACATTCGTACGTGGTCATCAATATTGACATTAGCCTCCGACACAGCAACTTCTATATCTTTTTCTACATCAATTTCAACTTCAATTTCATCTGAAATTTCATCAATGTCAGGCACAAGGTCGTCGGCATCCAACTTAACATCCTCGCCAATAACAGCCTCAATGTCTGCATCCAATTCATCCAAAACAGATTCCGTCAAGGCATCAGTATCAGTATCATTTGTGTCGTCATACACGTCGATACCATAGATTTTAAGCTGCTTCGTGATATTATCGAGCTTTCCTTTGTCAATAACAAATTTTTCCATAAGCTCGGCAAGCTCACTTTGCGCAAATATATTTCCTTTCGTGCGCCCGGCAGCGACAATATGCTCTACCTTATCTTTAAAATCTTCTTCAGAAATTCTCAAATGACCATCCTCCTATGTAATAGGCATTTCTGCCACAAACTTATTCTTTACCAAGTTTTGGGCGGCTATACGGTAAAAGGGTTAATTTTTAGCCCTTTCCGCTCCGTTCCCAACTTCATTATCATCTCGTTGTCGCCGTTTTTTGTCGCAATATGTATTTTGTGTTGCAAAAAAGTCTCTTTAACAATATAAACTTGCTGTGCTATCGCAACTTTTTTTGTACTAATGTCAGCAACTTCTTTGGGGTTTACAAAAATTTTTGCAACCTTTTTCATTTGCTCTTCATCATTTTCAAACATAGTTACAATGTCTGCCCCGCACAGCTCTTTGCCTGCTTGTCTTGCTTGAGTTATAATATTAAATACCAAGGTCAATGTTTCGTCTAAAAATTCTTCACCTGTGAGGTATTCGGTAACTTTACTGCAAAAATTAGAGTCAGCGGACATCGTCACAAGTATATCAAAGGCTGCGTCCGAAAAAGCCTTGCTTTGTGCTGGTGTAAAATTCAAATTTGCCCTTGAAAAGTCAACCGCAATAAAGTCGTTGCCTGTATTACCTAAAATGGCGGCAACTTCTTCTTTTAAAGAATCCTCACCCATAGCGTATTTTGCAGCCATATCCCGAGCATAACTTTCACGCTCCACGGGGGATTTAAGGCGGGATATTATGACGGCCGCTTCTTTTATAAAGGATATACGCTGGGCAGTGTCGTCCAAATTACGGTCTTTGCGAACCGCCTTTATTTGAAAATCTATAAAATCCACAGCAGCCATCAGCTCGTCGCTCAATGCATCTTTTCCAAAAACCTGCAAAAACTCGTCAGGGTCTTTGGCATCTTCTAAATGACAAACCTTTATCCCAAGCCCAGCCGCATATAGATGAGGAATAGCGCGTATAACCGCCTTTGTACCCGCTTCATCACTGTCAAACAAAATTATCACATGGTCGCAATATCTTTTTAAAATACGGGCATGGTGCGCTGTAAAAGCAGTGCCAAGGGCAGCTACAACGCTTTTGATACCCACTTGATAAAGCGCGATAACATCCATATAGCCCTCTACCAATATAAATGTGCGCTTTTTGGTAAGCCGTGCAAAATTTAAGCCGTATAGTGTGCGGGACTTGTCAAACACGGGGGTTTCTGGTGAATTTAAGTATTTAGGCTCACCCTCCCCAATAATACGTCCGCCAAAGCCAATAAATTTATTTTGCACATCGATAATGGGGAACATCAAGCGGTTTCGGAAGCGGTCATATATACCACGGCTACCTTCCAAACTAAACCCATTTTTAATTAAGAAGGCTTCGTCAAACCCCTTGTCAATTAAAAATTCCGTCAAACCTCCCTTTGTGGCATACCCCAAACCAAACTTGCGCCTTATTCCGTAATCAATCTTTCTATGGTCAAGATATTCGCCGCAGGGCTTGCCTTCTTCGGATATTAAATTGTTGTAATAAAAACGTGCGGCATGTTGGTATGCTTCATATATGCGGTTTTTTTCTTCTGTGGTGGTGATTGATGCGCCGCGCCCAGTAAGCTCTGGTAGCCTAAAACCAATGCGGTCAGCCAAAAATTTTATTGCATCTAAAAATGGCATATTCTCAATTTTCATTATAAAGCTGATTACATTGCCGCTTTCTCCGCAGCCAAAACAATGAAAGAGCTGACGCGGGGCAGAAACAGAAAAAGAAGGGGTTTTTTCACGATGAAAAGGACAAAGCCCCATATGATTTGCGCCTTTTTGATGCAAAGTCATGTATTGCGAAAGAACCTCCACAATATCGCTTTGGCTTCGTAAGTCCTCAAGCACATCTTGAGAATACACAGTTTCACCCCCACACAAAAAGAGCCTATATAATAATATACGCTCTTTTTGTCAAAAACCCTTTAAAATTTTACAATAACTTTTGTAACTCTTTGATGGTTTTTTTAGAAATCTTTTTGCCTTTGTACTCAACAAGGTCTTCCATCTCGCCTGTAAAAATATCAGATGGCTCGTATTTTTTTAAAATTACCCTGTCTCCGTCCACAAAAATTTCTAATGGGTCTCTAACTTCAATATGTAGGGTTTTTCTGAGCTCAATGGGCAGTACCACACGCCCTAGCTCGTCCACTTTTCTTACTATACCTGTTGATTTCATAGTCATGTCCTCCTAATTCTTGGCTTTTTTGTCCAACTTTACATAACAATAACATATTTAGAAAATTTTGTCAACAACTTTTTGCAAAAAAATAAAGGGAAATATTTTTTATTGTCATCTTTTGCAGCATGTCTTAATATTTAGCCCGTTCGCATATACTCTGATAAAAACCAAGCGAGATTTTGATATGGAGGATGTAAATGCTTAATTACATATGGGCAGGAATGATTTTAATAGGCATTATAGTGGCGACCATCACAGGTCGGCTGGATACCTTGACAAACGCAGCTCTTAATTCTGCCGCCGAAGCGGTGACAGTGGCAATAACGATGCTTGGCGTAATGGCATTATGGACGGGCTTAATGCGTGTAGCAGAAAATTCCGGAATGATAGTGGGTATTGCTAACAGAATGCGTCCGCTTTTGCGCTGGCTTTTTCCTGACCTTGACCAAAAGTCAAAGGCAATGGAGTATATTGCTACTAATATGATAGCAAATGTGTTGGGATTGGGTTGGGCCGCAACGCCCTCTGGCTTAAAAGCAATGGAAGAAATGCAGGCATTAAACCCGCAAAAAGACACCGCAACCAAGGAAATGTGTATGTTTATGATAATAAACATGTCAAGCCTTCAAATTGTTACTATATCTGTGCTTGCATACCGTGCGCAATACGACTCGGCAAATCCATCAGAAATTATAGGGCCCGGCTTTGTAGCAACACTTATTTCCACCATAGCCGCCATAGCATACACAAAATATCGTGAAAAGAGGACGGTGTTTAAAGCCAGATGAGTATCGTTTTGTTTATCTCCGACCTTATGATACCTTTAACCATTGTGGTTATTGTTGTTTACGCTTTGTTAAAAAGAGCCCCGATTTATGACAGCTTTATAAGCGGAGCAATGGAGGGCATGAAAATAACGGCCAATATATTCCCTGCCTTGGTCGGGCTTATGGTTGCCGTAGGCATTTTACGAGCAAGCGGCACTTTGGATTACATAGCAGCATTTTTAGCCCCCGCCACACGCTTACTTGGCTTTCCCGAAGACGCTTTGCCGCTTACATTAATGCGCTTGGTGTCCTCTTCCGCCGCAACGGGCTTGCAATTAGACATTTATGCCACTCACGGGCCCGATAGCTTTATCGGACGCTTTGTGTCAGTAATGATGTCAAGCACCGAAACGGTCTTTTACACTCTCAGCGTGTATTTTATGCATGTGGGTATTTCAAAAACCCGCTACGTCCTTTCTGGTGCATTGTTTGCTAATGTGGTAAGCATAGCCGCTTCGCTGGTTATAACTATTTTGATATTCGGAACATAGTTGGGACATGCGTTCTATTACTATGCTTAAAAGCATAGTATATTTTAGGGACGGCAGGACTTACAGGTTTGCCCCATATTACTACTAGGAGGGCATGTATGGCTCGTAAAAACCGCACATTTTACACAAAAAGCATAGCCGCAGGGGTTGCCGTATCTATAATTTTACTATTTGGGCTTTCTTTTTTTAATGATATAATATCGGGGCAGATTTTTTTACAAGATGTCCTGCCGCATTATGGGCAAATTCTTGCCATGACCGAAGAAGATTTTGCACCAAATGAAAACACTGTTTTGACCTATGGTTTACAATCCCAAATGACCGAAGAAGTACCAAATCTAAACATCACATCCACGACCCCTCTTATTGGGCTTAATGATATAGAATTTGATACCTCCACAAATTACGATGATGCAACAATAGCAATAGAAACACTTAATCCTCATGTGTTAGCACCAGCGAATATAGAAGAGCTGCGAAATCCTGCCGTTTTACGTGATAGTATGTATATAGTAGACCCCCGCACAATTTTTGTTCCAAGTATGTTTGATGTTGATGCATTGCTTGCCAAAAGTTTGCGCATAAACCCGCAAAGCATAGCAAACGGTGACCCTGTTATACTAATTTTTCACACACACACCACAGAGATGTTTGCAGACAGCACCCCCGGCGACATGTTTACGGGCATTGTTGGGGTAGGGGCATACCTCACCGAGCTTTTAAATGCCCGTGGGCTAAACACCATTCACTATATCCGCCGCTTTGACATTGTGGATGGACAGTCCGCCATCCTTGGGGCATACGAGCGTCAAGAGCCGTATATCCGCCAAATTTTAAAAGATAACCCTACAATAGAGATTGTAATAGACATCCACCGCGATGGTATGCCGGAAAGCTCACCACGGCTTGTAACCACAATAGACGGCAGACCAACGGCTCGTTTGATGTTTGTAAACGGACTTTCTACCCGCAATGTAAATGGTGTAGCAACACCAATAACTTCGCTGCCAAACCCGCATCTGCCAACAAACCTAGCATTTTCATTGCAAATGCAATTATTGTTAAATCAAGAGCATCCGACCCTAAACCGCCGCATTTATTTAAATGCGTTTAGATACAGCTTGCATTTTGCACCAAAATCGCTATTTGTGGAAGTAGGGTGTCAACGCTCTACTTTCCAAGAGGCAATAAATGCTATGTATCCACTTGTTGATGCATTAACGCAGTTATTGCAATAAAAAATCGAGCTGTAAAATAGCAAGCGACCACAGCAACAATGCAGAACGATATAGAGCGATAAAAACAACGGCGGGATATATATTGCTCACCGTTGTGCGTTTTCGCTATTTATTAAAGTTCATTTGCTGAATTTAGCAAGATGTCTAAACT
>Ga0136643_10010049_pt1 | contig 13952 bp, 11 predicted proteins | sample TergutLab28metaG_FD_96883 | JGI IMG/M metagenome (GOLD analysis project Ga0136643, IMG submission 96883) | Labiotermes labralis P1 segment gut microbial communities from Petit-Saut dam, French Guiana - Lab288 P1 (version 3) (version 3) | ecosystem: Host-associated > Arthropoda: Insects >... | reverse complement strand
CTACCAAAATCCTGTATATGCCTCTCCTCTTCTCCATATGTGCTACATGCCCCGCACATCTCAATCTTCTTGAGTTAATCACCTGAACAGTATTGGGTGAGGAGTACAGATCATTAAGCTCATTATGTAGTTTTGGCCACTCCCCTGTTACCTCATCCCCCTTAGGACCAAATATTGTCCTCAGCACCCTATTCTCAAACACCCTCAGCCTACGTTCCTCCCGCAATGTGAGCAACCAAGTTTCACACCCATACAAAACAACAGGCAAAATTATAGTTCTGTTTATCTTTATATTTTTGGACAGCAAACTGGAAGACAAAAGATTCTGCACTGAATGACAGCAAGCATTCCCTGACCTGAATCTGCTCTTAATTTATTCCTGAATAGAATTTTGATTTAAAGTTGTCCTGAAATATTTGAACTCTTGCACCCTTTTGAAGGAATTATTATCAACCTGTATAGTGTGTCTTTGTCCTGCATTCTGATCTCAAGACATGACCATGTACTTAGTCTTAACAGCATTTACATCTAGTCCAGTCTCCTTACTAGCAACTACCAAAGCTTTTGCATTTTTCTTTATGGTATGTATGCTTCTGCCCAATATATGAACATCATCAGCATAAACCAGGAGCTGATGTGTACCAATTAATATCAAGCCCTCCGGGTTTACCTGAACCCTCCTAATGGCATACTCTAAAGCAAAGTTGAAAAGCAATGATGATAAATCATCCCCTTGTTTCAAACCATTCTTAATGGGAAACATGTCAGACAAATGTTTGCCTACCCAGACTCTGCTATAGGTTTCATTCAGACACATTTTTATTAACCTTACCAGTTTCATGGGGATACCAAACTCAATAAGAAAATTATACAAGAGCTTCCTCCTAGTGGAAACATACGCTTTCTTGAAGTCTATAAACAGCTGATGCACTGCTTCACTGTATTCCCATTTCTTCTCAAGTATTTGATGAATGCAGAATATATAATCAGTAGTTGACAAGTTTTGTTGAAATCCAGATTCATAATCCCCAATAATTTTCTCTGTATATGGAGTTAACCTTGACAACAGTATGTTGGATAAAATTGTGCACACAACTGGCGAAAGTGATATGCCTCTGTAATTACTGCAGTCTGTTTTATTGCCATTCTTATAGACAGGTATAATTATCGACTCCTTTTACTCCTCAGGAAATTCCTCCTTATTCCAAATAGAGGTAATAAGTTTAGGGATATTAAAGCAAATTGTTCTACGCCCTGCCTTAAACAATTCTGCTGGGATCTGATCAATACCTAGTGATTTGTGTTCTTTTAGCTTTTCAATAGGCATTTCAACCACAAAGGCACTCAACTCAGGCACTAGTGGTTCCGTTGCATGTATTTTTGTCTGCCTAATGTTACTAACCCCATGTACATTGAACAGCTGAGAGAAATAGTCCCTCCACCTAGCCAAAATACTGTGGGAGTATGTAACCAAATCACCCTTCTTGTCCTTTACTATATTAGTTCTAGGCTGGTAACCCTTCTTAAAATCATTGATTCCCCTATACAAGTCTGTGATTTTTTTCATCTTACTGTTAGTTTCAAATCCATCAATTTTAGCTTTCAAATATTCCGTCTTTTTTTTCCTGAAATGTCTGCTAGTTTCACGTCTTACAGTGTTTAGATTATCTACATTCTTCACACCACAAGTAAGTCCAAGCACTTCCAGGCTTTTGAGACTCTTATAACTTTGAAAAGTATTTTCACCCCATCATAAATCTTCCTTCCATTAAACAGAAATATTCAGCAAATGTAGCACAGTAGAAGATAAACTTTCTTTAAGGTTAATTAAAACTTACAAACCTTACATACAGCAATGTTGCACCCTGTTGTTCAGACCTAATTCATGCATCAGTCTACTATGATTTACATAATAACACAAATTTAACTACTGCACCCTGTTGGGAATTTAATGTTACACTTTTGTTTTAGTACTGCTGGAACTTTAGATTCTACTACCACGCAGTAAATAAAAGTGGTTAAAGCTATTACTTCTTCCAGGCCACATAACAAGCTGGAATAATGCCAATCAGGGAAGATTTCTGGTAGTAAACAGTAAATTAGTGAACCTTTATTACAGTAGGGCTAACTTAAAGATATTTTTCAAAATCATTCATTCTTACCTGCTGAATTTGCTGTACAGGAACCTGATGCTGACCTTGAACCTGATGCTGACCAGGAACCTGATGTTGAATGGGAACTTGATGCTGTGGTACTCCTTGAGGCTGAGCACGAAATAATTTTTTATCAGTATGATATAACTTTCACCCAACACACATAAAAACTACAGTTCATCAATCACATAACCCCTTACAGTGGTCATAACTACATGTACCATCATTTTCAATATAAAAAACTCTGCATTTTGCTCCCAGACTACCATATATTTTCGAATCTAATCCGCACCCTTTTTACAGTTTCAGAGGGCTAAAAAATCAGATGTGGATTAGAATCACGTGCGGATTAGATTCGCAGTCGTGAGCTGGATTTTGGAAAAATGATAGAGCCGCTGTATGTGCTGTAAGAACAATACAATAATTTATTATTTATAATATTATATAATATTTATAATTTATTATTCATCAGACTCGCCATCATCACTCATAACTGAATCATTATCCATCACCCAGTCACTATCATCTTTATCTTCACCATCGTCTTCCCATAGAATGTCATCTTCAGATCCGTCCAAAGCATTGCTTATGCAACACTTTTTGAAAGATTTGACGATAATGCTCTCCGGGATGGCTTTCTATGCAGCAGACACCCACCTCGTGACTTCTGAAGGCGGTTGAAGGAAAGGTTTGGATTAGAACCACGAACTAACTTTTTTTCGTTTAAGAAATGGGCAAAAACTAGTGCGGATTAGATTCAAGAATATACAGTATATTCTTTGTTTCGTGTGGTTCCCACAACAAACATTATTTTACCATACAAGATTAAGTGACTGAAGTAAGTAGTGGAGATTGCATGTTTACTGAGTTGCATAAACTGAACTTTGTAAATAGCCATTGCTTGAAATTAATGCATCAAAGGATTTAATAAAAAAAATTCTAAATAAAATAAAATATTTTCTCTGCCAAAGAAAATACTTCTCTTTGCCATTTATAATGACAAGCAAGAATGTTCCCTAAGAGGCCTTCTACTTCAACATAAAACTCTGACATACACCAAATGACAGAAGCCCTTAAGATAAGACACTATGACAAACACAAAAATTTACTGTGTCCACAAGAGAGGAAAAAAAGCTAATGCAGCATCAGTGAGCTTCACAAATGAAAATGACTCTCTTGAAACTTCTAATAGCCAAGTGGCTGGAGTGGGCACTTAGTTGTCTCTTATTACGCCCACAGGCATCAGATGGCCCAGTGTGCTTATGCAACATACTCATCTGAACAAAGGGTGTTCATTTACAACATTCATGTAAAGTATGTCTCATGGATAAAATACTGTCAAAGTTCTGTAATATAAATCCTGTGCACACAGTTCCACATACAAAAAAAAAAAATATACAGAATAGTGGGAAAAATTTCAAACAAGTTCACTGCTGGACAAAAGTAAAATACAGAAACTTGTTTTACAATAAACACAAACGTAAAGAGCCAAAATAACAGACCGAGTTAAGAAAATCCCCACTAAGTTCATAAGTTCCTTTATACAGCTTTAAAACTGGCATTTGGTGTGCACTGAGTGCCCAAAAAATCATGGGGCCCACAGTTATATCAGACAAATTCCAACCCTTACAAATTAACAAGTTCATCACAAACAAACTACACTAATTCTTAAATATAGTAGCACTCCTACATGTTTCAATTACTGTCCATGGCCTTCCTCAGGGAGTATCAATGCTTAAAGATACATACAGTGTTTTAATAACTGTCTTGTATTACAATAATTTTAACACAACACTATGCAATGATGCTTTAACAGAATATTGGCATCATACTCTGTACCCTTTACCACTGACAAAATCCTATAATAAACGGTGTATTCCATCTTTTTAGTAGTGATATTCACTAAAGATGGTAATGGACAATTGTCAAAACATGAAGCAGTGCTTTTAAAATCAAGAACTGATGCAATTTGGTGGTGATTAACTTGTTGATATGTATCAATTGCATGGAAAATGTCCAATATTAAGTTTCCAACCATTACATTAAATTCAATCTAACATCCCTATTCATGGAATTAACAGAAGAAAAAGAAGCAGGACATGCCACTTTCTTCACAAGAACTGAAGGACAATTTTCAAAGAAGCAATCATTAAAGTCTAAAGACAAGAACTTCAGCAAGTGTTGAGAAATATTTCACAAGTTTGAGGCCTGCTCAGAAGCTGGAGGTCAACACTTCAATACTTCAGTAAACTAAGACAACTAAACTGCAGGGAAAGAATGGACTCTAAAAAGTTCCTGAAAACTGTGTATGTGATAATGCTGCTGTGACTGTGACACCTGCTGTGGGAGGGGGTAACTCCCTGAACAAACAAATCAAACCTATATCAGTGAAGCTGATTTAAACAATCAACAACTTACTTGTCCCACATACTGTTGTGGAGGAACACCAGGAGCAACTCTTTGTTGTCCTTTCACAACTACAACCAACAGCAGAACAAGCAGAGAGGAGACATTCAAGTTTGTAAAATTGCCTGTAAATAAAATACAGAAAGAATTACACCATAATAAAATTCCCATACTGTATGACTGTGAAAGAGTTTTCTTTATTTTGTAGTTTATTTACTGTTACTGTTAGTAACTTAGGCTACACACTGTCATGGTCAGATGAAAAGAAATTAATTTTATAGAGTATGGAAGGAAGCGGCCATGGCCCAATTTAAGGTCATAACACAAAATTTTCCTAGACAGGCAGAAGGAAATAAAGAAAAATATCAGTAACAATAGTTTTGTCCCATACAAGATGTAAAACAAACACCTCCCAAATACAAGTTGGAGAGTTACCGGTTGAGCAAACTTGCTCAGTGTTATCAATGTAATATCACAATAACTCAAGAATGGTTGGTGCATGGGATTAAGTGATGTGTTACATGAACAACTGTAAGCATATCATTAAATACAAAAAGTTACATTATACAACAATGACTCTGAAATTTCCAGTCCCATCACTTCCATTATGAACCATCAGTCACACTTCATATGGTTGAATTAAACATAATCTGTTTAAAAAGGCTGTATTAACTATATAGGATACAGTTGTCTCTCAAGACTGTGCACTACCAAACCTGATGAATGGGGAGGAAATGGTCATGGTTAATTATAAATATCACAGCATTTGCCTGAAGCAATGTACATAAACCAGAAAAAACAATCAAAATACTGAGGATCAAATCAAAAATACCAACCTGCTCATGAAAAAACATCAAATGTCAACTTTACTGTTTGTAATAATGCCCATCAGTCAAATACCTGAGAAAGAATGGGAAAACAATGAAGCAGTGCATCATCAATTAATAGACTTCATGAAACCTTGAAAGCTTATGATTCGGTTAGGAGGAAGCTCTTGTATAATATTCTCAATGAGTTTGGTATCCCTGTGAAACTGGTGAGGCTAATAAAAATGTGTCTGAGTGAAACCTACAGCAGAGTGCAGATAAGCAAACACCTGTCTGACATGTTTCCTATTATGAATGGTCTGAAACAATGAGATAATTTACCTCCACCACTTTTCAACATTGCTTTAGAGTATGCCATTAGGAGGGTTCAGGTAAGCCAGGAGGGCTTGATATTAAATGGTACACATCAGCTCCTGGTTTATGCTGATGATGTTAATATATTGGGCAGAAGCATACATAGTATAAGAAAAACACAGAAGCTTTAGCAGTTGCTAGGAAGGAGACTGGACTAGAAGTATATGCTGATAAGACTAAGTACATGGTCATGTCTTGAAATCAGAATGCAGGTTGAAGTCACAGTATAAATGTTGATAATAGTTCTTCTGAAAGGGTGGAACATTTCAAATATTTGGGAATAGCCTTAACGAATCAAAATTCCATTCAGGAAGAAATTAAGAGCAGACTGAAGTCAGGGATTGCTTGCTATCCTTCAGTGCAGAAGTTTTCTCTTCCAGTTTGCTAATCAAAAATATAAAGATAAAGATAAGGTAAATATAAAGATAAACAGAAGTTGTTTTGTATGGCTGTGAAACTTGGTCTGCCACATTGCTGGAGGAATATAGGTTAAAAACTGTACCGAGGATCCTTTAAAACTATACGTAACCCTACAACCTTCAGTACATTCTGACACGACACAACAGAACCAAATATGTACAAATGTTCAACTGTTTTCTCTTCCAATGTATCCATACCTACTTAGTAGCCACCAAGGGAAAAGCCATCGGGGAGTGCTGAGGTTAAAAATGTATGGAGCTCTATGTTCACTTTCTCCTACACCCTCATGCCGCATAAAGAGACAACTTACAAACATACAATAAAATTAGAAGAACAATATGTCCACATTCCCTCACTTATCAGTCCATCCAGCCACCCAACTGTCTGACTGAAATACTTTAATGAGAAGAAACATAACCCACATTGTAAAATGTACCTTAGTTTTAGTGGCCTGATATGTGATTCATTCATTCATTCATTCATACTCATACATTCCACTGATCACATACTGAGGTACAACCCCATGGTTAAAGAATTAGTCATAATTGTTAAATAATAATAATAATAATAATAATAACAATAACAACAACAACAACAACAACAATACCCAATATTGGCAAGAGAACAATATATAAAGAGACATGATAGAGTGTGTGTTCAACTACACTGTACCATATGCCAAAAAATAGGTGTAAAATTAGACAACAAACACTGGTATGACCATGTGCCAAAATCATTCAAAACAAGTCATGAAGGTAAGGTTACCATATTATGGAACCAACCAGTGCGAGCTGACAGAACTATTCCCAACAATAAACCGAACATCATAATCTGTGATAATAAAAAAGAAACATGCATGTTAATAGATGTTGCAATTCCAGGAAACAGAAATGTAATCAAGAAAGAAGCCACCATAGTCTTGCCATAAGTTCTGTTACAACTTTCATGTTGTCCAAAGCTGGAGACAATGAGGTGGGAGGGTTGTAGGGATGGCAATTTTTGGACTACTGTCTCTTCAGGTACTTGTGCCAAGGCACTTTGCTCTCGTCTGTCACAGCATCAACATGGTGTGGGGTATGAAGGAAAACCATGTGGCTGTGATTGCCCTCCACAATTGTGGAAAATCTTATTCTCAAATTTTCAAACTCTTAAAACCACTGAAAATTTTGCGAATGTTCATCTAACGGGCAATTGTCTAGAGGGTTGAAGACAGGGCTCAGTCAGGATGCCTGAAAAAGTGTGAGGGCTGAAGCTGCTATCAAAACAGTATGGGAGCGGATTCACCAAAATCTGCTCTGAAAACTGATCATGGCCTGAAAGCTGAACATATCAACCCAATCGAGTCATGCCTCATCAGAGACAATCTACACATGACAGCACACCTCTGCTCAAATGGACACCTCCTTAGTCCTGCTTTGAAGGCGATCTGATGGACAAGAGCACGTGTCCTCCAGTGGCATGCCAAGAACAGGCACAAATACATCCTCTTCATGGACAAGAAAATTTTCACCGAGGAGCAGTATAACAATCAGAACAACAAGATTTATGCTCAAACGTCCCTTGAGGTGTGTTCTGAGAGTGCAGGAAGGCCATCACCTTTCCTACGTCATGGTTTGGTGGGAGGTGTCCCATCAGGGGTAACACATCTTCATTTTTGCAAGAAAGGGGTGCAATTGGTGTCTGAGTGTATCAAGAGGATGTGCTACATGGAGATGTGAAACATCTTAACATGGCCCTCATCAGCAGTCAGGAATGGGTCTTCCAGCAGGACTCAGTTCCTGCCCAAACGGTCAAAACGACTCAGGGAGTGGCTGCGGAGGAACCTCCTGGCCTTCAACAGCACCGAGAATTGGCTTTTGGGGCATGAAGACCTCAAAACCCTGGACAATGAACTGTGGGCTCTTTTGGACGACATGAGGTGCCGAAAGTGTCACAACAGCCTGAAGAGCCTGAGGAGATCCCTTGTAAAGGGAGCAACAGAGATCCCCCTGGAAACGGAGCGTGTGGCAACAGCAAAGTGGCCAGAGTGTCTCAAGGCTTGCGTCGAGGCAGGGGGCAGCCATTTTGAGTGACATTATTGTAAATGAAAACCTATAACTATTGCAAATAAATTATTTGGCTCAAAAAGTTAAAGTTTTGTTTAATTTTCCTTCTAGGGCACATTGTACTTGTAACAGAACTTATGGCAAGACTATGTAAAGACCTTATAATAGAAATTAAGCGAACATGGAATGTGAAAGCAAAAGTGGTGCCAGTAATAATACCGGCGACTGGAACCATTTCAAAATCACTCAGACAATACCTGAGCAACATACCAGGTAAAGCATGAAATTAAGGAACTACAAAAAACAGCCAAATTAGGCACTGCACACATAGTATGGAAAGTGCTAATGTAAAAGTACACAGCATATTTCACAGGCAAATTAACGTTACATGTAGCACAAATTGTAAATACAGAACAGCTGCAACACTATATGCCCTAGAAACATGGTTTGTTTCAGGTATAATTGTAAATACCCTGCAGAAAGGTGATAAGGATGATGATGATAATAATGGGAGCATGTTGTACTACATTCATGAACACAGAACAGACTAAAATACATTTACACTGTATATATTTAATTATCAGTTGAATGGGTAAATAATAATAAAGGTTCCATTGGAGAGATAACATATAATCAAATAAGTGAATGACTCCTCCAAAATATATGACAGATAAGAAAGGTAAAATGTTATAATAAATCGATTTAGTAATTGTAAATTTTACCAAGATCAATTAGTGACACCCAGGATATCTATTAACCAACAATGAAGACATTATAAACTATGATACTAAAATGGATGCCATCACACGTTTCCACGTGTGCCTAGATTGTAACATCAATAGTCCGAGAAACTCTAAGTGTTTTAACTTGCAATTTGTTTTACCACTGCAAACCTCTACAACTGAAGAATTTTTTTATAGTAGTTAATTGTAATAATGAACCTGTGATCTTAACTATTAACAATTAACCTTTTACAGTTCTACGTGCAACAGAAAACTTTTAACGACAAAGAAAGTGATTTTGAGAAAACTACACTTTTCAACACACAACGAACAATTACACATAGAGGAATTGTACTACTGCTCCCTGAAGATGATGTTCATAAACACCGAAACACGAAGCAGCAAGAATATGTGCAAGAAGAAACAAGGTAGTGCACGACAACTGGTAAATAAAAGGACAGTAATTAATTCTATACCTTTCACCGTCCAACACTTCCAACCCATCCTTCCGTCACGTAATTATAAATTTAGTCATAAATGAACGAACATCCAACTGCTTCCATCTGCTTCCCTACTAACTAAAATCCACGTGTACAAATGAGAAACAATCCCCACCAAGTGTTACATTACCACGGATTACCTACACATATGTATCATAACATGGATCATACGTATGATTTCACCCGCACAGGTGAAAATAGTCCGTTACTCTGTCTGCAATAGCTAGGTATTCGCTTACCTCTAATCCGTGGCGCTGGCAAAGGCACTCCAGGCACAACATAAGACATCCAGTACAGATAATCCGTGAGGCACGCGATATAGCTGATCGCTTTTAGGTGCTTTGGTTGTATTTGTACAAGATTTTGCAGTTAGACATGGAAAACAGGAAGTGTAATCAAGGCAATGGTATCGATATACACGACAAGAATACACACGTTCTGGGAATTCACAGTATTTCTACTAATATTTCTGCCTGTCACTGTCGGCCCATGCTACAAATGAGAGGTGTAGTGCTTCACTATCTCACGTTTACAAGTACATGAAATGCATTTATTCCTTCATGTAAAAATACATTCATTTCATACATTTTAGTTACGTCCCTCAATGAGAAACGTTACGTCCACCCATCATCAGTAAAACCTGTCAAATACATGTGGTCAAGTGAGCTACCAGGTACACATTGTTGTAAAGGAATTCAAATTAGACATGCACTTCCACAACTCATATCAATACATAGTGATATGACATCTGCATATATTTCTAGTTTAGTGAAAATGACAAGTTAGTATACTTCTCTATACAGAGGGTGTGGAAGGGCCTAAATACATTTTTAAAACATGTAGCAACTCAGGACATCTGTCTTCTGGGTTCAAATGGTGCAGATCATTCACCATGTACTGAATAAAATGTGCAAAGCAAAGCCAACAGGTGCAAACAATGGTGTAACAATAACATGGGTTGATAAACCTGATGGATGTTGACAGGTCAATGAGTACATGTAATGTACAATAATAATGGTGCATGTTATCAACAGACTCAATGCTGACAATACATCCCATAACTACATGGGATTTGGTACAATCAGAGTATACTGAATTAACATGAGTACCTCAGGTATTTACCATAAGTTTTGTGTGTTAACTGCTTGGGTTAAAAATGTAAATCATGGTGAATTTTGAATAACCATAGTGCTTCAAAACAATACCAGACGAGCAACTAAAAAGAACAGCAAAATAAACTGTGCATACTGACGTGATGACAAAAATGAACAACAGTTACTGCCTCCTAAAGTGGGGCTTTAGCAGTACTCACACCACAGTCTAATTTTAAAAATTCTTGTTTCACACATAGCAATTCTGTTCTTTGATACTAGCAGGGGATCACTTTCAGTGAGAAAAATGTTTAATTGGCACATTACAAAGCAATCGCTCTTTGTGATGATAGGCAATGATTCTCTAAGGTCTGTCAAAGCTAGTCATATAACTGTCATCTGCAGCAACTCGGAACACTGACATTGCAGTTTGAGTGTGAAGACTAAGTAACAGTGTGATATACATTATGGCCTCCAGTGGAAATGCTGATGCAAGTTTCATTTCATTTGGTCCTATTTACTTTGCATAATTTTGTATCAATCTCAGTATACTTCAATTTTATGATGAACCTGCAACTTTTAACACCGGAGCAACTTCACTTCACTTCAAAAGGATCATTGTGCTTTATACACTTTCTATGACTTTCATCAACGATCACAAAGAACTTTACATGTCCACTTCAGCTTTTACTTCATTACAGTTCACTTCCCACAGAACCAGTCTGAGTTAAAATATCAACTTCAATATACTCTAAATTATTACATTTGGCTATCCCCAGTGCAAGCATTTATAAAAAGCAGCCTAGGATCTTCTGAACACAACAGTCTTGAAATTAAATACTCTCTTCAGTAAATGAAGTGTGCCATTGTCAAACATGTCAAATCCATATACACATTCATAAACCATACACAGTGTAATAAAATACTTGTTAAGTGTAACAGAATACAGTTTACAACAGACAATTGGCAACTTCCAAATACATATATGGAATAATAAAAAGCTGTGTATAAACTTCATACCTTCCTCATTTAATATCATGAATTAATGCTAGGAAACAAAATGAGTGATAAACTCTGTTTTTTAAAAAAAACATCCTATTTTGCACAGAGAGTCCTGCATTTCAGTCTTAACCCTTAGCTGCTGAACGACATATATATATGTCATGCAGTGAGCCCTTTAAATAACCAAATGGCCACTAAAGTTGCCAGGGTGAGGATTTAATTCCGGCATCAAAGATTTAATTCCGGCGTCGAAGGGTTAAAATGGCAGTCTCTATTCTCCCTACTCCAAACAACTCATCTTGGCAAATCACACAGACCATGGTAGATAAGACAGCAGCCTGCATGTTCAACACTTCCTTTAAATAAACAACATGCTTTTCATTACCAGTGGAGTTCTTTACAGCACAAGATCATATATTACTTAGCAGACAATATGGTCAGGCTGCTTGTCGTTATCAACTCTGTGTACCACAGCAACAGACTCATAACCTTGACCTTGGTCACACTGATGTACTAATGAATCCTGTTCTGCAGCATCAGGTAATGAACTGTGTCCCTCTTGTGCATCATCCACACTTCTTGTAGCTTCTAAAAATTCAAATTGTAAAATAAATACTTAATTATCAGTTGAACTGCTTATCAGAAAATCTCACTCTTCATCCAAGAGAAATGATTTTTTTTTTATAAATTCAACTGCTGTTTTTGTTATTTACACATTTACTTAAAATAAGACAATCCACACACAATACAGATCTCTCATCTGAGAACCTTAATGGCTGTAACATGAGATCTTAAAGCAACTTACCCATACATACTCGGCAGAATCTTTTTGGTGGGCGTAATCCACCATTTCTCATGCCAATTTCAATCAAGACTGGACCAAACACCAAGTAGCCAATTCCAGCACCCAAACACACTGCTATTGTAAAATATCCATTGTATGTCATAACGGCTAACATAAGGATATAAGACAGCACATCCTGTACAACATACCATCCAGTCTCAAGAAAGAGAATGAGCAGCCTGAAAGCAAAACAACATTTGTGCGTAACAACTTTCCTATTCAAAAGCCCCCTTCTTCCAGCATGCGCGCACACATGCAGGATGCATAAATGTATGTTTCCGCTGGTAGATTCACTCATCTGTAATACCAAAGAACCAACCAGATTAAGTATAAGATTCATGGCAGCAGCAGCAGAGACAAATGTTTAGCTGGCAGCTAGCTATATGGTACAGATTACAAATATATATAATATTTACATCTGCACCTCTTTCTGTTTAAATTATCATATTTTAGCAGTATTTTCTACAGATAATGCATTACAAATTACACAACTTTTAAGATCAGAGAACATATTTATTTTTGTAAATCCACAAATTATACAGTTTTGAAATGCCAGAAAAAAAATCCTGTTCTCTGTATAAACACACAGCTTTCTGCTGGATATGACCAGCCTATCATTGGGTCACTCGCTGCCATAAAATGCCAAAGGAACATATTACACAAGCTTGAAGACTCCTGTCCTCAGGAACATAAATCAATATTACTACCATGATGTAATTGGACAGTGTACTCTCATTCAGCCATTATATAATATGCATCATGGAAAATCTTAGACCCTCCCAGGCAATAAAATTTATATTTCAAAATTCCTGTACTACCTAATTCAGTATAAGTGACACATACTTGTGTGAGTAAGAAACGTGACTCTTGCCACCATTACCCAGCAGTAAAGACCTCTCATTTGTACATCTGGAGGAGTGACAATCCTCATCTCGCAATACTGTATTGTATTTGACATGTGCCAGGTACACCTTGATGGCCTCATACAGTACTGCAAGAGATGCTAATCCCAAGCATGTCAATACCAGAGCTGCAACAATGTAACAGATTATGTATGACAGCTTTAGTCATGTAAATGGTAAATGCTTCCATATACACAAATGAATAACTACAATTCTTATCAAAGCAGTGCACTGATGTCACTCATGTTACAGCTTAGTTGGTTTTTATGCACACTTTATGACTTTACAGTTTTCTTTAATTCATTAAAAAAAGGGAGGTGGGGGAAACAACTTCATATTAGAATCTGATAAGTCCAGTACCTCTCACAACTAATTTATGGACACCAATAACTTAACTGTTACATAATGGGTATCTGAGCCTGTGTTGTGTCTACAGGATGTTTCACGACTTTAGGGCATAACTGCAGGAGGTGATTTCCTAGGCCTTTGTAATCAAAAAAGTTCATATAAACGTGTCCGATTTTGGACGGTTACGGAGTTATGACCGTTTTTTAATTCCCGTACACGCCCTCGTGTGAACCTTGTCTATCAGGTGGCGGGTCGCTATTTTTAGCCAGCTACAGACACTTGTAAGGTACCTATGGCGTGCGGGGAAAGGTGGGGTGCTAAGTGCTACCCGCGTGGTT
>Ga0136643_10010046_pt1 | contig 13953 bp, 6 predicted proteins | sample TergutLab28metaG_FD_96883 | JGI IMG/M metagenome (GOLD analysis project Ga0136643, IMG submission 96883) | Labiotermes labralis P1 segment gut microbial communities from Petit-Saut dam, French Guiana - Lab288 P1 (version 3) (version 3) | ecosystem: Host-associated > Arthropoda: Insects >... | reverse complement strand
GGTGTTGGTGGCGGTGGTGGTGGTGACATTACTGAGAATCCAAGTACTTGATTTTGAAAGCACTAAACTTAGCTACCAGTGCATAGTAAAGTCGGATACGGAGAGTTCGAAGGGATACAATAAACGCAGTACATTTTTCCTGTATATTAATGTATTGGAAAATTTAGGCAAATTTATTGCTTACATAAAATTATTATTTAGTGCAATGTAGCTGAGAATAGACGAATCTGTTTTAAATCTGCGTAATAAAGATATTTTAATTGTGTCTTTGAGTCTGTGGCAGACAGCACGTCAGACAACGTTACGAGCTCTCAAACTTTAGAGTACTATAAGGACTGTTGGAGGAAATGCTGTGGTAAGTGTAATGAAATGTGACTTGAGACAAAACGGTGGGGCCACGGGGTTCCTTTTTCTTGCAATTAAGTTTCTAATCTTAACCTAAGGAAAACGGGACAAGGAGAATGTCATAAATTGTTTTATGTGTATTTCATGATTGAATATACGACTGCCATTTTGATGTCCTGAAAGAATAAAGCTTAGGGAAGTACTGACCCATCGAAACAAATCCACATTTACAGCAATTGAAATGTACCCACGTTTTCACCTTATTTGTAGCCTTAGAAAGTGAATCTAATTGTTCAAGAAACGAAGCGTTTTATTGGTTTTCTTTACTTTTATGCTGCACGGTGGATAAATTCAACTTAGCAAATTATTGCGAAGGTATTTTGGTTAAAATTTCAGTACTTTATTTCGTTAATAAGATTAAATTTCACTTTTATTAGTTGCATATGTGTGCTAATAACCTTGCTGTAAATTTCTAACAGCGCAGTTCTATAGTGATTGTATAATTGATTGCTCTATTTAACTTTCCATTGTGCAGTTGAAACTTCTTACAAATAGGTTAATGTGGGGCAGCAGATTTTGTCCTTATTTTTGCTTGGTTTGTTTTATTTTCAGAAAATACAGCGAACGTACCACTGAATTTCACTAAATGCCTTACACTTGTGGAGAAATTAATTTTTTTTGGAAGGCACCTGATTTTTAAATGTATTCATTCCACACACAATACATACTTATCTTACGCTTATTATTTACTTCAATATTCCGTGATTTTGTTTATGTTGAAGATTTTGTTCAAACTCTTGGCACTAAATCACGTTATTCCCAAACTCAGCCACTTATCTTTAGCATCTCATGATCCTTTACGAAAAATCCGCAAACTGGATAATCCGCGCACGGATAATCGAGAGTGCACTGTATTTCTTTCTTCCCATTTCAAAATAGAGGAGACCAGATTTCTCAGTCAGTACGGTGACTGTACTATAGAATAAGTTAAATGGTAATCCTAATCGAATGCATGCCAGTGGACATTTTCTCTTCTCTAGCTTGGCTATAGGATATCCGGCACCCTGTCTGGTGGTTAGCAGGGCTATTTTCATCCACCAAATCTACACGTTGATTTTAAGAATGCATTGGGCTTCTTCCCTCTATGCTTTCACAGTGTGGTGATTAGCTATGCCCAGAGACAAATTTACCTTTGTGTTTTTAATGTTAACTGTCAATAGACAAATTGGAGTAAAATAAAGTTTTATTAATATTCCATTGTTCTGCCATTCATGTAGAGTTGCTGTTGTAGTAAAAGATTTAGTCATTACAATGACGGATTTTGTAGAGTTGATGCATAATGTTCAGCTTTGTGGTGAGGAGGCTTCTAAAGTAACATCAAGACGGATAACTAGATCATTCTAGTGTCAATATCTATTATAAAACACGCTTCCTCCGAAACCTTCTCTTGTCTTCATCTCCTTGCCCGCGCGCACACACACACACACACATATACATATATATATATATATATATATATATATATATATTTCACTGAAAATCTTATGTCTCTTGTGTTTAGCTGTGTTTTTTACTAATACTGTGAATACTGATATTCTATATTGAGGTCCTTGGAAAATCTTATGTGTATATTTTCTTATCATTCTGACTAAAATATTATCAGACATTATCGGTAATAAGGAGGAGGGCACTAGCAGCATATTCATGATAAAACTACGTACGAATTATCTGTCTACATCACAATCATACTGTCCGTAGTCATGCACCATGATTATCACGTAGAATTGTAGCTACTTATAAAATTAAAATAAAATGTGCTACTTCAGAGTGCCTGAGCGTAAACAAGTCACATATGTTCAGTTTTTTTAGTTTTATTTGTTTGTAACTGTGAAGGGTTGCTGTTAAATATAATAAAAGTTTTTGTTGTAATCATAATTTTAAATTTAGCTTTAGATGCGTATATAATTATAAGTGTTACGTCAGTGCGTTTTGTTTAAATAAACAGATATCAGAAATGGGCGTGTGAAATCGTCTGTATACATTTATTGCTAAAATATATACTGTGGTTCTTAAAGAAGGTTCTTAGTATTACAATTATGAATTTAAATTATTCCTAGTTTTCTGTAATTTTTCGTTACTTAATGTTCCAATATTGAGCAGTACATCATGAAATATTTTTTGTGAAAAAATACTTTGTCCAATGTCACTGAAAACAAAATTGAACTGATAGCGAACACAGTCGAGAGAAGGAAAACGGAACTAACAAATATCTTAAATGAGAACTGCCTCAATCCTGACGATTATTTGTTTAAGTTCATAGTTAAATGCAAAAGACTTATGGAGATATTATGCCTTTTATTTGTGAAAATAATTAGGAATAGCCTAATTTATAAGAAGGGTAGAGAAATTTAATTAGGTAAGTTTGTGTGTCGGTATGTTTTTGAAACATATCCCAGTATATAATAACTACAATTATTTTCGGAAACAAATTATTAAACATGTCATTTGTTTATTCATTCATTTAATCCACTTCTGCATTATTTAAATTTTTCACCAAATTATTCTTTAGGATTCTGACATCTTGCAATATTCCTTTACATTGACTGATAAAGTGTAGCACAATGCGGTACATTTTGTGCGCATTGCCTGCATTTACTTATCTGCACAGACAGAGTACCGTATAGAAAGTCTTTGATTTCCGAACAGGAGGATATGTTCTCTTATCTCTAATCGTTGGTAAACGTTAGCAATACAGTGTTTGACGTCCGACAACTGTCCTTAGCTACATCCGTTGTCTGCCATGTTGAAAATCGTTTGTGCCATTACAGGCAGTTCCTGAACCTGTCCGTATTCAATTCTGGCGCACTCTGATTGCATGCAGTCTACTGCGCATCTTCTGTAGTGCGGCAGGATATACTTTTATGAAAAGAAACAAGAGTAGGCGGGTTAATCTGATGTATAAATGTTATAATTGCTATATTTGTCAAACTGTCCAACCGCCTAGTTTCCCTTGTAACACAAAAAAGAATACCAGCCCGTTCTTTCCTCGAAACGTGATTCACACATATTCTTATCAACAATAAACGGATAATAGCTAAACTTTTAAACGTGTTATTGCCCTGATATACTATCGAGAACTTAAAGTTTTGATATAAAATATTGCTGTAAATATTGATAATATAGTCTTTAGGATGTAAATCTGTGTGGTTTTGTAGACAAGTGGTGAAATGTCGAAGAAACCTACAGCACTGTATTTATTTACCAAATAACACGGTGTCATTTCACCAAGTCCATAATCCCAGAAAATTAAAGCTTACCCCTGCAATTAGAAAAGAGATGTGAAACATACCCAGAAAATTTTCTGCACTTTTTGCAGCCAAATTTAACATCTGTAGATATTGTATATATTGTCAAGGTCGAATTATGAAGCAGGACAAAATGCGAAGGTTATTTTATAAGGAATGCTTTGCAAAGTAAAACGAAGATTTTATGGAGAGGTGATAGCAGTCCATCAGTTAGCCAAATTTACTGGTCAAAAACAGGCACTTCCTGTTTTGAACAAGATTTGTCGGGTGACCCTATTTCAACCACATTTATTCATAATAAAACCCAGTTATTTAAGAATATATAAAGATTCTTCTATGGTATGCATAAAGCTGTTCCAAATTTAGCAGGATTTTTCGCTAATTCTCACTTTCTTTTCCCAGTAACTAAACAAGCTAACTAAGCTGAAAGAAAACCGTCGGTGATTTTATGTACTGCGTCATATTGTGCGCCCTCACTGTGCTACTAACTTGTAACAATAATAAGCCTAAATTCTCTATTGAAAGTGAAATAAATCTGGACCAGTCTGACAGTTGTACGAGTTTTAATTGTGTAAAAATTATTCCCGTTGACATTCCAACAGCTTTACGTATTTTTCTCTCTTATCGGTTTATTAAAAGGCTCACATATTCAATGTGTCAAGTGCACAAAGCACAATGTGCACAGCTTTAGCACGTCAAACAGCCTTCTTATAGGAAGCGCCACATTCAAAGCCACAACCTAACGGCATCTCGGCAGAGATTCTTAAGGTGAGTCCAGAATATCCGTGCCCATGTCCTTGATATTTGTACACATTTTCTCCAAGTGTTTGCAGACCGCTTGTTTCGTGGCTTGGAATGCTCAAACTGCAACTACCCTTCGCGAACCTGCTTCGAATGACCGCCCCTGTGCCATTCATTCAAGCTCCGGGCTTGGCTGGATGGTCTTGCTGAGGTAAGGGCTCTTGAAGCAGGTCCGCGTTTAGCGAGACCTCAAATTAGGCCACGAGCACAAGAATATTAAAGATTATTCTGGAAGCTCTTTTAGAAGTGACTCTTGGAAGGTGACTGAAAAAGATTTGCGTAGTTATTCAGAAGAATATAAGATAAACCCAGCCAGATCCATCACCATTCAGGTTTTGCTTACAGTGAGATGTAAAATACAGTGCTTTAAATTGTGGCATGAGTTTACATTATCATTACTTTGACGTGTATGTATGTTGAATGTTAGTTTGTGCATTTTCTCTTCTTTTTGATATGTGCAAGTACTAAGAATGAGTTTGGAAGACTCTATCTACTAATATGTAGTGTAGTTACGAATGTGCCACATAATCAGTTGCGTACAGCAGGCGATATTGCGTCTTTCAAATTGAGAGACGAGATAGAGCAAGCAGCTTCTCAGCCTATGAAAACCAGAATTTTATTTAGAGTTTTGAAGGGATATTTTGAGCATGAAAATTAAATTTTGAGTTCTGTGAAAATAGGGAAAATTCTTGAATAACACAGTAGTTGTTAAATTCTCAGTAATGGCCATGCTCCCTGGAATTGGTTAGCTTATTATTTAATTAGATAAACTGTTGATTAAGCAAGAATGTAATAAAATAAAAAAACTGCTTTGTGCAAGTCAGGAAGACATATGGGATAGATAAAATGTAACTCCGCTTATTCTTAATCTAGACATTGAATGTATGTAATTACCTTCACGCTCCAGCCGCATTAACATCGATAGAGGTTTCCCCCGTACAAGCTGGATAAGCATTTGAAGGTACACAATATATTGTTCTGACTCTTTGGAGAAGAGCAAACTTTCTGCCTCTGCCGGGAGTCGAATAACGTTATCAAAGTTTTCCAGCTCGCAATCTCGTCACTGTAACGACCAGCGTTTTGGTTTCAACCCGTGAACCGTGACCCGGCTTCGTCCCGCCAGGATCTTATGCGGTCCGCGGTCACATTCATAAAATGTATGAGTGCTGTACAGATTGCTCAATAGTTTATGAGGTTAGTCATGCCATTTATTATGATACTGATACGTGCTGCCAGCGAAACATTTCACAATAACAGCTGTAGTGATTGACAAAACGTCTTTGTCACCCTTGGACTAGACTATCCCTGGTCAAAGGTAGATTTCTAATTAAGCATTTCATATAATAATAATTTAAACGTAAAGCAATTAGAACCTCATTTACATCTCGTCTGTCTGTAACAATAAACAATAATGTTCACGTGGTTTAGGACATTATGACTTGTGTCATTATTGTTCCAAGCAAACAATATTTCGACAGTTGTATGTACTCCCAAACTGGCGTTATAGTAATTATGCTGATACTTTAATATTTCTGTACAATTATGAAGGGTCTACATACAACAGGAGTACAGACAAAGCAGGAGATCCTGGGGATGTCGAATTCGCTGCCAGCAATGGACAATGTCCAACACAATGCTGGAAATTATAATGAAGTCCCTCGCGTTCCTTTTTCTCATTTTTCCTGTAGAATAATCTGTAGCCATTATGTACAGAATTCCTACAGACACAGTCAGTTGCGATAGAATGGGAAACACCACACTTGGCCTAAGATGGTTCCAGAGTGGCAGCTATCTGACCTGCCCTGTCCGGCGGATTTGAATTCTTATCGTCCTACGGATGCTTGACTTCTCCATGTGTCAAGCTCATAAAGAATATGTGCACATATCTGTCTAAATGTTTGTAGTGAGATTAGGTTTATTATCTTGTACAAGGAGATTGTCACAATAAATATACACAAATTATATGGGCATATTTTAACGGTGGAAGTTACCAAAACTTACTTAGTGTTACTACAATTGGGTCTGTTTTACATTTACTTTAAAGGGTGCTTCTTGAACAAGTCCTTTACCGAGGAAACAACGCGGATGATTTTGTACGTAGAATATAAAGGGACAAAGAGCATTAATTTTCTCACACACTTCAAATGTTCCCTGCATCATAAAACCAAATCTGTGAGCTTTGAAATTGTTCATAAGCAATTTACTTACTTTCTCAACCTGTATAACGTGGCAATCGGTATATTTTATTTTAAATTTGATCTTTAAATTTTTTTAAAAATGGTGTAAGAATTTGCCAAAGAAATTTTAACATTCTAGTCACAAAATAGATGTTCAAGTGAATTTGTAGGTTTTGAAGGATGTAACAATAGTACTAGTACCCTTTAGGTTTTCATACCCTGTACTTTAGCATAGGGGCATCTGACTCAAACAACAAAACAACACGGCATATATTGACACGTGGTACTTAAACAATGTCAAACAAAAAAATTATTATTAAAAAATCTTGTCACATGAAATCCAGCGTTACATGTTTCGACTTAATCTGTCGTAATCAAGTTAATCTAATAAAATATAAAAACGTAAAACTTTTGTAAATATACAATATTATATGTAGCTGTATTTAATGTAGAGGTACTGTTTAAAAATGAAAATTATTGATGAATGAAGAGAGAACAGCTTGATGTCACTTGCATCTTTATTTCATTATTTAATGCTCAACAGGTTTCGGATGTTAATACATCCATCCTGAGGAGTTTGCGACTCATTTGTTGAGTTATTTCATGAGTTGTATTGCTCTGGTTCGATGTGTGTTGGTGTTACGTTGTGGTTTGGCTGGGGTGGTGTGGTATCCGGAACGTAACACCAACACGCATCGAACCAGAGCAATACAATCCATGAAATAACTCAACAAATAAGTCGCAAGCTCCTGAGGATGGATTTTTAATATCCGAAACATGTTGAGCATTAAATAATGAAATAATAAAGCAAGTGACATCAAGTTGGTCTCTCTTTATTCAACTATCAAGATAATGCAATAAATATAACATGAAATTTATTATTGACGTTTACAATTAATTTTCTTCAGTTCAGACAAAACAAAGGATGCTGAACGTCAGAAAGGGTATATGATACTAATACGGCAAACTGTAGTTCCGAAGTGTGATCAAATTTCTAAAGGCGCATGATTAAAAGTTATGAACAAGCAAAATAATCCAAACATTGTGTAACAAATTGATATTTACATTTTGTACCCAACCTAAGTTTCTTCATTCATATTGGTTGGTTTGTTTACTGAAAGAAACTTACTGTGTATCTTCTGCCGAGTAAGTAATATGGATTTTTGACAACAGTACAATTTTCTTTCTTTTAAATAGAAAATTCTAACAAACACGCCTTGAAATTGGCGATAAGATTGCAAGAAAAATCTTTGTAAAAGTTCAACAAATGCGGTAGCTAATGACGTAGATCGAATTTAACATTGATTGGATAATTATTATTTTTAAGAAGTGCAGTACATTGTGAGTTAAAGAGAGTCAAACACATACAAATTACAGTCAAAATGTGTTCAACTGTACTGATCAAGAAATATTACTAATTTGTATGTTTTAAATATTTTACGATCCACGCGTCTGTATGTGTGTCAAAAGCGCGGGCAAGTTTTCTGTCTTCTGCCATAGTCATTTTCACATTTGCCTTCGAAATCAGAAGAATATCAGGTGTTAGTTCTTTCACTCTTTCGAAGAGAAGAGATTTTTTAATTCTACTTGGCTTTTTCATTAAAGACAGATAACTTAATTTATAACTTTGAAGTTACTCATCCCGTGCATTCTCATATTAATAAACACTGTTTAATTATATCAAGTAAATGCACAATATTTATTCATTTAATTCACTTATTTATTTCTTTTACTTGTTTCGGTGTTGAATGTGACACCGGAACAGGTGGAATAAATACAATAAATATATGTATTGAAAAAACATTGTGTATTTAGTTGATATAATTAAACTTTTGGCGCCGGAATAATTTTTTTAATTTTAGCACACTCTGTATATAAATTGTGAATAACACAGGAACCAGATATATGTTAGAAACATAAATCAACCTGCATTTTGAAGAGAAAAAACGGAGAGTATATACCACGTTTAAAATATTCAATACCTATATTTGTTGAATAAATATATAAAATGCAACTTTAGAGGTTAGCGGTGCTGTACGACCACTATAGTTGATATTAGACGTCAAAAGGTTAAAGAATACTTACTTCTTTCTGACAAAAAGTGATATGGAGATCGTAACATTGAAAACGTGAAATTAGAGATTTCCTTTATGTTTCAACTACCTTTTTTCTCTAATTATTACTGCCATTGGGCTGTTGCACATACCGACCAAGCAGCCTGTCTTCAAATAACAACTGTCTTCATTGCTTCGCCAGAAAGCATAACAATTAGACCATGCAGTAAATGTCACTTTTTGACATCTGAACGGTCGCCTTCAGGCGCAACATATTCACATTTTCCTTGTGACATTCCAAAAATAACAGCGAAGAACAACCTGAAGATTCGTCACTTTTTTGTTACGGCCCTTTATTTTAAAAAAAAAATCTTCCTTCCAAATTTCTTCTTAATATCTCAGTTTGACCTTCTCTGAGTAACATACAGATGTTAAGTAACTCACATCTTTAATAAAACATTACCAAATTAATTGAAATATGGATATGACAGTGCAACATAATTAGTAAGTGGAACCTTATTTGCAAGTCACCCTTGACGGACAGACTGGCGCAGCAGCTTCAGGGTAGTGAACGAGCAATGCATTATATATTGCAACTGTTTGTATGTGGGTGTATCACCTTTATACAGCGGTACAAGAAATCGTGTGGGATTTGAAGTCATGTGGAATGTACAGTAACCTTCAGGCACCATGCACTTCTCTGCAGCCAGTGCCGATCCGAAAGACACGTGGCTTCCAAGGTAAAGTTCTACCTGAGGGTTTTAAAACGACCCAATTGTCATTATATTTCTAGTCTTTCTTACTTTTTACAGTTACTTACGTCTGGAAAAAACGTTCTTCTTTTATTTCCAGAGTCGTTAAATATAGAACTTTTGAAACGCCGCAAAATTTTTAGTAGGAATGAGGACGCCACAGCCCTGATGATGAGAGTAATTTTAGTATAGCGCATAACGGTAACTTGGAAGATTATATATTGATGTAAATTATATCTTTAATATATCAACAAAATGCACATATACAACAAAATACATTTTTAATTATCAATTTTTCTCCTACATGTTTCGGCGTTTATTGCGTCATGTTCGGGGAGAATTTAGGTGCATTTTGTTGGTGAATCAAAGAAAAAAATTATGAACAAATGTACAGAATAGGAAGTTTCAAGCTAAATATTGACGGGTTTGTTCGAAAATGTTTCCTGAAGACGGGCTGTTGGGGGGGGTGTTAAAAAAAGGGAATGGGGGGGGGGGGGTTGTGGAAGCAAATTATTATGATTTTAGGATCAATATGGAGGTATCCTGGTGACCTGAGGAGAAGCAAACAATAGCTCAAAGAAGTGAACTGATCTCCAGGACGAAACTTGAAACCTAACTTAACCCACTATAAAGCAGTTGTGTTACTCGCTGGATTCCAGCCTCCAGTTTATTCCGATTCTGTTACAGTTGCAGCAGTCCATACTATAATCTACACTCCGTACTGCGCAGCATATCTAGCCAGGACCTTTAGCTTGGTTGAAAGAATGAGAGAAACATAGCCTTATGTGGCTGGTCTGGTCTGCTTTTGGAAAATGCAAAGAATGATAACTAAGTCGAAAGTTATTCTGTTATGGATTGGACTTATCTCTCTTAGTGGAGGTTCCAACTGATGGCGTTTCTTAGAAATTATTATTTTTGTGTAACTGATAATATATGAAATAATACAAAACCTTAATTTTTACGCAGGGTGGGAACAAATATTTCTTCCTGCTGTACAAATTTCTGACCTTCTGGGGCCTCCTAGTCCTCCGTTTTATCTAGCAGGTACCGCGGAGTTATTATCCCGGGGGTAATGTGACCGGAACATGAAGCTAAATACATATTCCGTTAACATACCGCCACTTTCCCACTTCTTGGCGTGGCTTGTACATAAATACAAGGAAATGCCATCTTTACCATGTCCCATGTTATTCAGTTACATGTTTACTCGCGCCATGGCGGTTATAAGTCGGCTTTAGTGGCCCGGGTTTATTCCCTGGCCAACCGCCTTTATTTGTGTTGTAGGAGAAGCAGCATTGGGGCATAATTTTGTCGGGACATTTTGTTTCTCATTGTCAGTACGATTCCACCAATGCTGCATCCTCATTCATTTCTGAACGTTCGCACGTGATTTCGGTATTTGAGAGCGTCTTTTAAGCGGAAGTTAAGGTAGGTCAATATTAAAACAGAATTATTTATGTACAGTCTCAGAGAAAATGATGCTCTTTTTCTTGTCGTGGTTCTCAAATGATTCTCAAATGAATATTTTTCGTTACTAAATAAATATTCGCTCCTGAATGGTGTACATAATTATTGTATTTTTTAGCAATTAAAACTGAACAGAACGTACATTAGATTATAACTACTAACCTTGGAAATGATGTCATGTTAAGCGAACACTATCAAGAAACTTATACACATTAATTAACATTCATAACTTTAATTTATTCAATAATAATCCCGGGTAAATTACTAGGATCTACCAGTTTCACTTTTGCTCCAACCAAACAAGCAATGACATTTTTAAGGCTGGTGCTGCCATCTAACATCCACAGCTGACACCTCAAGTGTGACTACGGGAAGTACAGAAAAAGACGTACGTGATCCTTCTCACTGTGGGCACCGAATTTTATTATCTTTAAAATCAATATGGACTCACGTACTCTCAATACAATATATAGTGGCGACAAATTACACAAATATACAAACGACTATAGAAATAGTAACAAATGAGTTGTTTAATGTACTGCATTACACCTCTTTATTCCAGCGACATCTCACAGAGTTAACATAATATAACATAAAGTTCATGCTTTCCGCTACTTTAAACCATCATATATATATATATATATGATACCATCATATATATACATGTGTATATATATATATATATATGATCGAGAGTTTTGGGTGTGAAGCAGTGCAGTTTGATAAACGAGTAACCTAAAGATGGAGGCACTAAATCCCTCCGTGAAGTTTGACTTTATTTATCAAATTACCTACTATAATGACACCTAATTTAATACATATAAAACTTTCTTGGCTGTGGGCCGTGTGGCCTGATATGCGGCTACCAGCGTCTTAGTCTTGTACCACAAATTCGAAGGCAGTAGGTTCCTCTGGAGCGGTAAGCTATCTACCAACTTATGCACTGAATTTGTGTGTAGTCCGAGAAGGTACATAAAAATGAGTTTGTAAATATTTTTGTTACAAACACTGAAATTGCGGCTATAGGATAAGACACTAAGACTATAAGAATATAAAGTGATTTTGTTAATTTGTAATCCATGTCTATTCTATTGTCGGTTTAAAGTGCTATTTAATTTTTAGGCTTAATTTTGCACCATAATTCTCTGATTTATCTGTCCAATTACTCAAGAATTGCCACACACGACGGTCCTTTTTTACGTTACAGAAGAAACACAAGACGTTTTCCTAAAATTTACTAAATTAATGACTATGTAAAGATTTTTGGGCTTGCCTTAAAATAGGAGAATAAGTGTGGCTCGTGTATAGTGCATTAGAATTACAGTAATTGGTGAACGGAATTGTATAACTTGTGTAGAACTGCGGGTTATATTACTAACATTAATAAAATTACTTATATTATATTACTAACATTACTAATATTATTAGCATTACTAGCATTACTAACATTAATAACATTATTAATATTATATTACTAACATTATTAACATTACTAACATTATATTACTAACATTACTAACATTATATTACTAACTTTAATAACATTACTAATATTATATTACTAACATTAAGAACATTACTAACATTATATTACTAACATTATTAACATTATTAACATTACTAACATTATATTAATAACATTACTAACATTGTATTACTAACATTACTAACATTATATTACTAACATTACTGACATTATATTACTAACATTAATAACATTATATTACTAACATTATTAACATTACTAATATTTCTAACATTATATTACTAAAATTACTAACATTATATTACTAACATTATATTACTCACATTACTAACATTATATTACTAATATTACTAACATTATATTACTAATATTACTAACATTATATTACTCACATTACTAACATTATATTACTAACATTACTAATATTTTATTACTAATATTACTAACATTATATTACTAACATTACTAACATTATATTACTAATATTACTAACATTATATTACTAATATTACTAACATTACTGACATTACTAACATTATATTACTAACATTACATTACTAACATTACATTACTAACATTACTAACATTTAATTACTAACATTACTAACATTATATTACTCACATTACTAACATTATATTACTAATATTACTAACATTATTTTACTAAAATCTCGTGCACAAAAATTCATTCCGTGATCCAAGGAAGTAAAACTACGGTCCGAGCTTAACTAACGATAAAATATTCAAATTTTCCCGTCAGATACAAATACTTCTTATGTCAATAATGGATGTTTTAAATTTGAATCTCATGCAAACAGCATGTAAAGTTCAGTTCTGTTCCTCGCCCTCAACACACTTTCCATTATACTGAGGCACCAGATGGAGAGTGTTCAGTTGAATACTTACATTCTATTCTCAGAATCACACGAAAAAATATAGTTTGCTGGCCCAATGCAGATTATTTAGTGGACAAAATTGTTACAAATACAGTATAGTGTAACCATTCTTTCTAGATCTCAAAAAACCTTATGTCGACTCTAAGAACTTTCACATTCATATTTGTCTCTCAGGGTTTGGGTCTGCATTTTTCCTCTTAAGCCATTAAGCTCAAGGATATTTATGTCTCATACAACAAGCTGTTGTGCAGACTGTCCTCATGTACAGACATTCTGATCAAAAAAAAAAAGAACAATATGTTACACGGTGCACAAAAAAAAGTGTCGCTTTTGACATATCCCTTATAACTGCAGCTGGCACAGTATATCCCAGTCGACAGAGACTTGTAATAAATCTGCCTTTCTACGGACTCAAAAAGAGGGAAACCACTATTTTAGCCCATAAAATTAATTTCTTACAGCAGAACCCTCTGGTAAACTGATAGGAAATCAGCTAGTCAAGAAGCCCACTAAGTCAAAAGTTACCCGTCATTTTCAACCCATCTAACGTCAGGGTGTTGTGGCAGCACGCCATGGCAGCACGCCATGGCATGCTGCCACAACACCCAACTTGTACAACGAAATTAATCTGTGACTATTTCTAGTGTGACTTTAGCAAGGATATATAGCT
>Ga0136643_10010042_pt1 | contig 13956 bp, 5 predicted proteins | sample TergutLab28metaG_FD_96883 | JGI IMG/M metagenome (GOLD analysis project Ga0136643, IMG submission 96883) | Labiotermes labralis P1 segment gut microbial communities from Petit-Saut dam, French Guiana - Lab288 P1 (version 3) (version 3) | ecosystem: Host-associated > Arthropoda: Insects >... | reverse complement strand
GAGGCTGAGTGGACCCCGTTCCAGACCCAATACTACTCAGAAAATCTGGTAGCGCCGGGGATCGAAACCGGGACCTCTGTATCTGTAGCCAGAAACTCTGACCACTAGACCACAGAGGCGGTCAGGTCTCGTATAGGCCTCCTAAATTCAAACAAGAACTAGCAGGCTATATACCAGTATTCTGTTATTAGTAGTACGCGACTTAATACGACTCCAACGTGTTTCAGTCTTCAAAAATTCACCAACAGGGAGATATTACTGATTTGTGTGTGAAATTACAGAGGCATCAGAGTAATCTCTATCTTGCATTGTATGTCCTATTATAAAATACCTACAGAGTGTGTTCTTATATCAAAAGGCTTATTTTGACTTTTTATTGAATTTTACATTCTATCGTATTTTACACGTATGTATTGGAGACAGGTTACTATCGGGTGTTTACTGTAATTGTTAAAAGTGAAATTTTTAGACACCTTCTCAGAATTGCAAAAGCGACTGTTAGCTTCTTCATGCCTGCGTCCTTCTGTCTGTCCTCATGGAAGAATCTCAGTTCTCAATGGGCGGATTTTCATGAAATTTGACATTTGAGTATTTTTCGAAACTGTGAAAAAAATACAATTTTCATTAAAATCTGACTAGAATACCGGGTACCTTACATGAAGCCCTATGTATCTTTATGATAATATCTTGTTCGGTTGTTCTTAGAATGAGAACGCTTGCAGACAAAAGTTGTAGAGAAAATTAAAACGCACACTATATGTTCAATTTTTTTTTCCCGAAAATGATGCCGTTTATGAGGTAATGTGGGAAAATATGGTAGAGCAAGATAGGCCACAGTTGACAATATAATACGACGCATACGCTTTGCATGCTGGATAACTAAGGCTGCAGACACATACTCGGAATATGTAATACTTATTGCTTTTCCATGGCAAAAATTGTTATGCGAAAGAGCCTAAGTGTTATGTTATATTTACGTTGCCTGCCTTGTTAATTACTTAGTTAATACGTTTAAATATTAACAGGTTACTAGTCTGTTGCCATATACGTACATTGTGCACCAATTTATATAACTACAGTTCTTGTAATTTCCTCAAACTTCGTCCATATGTCGTATTGACATTGCTGCTACTTAGCATTATGACATTATACAATAAAATTTAAAGAAATATCTTGTGTGTGATGTAGTAAATACACTCATTGACGCGTTGTTTAGAGTATAGTACTTTTCAACTTAAATATAACTTATTACTTGTAAACTTTGGCACTGACTTCTTTGAAATATACAGCTAATAAACTTACTGATATTTTATAAACCCGCTTTAAAAAATCGAAGAAAATTTCATACGGAAAGAATAAACTTAGAGAGTATGTCATAAGAGGGCGCGAGACGAATCGCTGGCCAAGGCGGTCTCTGCAGTAAAGAATGAATTCGTTTCTTGTACAAACATAGATGTGTATCTGCAAAATCTGATATTCTGCTTGCTGTCCAGGGTACAAGAAAAAGTGACCAACATTCCATTAACGTAAGTTACGTTCATTATTTCATACTTTATGGACTATAAGTGCGTGGTGTATCTGCAGTCACAGACCCACATAGTATCCTTTTAAATCCTACACTTCGCTTTTCGTTTTAATTTTCGTATCTCCGATTGGTCTGGATTGTTGTGCCACTTGGTTCCATACATCCACTGGGTGGGATTCACTGTAATTCTGAAGTATGATTCACTTTACTTGTTTTCTGCGCAGCTTAGACATGTTATGCGACGTGCAAGATAACGTAGTTCTTAAATTTGGGTTTCATCTTTACTTACAAACAGTCTATTCATAAAACCCAACTTTGGCTGCTACATTAAAGTTCACTTAGCCACAGAAACTTTCGTGAAATTAAGCCATGTGTTGAGTTGTACAACCCTCATTTATACGAGTCTAGATTTTAACAAATGCGGTTATCAGTGGTCTCACTTGTTAATGTACGTTATACATGGAGATTGCATGTTAGAGGAACCTGTTTTTATGAAGGCTGTTGCAAAATGCTGTTTTGATTACAGTCTGCATAGATATGGCTATATCGTGACGTGATGCAACGTGTTCAGATGGGACCTCATTAAAACGGGGCGTGTGCCTGATGTCACAAAGATATTACAAATCGCGACAAAACGCTTCAGTTCCATTATGAAGTCTCATGCTTATTATTATGAAATTTTTTGAATGCTTGTTATGTCTTTCATCTCACGGTGTACGTATAAGTAATAAAGTATAAGAACCCGTGACTTTACCTCGTCGTAAGTGTGTGATCCTGGGTCGAACAGCACTTGAGGATGCGAACACCGAGCTGCAGAAACTATTTGGGCCATAGGCAGAGACAGAGGGGGAGGGAACAAAAAAATGGGAGGAAAAATGCGCAGTGAAGAACTGTATAATACTTGATTTAAAACTTTTGCCGTGTTCTGAATGTTGTTTTTTTTCTTTGGGGTAATTCCCCGGCTTCTGAATTTTATATGCCGACGTTTCGGAACACTGTTCCATCTTCATAGGTTACACCACCTATGAAGATGGGACAGTGTTCCGAAACGTCGGCACATAAAATTCAGACGCCGAGGTATCGCCCAAAAGAAAGAATACAACAACTGTTTACTTCGTAAGCATCACCAAATAAAATGGTATTAGTAGAATAATCAAATAAATGGAAGTCTACGCATACATGAAGTAGCCATTTTAAAATACAGACCTATCTTAAGAAATTGCAATATTTGAAAACACGGGTTCTTTCTTTACCACTGTTTCCAGTAGGCTGTCTACAAAGTCGCTGTATACAACTTCTAACTTAATCGTATGGGCTGATATTGGAAGTGATAATACAGGTACTTGTACACAGCTGGGTTATGTTGATAACTACAAGCCGGTTGTGTGCTTATCTTGTCGCAAACCAATGTCAGAAACGATAGAAAGACTACTGTGAATATAGCTTCCTGTTGAATTTGTGACTTATTATTCGCCTATTTTACGGTGCTGTATCGACTGCTCATGTTGTGTAGCTGTGAACGAGATATGGTATGATGAATAGGAATGATGAGGAAAAACCAGATCTTCAGGGTTCCGCGTCGGGTTGTTCCAGTGATAGTATTCTGGATTATTACACCATGTATATTACGTTTGTTCCGACGTTTCGGAGGAACACGCTGCTTCCACCTTCAGGGTGACTGAATTTGTTTCGGATGGCTACTGAGGTGACGTCGAGGAACAAGTGCGTCAGTTGCCTGGGAAGGTTGTAGGGATTGTGACCAATGAGAGCTACGAAGAGGGAAGAGAGGGGAATTTTTATTTTATTTATTTGTAGTGTCTTTCAGATTTGCGATTAGAATTTGTGGTATCGAATGTAGAATTGTTAGTGAATAACGAATTGGAAAGTGTGTGGAAGGAATTTTTCGTGACCATATTGAGGTATGCACCTGGCACTTTTCTAGAGGGACTGAGGGAAACCGCGACAACATTCATATAGTTGTCACTGCCGAGATTAAAAACCGATATATGCGAATACAAGTCATACACATTGTCAGTTGGTTGGATAGTCTCGAAATACAACTTTCGTGAATGAGGGAAACGTCAATACAACGTGGTTACTTCTTTACCGACGTACTGAAGTGACAGGGGGTGGAATTAATCATATATAGGACTTTCTCTAACAAAACGTGTGTTTGATGAATACCTACAGCTTTTACGAAGACATTTTTGTAGAACTGTGCGTTCGAGAGACGCTAAAAATGTTATCAGGCTTGTATGTAATTTGAGCCTTAAAATTAATTAAATTTAATGGAGTTTATCCTTACATAAATTAATTTATACTCTTGGCTGAAAGTGGCCCGCGAAATGAACCAAACCTAAGCCTGATTAAAACTAACTGAGCGTGTTGTGTACCTCTACCCCCATGACTTTTACTGGCATTTGTCCGGTGCCTTGAACGCTGTACTAACGCTATACTAGTGAATGTATAGAGACAGAACACACGGAACTACCTAGGTGACGTCAGATACATTTTTAATAGCATCTTTAAGAGCAGAAACGTTAACCCTTCACAGATTGAATGCAGTTTGAAATATAAATACAGCTTCTGTCTTACGATAAAGAATTGCGATCTTCATTACGTCGACAACAGTTCAATAATGTGTACAAATATAATTGCTGTGTGCTGTGAGAAATACATAAAACACATAAACACACACTGGTGGGGAGGGGGGGGGGAGAAATGCAGAATTTCTGAATGTTAAACCGTTGTGACACTTAGTAACTGCTGTACTTTAAAATGTCAGTTTGTAGAAGAAACTGTTTGGAAGTCGACAAAACAAGGCCGTTCTGTATTATAAATGAACTTGGCCCTTCCAGACTGGGTATTGTGTCGCGGTACTGCCCGTTGCCAATGACAGTATCATTGAGTCTGTAGGGTCTTGATAGAAGAGTGCGGTACTTGGAAAATGGAAAGAAAAACATTGTCTTTCATATTATCAATTAGTGGGACGTCGTGTAAGTAACTGGAAGTTCTAGACGCAGGTGCGGCTTCGGTTGACTTTGTAAGTGGCTCGCTGCATTACCTAGCAATGGGAACAAAGCACGGTAAGTCCCCAGCGCGCACTAGAGAATACAAACAGAAACAAGTCTGCAAATGCGAGGTTGAATATAGCGAAACTTTGCGCTTTCGATTTATTGATTCTTTGCTTGATTAAAGACGCTGTTTTAAGTTCATAAGTTATACAGCATTGAATTATGTGCTAAGGATGATCACGCATGATTTTTCGGTTAGGATTTCATAAGGGGTTCCTGTGGCATATTTGTAGGTAGGCTTACTAACCTATTATCTAAAGAAATTGGGGAAAGCCACGAATTAACTGAGGATAGCAGCCACGCCGCCGGTTGAGATAAAAAGAAAAGTCTAGAGCATTTCCTGTACATGTCTGCTATTTGAACGATAAAGGGCCATTATTTCGTGTACCAAAAAATCGTTTGTTACTTCCTATCGTCTCACTTATCTTATAAACGTTGTCCATTATATTACCACTCACACGAACGGCAAAATATTGGTGGGAGGTGTCGAAAAGTATTTGTCAAAATACGGGCACCTAACTTCACCTTAACAAATACAGAGTTACGTTTGTTATTCGGTAGTTTTCTTGGTAGGAGATTAAAGGACATATTTTTCGGTGTAAAAAGGATTTTAATGTAATGTACTTGGCCTGCACGTAATTACAAACTGCGTTCTTTACTGTTTATTAAACTTAGAAGTAAGAATAATGAAATATAAATTAGTGGAAGTCTCCGCCAGTGAGTCATAATAAAATACATGGTGTTATGAAAGATAGGCTTTATTATGATTTTATATTGCTGAAAATCTGAATACGATGGCTTTTAGTTAAAGAATCCCATTCAAATTCCAATACAATCTGTGAGACCGTTTGTGGGATGTATGGGAAGTCTATTTATTGTGTTTAATTGTTACTGAAAAGCGAAATTTCCGGACAATTTCAGGTATCATCTTCATTTTCAGAATTAAAAACAAATTTTCCCGAATATTTAGCAGCTGATATTAGGTTACAAACGGGCAGATGTGATCTCTACACGAGGAGTTTTTTTTTAACTTTGTAACAACGTCCAATATACATCCCTGAAAAGGCAACGACAGCCCACTTCTTGTTTATAGAGTGGTTTCTGATTTATTATTAGTGTTTTTAATATCATACTTACAACTGCGCCGGATAGCTCAGTCGGTATAACGACTGACTACGGGCCGGACAGTCCGGGATCGAATCCCGGTGGGGACGAGATTTTCCGCCCGTCCAGACCGGCCCTGGGGCCCACCCAGCCTCCTGTACAATGGGTACACGGTCCTTCCCGGGGGTAAAGAGCAGCCGGGGCGTGCTGCTGACCACTCACCACTTTCTAGTGTCGCGGTCATGGAAGAGTAGAGCTATACCTCTACCCACCCTTTGGGCCACACCGGGCCTGTAACGGGATCACTTTACCTTTACCTTTACCTTTACTTACAACTGCAGAGTCACCAAGGTTCGATAGATGCTTATGGAAGACGCCCTCAAGGTTTAGGTTGGGAAGTCATGTTGGCGACCAATATACGATCGCAGCAGAAATGATTTCAGACAACTCTTGTCGAGACTAAGGAAAGCGAATCGAAAATGGGGCCAGAAATTAAGAACGGGGCCCATTCGCACTTTGTCACTCCCATAAAATGGCGCATTATAAAAAGCCACAATGTGCTACTGACTTGCCTTTTTTAAAGATTTCGACGCTACGCACAAGATGTCTCTTTTGCAACGGTATCGCTTGGCATGAATTTATTTTCGTAATTTCGAACCACGAAGTACAATTCTAAACTAACTTCAAGTTAGAGGATATTTCTTGAAATGCTGCTATTTAATTTGGTGGTCAAGAAATTATATCGTTATGTAGCCCGACTGTCTTCATAGCCATTACAAGATCATACGGCTTTGCAATAAGAAGGCGTCTAATTGTACTTACTCTTGCTTAGGCCTAAAGATACATGAAAAGGAAATAACTGAAATCACAAGCTAGATTAAAAGCTTCTTGACAGCAGTGTGACGGAGTGTTGAGAACTTAGTTTTGGACTTCGTTAATCTTCCCAGTTTTTTCAGCAAAGTGCACCTCAGTTGTTCTTATGGACATGATGAAGTAAATGTAGCCGATACCCGAAATGTGGTTTTTGTTAAAAACTGATACAGTGTATGGAGATGAACATAGTGAATGGGATATGAGGCTCTGGCGGCGTGACTACTGTCCTGTGAGATGTGACGTCCTGTTGTCTGTTATAAATTGCCGACGTTTTTAATGTGTCTGCTGCCTCCATGTTCAGGATGGAATTTTGCTCTGAGCACAGAGGCAGCAGGTACCTCCGGAAGGTAGGTAATTAATTACATGCAAGATTGCGTGACGTCACATCCCAGAGTACAGTATTTTCCAGTATAATTTGTAAAACCCTGTTAAAGTTGTTAATTTTTCCACCAGATTTTTATGTGGGTATTATATTCTCCTACCACGAGATCTATAAATAACCCCCACATGTTCCACTTTGTATAGGTCTGGGCAGAGGAGAATTATAAGAGTAAAATGAAATGAAATGCCGCTGTTTATATTGATATGTTTAAATACTGTCAGAGTGTCGTTTACAGCGAAGGGTCCGGCTATGGGTCAGTGATATTTATACACTGTGCGAAAAAAAAAAGTGCGCCGCGTCATTGGCTGCAGTGGTTTTTGTACGGCGGTGTTCTGCTGAGTGCATTGAAAATGTGAGGATTAATGTTGGAATTCCAAACGGGATGTTACGAAGAATAATTTAATAATTTTCCTTCGGGATTAAAGCCCTGTCTTAAACTTATATACATATATATATATATATATATATATATATATATATATAAGATGCATTGTGCAATTAAACACCGATTTCGCAGTGAATGGAAAAATGCGTATATAAAATGTTTATCCGAAATTCCACATATGACTGTTGGGAGTGCGATCAGACTACAAAGTGCATAAATAATGAGTATTTCCGAGAGTATAACTCAAAGGCAGACTGTAGCACAGACTTCTAATTCTACACGTCTGCTGGTATTAATATCTTTGTTGTTTTACGTTATTTTTGTGAATAAATTATTAGCCATGTACGGATTCTGTGTATTTTAAATTTGTCGGTATGCCTTAGAAATTTCGCTTCGTTTCAGTGTTTTTAATTCTCGACTTATAAACGATATTTCAAATTTAATTAATAACTATGTTTATGGTGTGTCCTCTACCACATTTCACTTGCGTTAACCCCAATGTTCCATTCCTTACCGCCATCAGATTGAAAGATAAAGAAAAGCTTCACACGGCCGCCATCTTGTTGATTTACCTTTGCAACAATAATAATTTCACAGCGTTATAAGTTCTTTTGCGATACATAATTCCAGGGCGTAATAAGAACTGTCACCACTGTCTTTCCCGGCTTATCAATTTGCACGTTCGCAGTTCTCTGATTGCTTACGGTCGAAAACTAAACAGGACGGAGTTGGAGTGTCCTCAGATGGCATTGTGGTCATATCTAAATCCCGTGAAAATCGATCCGTGGCCTCCTTATGTGAGGGGAAGATATGAGAATACGCAGACAGCCTGGTGATCTCAGAAGTCTACCTGTTTCGGTTTAGGAAGGCTAAATCGGGCATCCTAATGACAAAAGAGAAAGTGATGTTTTGACACTGGCGTAAATTTTATGGTATATTTTCTGTTTGCATGTAAGACGTGTGAAACACGTGGGTGGGTCAGAAAGTATCCGAAAATGTTTTATTTGTTTATTTATGTTTGCTATACTGCTTACTGAGCATACAGAAACTCGTGGCTCGGTATACTAAGTGCGTCGAAAATAAAGATGATTATGTGGCAAAATGATACTTCTCTGCGGACTAAATTAATATGGTATCGTTTTAAAACAATAGATTTCGGTTAAGCTGAACGCAGTACATTTCGTATCGGTAATCATTATGTCCATCCATCCGTAATCTGCATTTTTAATAATTTTAATTAACAGTATTGTAGTGAACTCTACACACGCAATCTTTGACACAGTTTGCATTACTTATATGCTTTTGTTTATACCTCCCCGATGATGACCTTTTAGAGGTCGAAACATGTAGGATGAACGTAAGTGACAAATGATTATTCGTTATTGATTGTGCAGTTTTTGTGAATCAAATATTGTATAAGCATTCTGGGTACTTTGTGTGATCTCAGGCTTCCGCCGTGAACTAGCTGTGAACTGCGCTCTTGTGGGTTATAACGCAGCAGAATTCTTGAACCCTGAGGATGGGACCGATAGGTTGTCCGGAACTTCGGTAAGAAGTTGCCGCTACTCGCTGCATAATAACCCAGTAGAGTTTAATTCTCGTTCTGGGTGCTTACGTACTCACCCACATATGTAGTTCGTATAATAAAACCAACTAGATGCACTAATTTCTCAAATTTATTTTTGGAGTAAAACTCTACATGTTTCGGACAGTCCCTCTGTCCATCATCAGGATCTTTTCACTGTACACACAGCAATGGTATAAGTCATAGAGATTTGCTGGCAGCTTGCGAGATGTCATAAAACTTGTATGACATATACCATTGCTGTGTGTACAGTGAAAAACTCCTGATGATGGAGAGAGGGACTGTCCGAAACATGTATAGTTTTACTCCAAAAATAAATTTGAGAAATTAGTGCATCTAGTTGGTTTTATTCTAAGAATTTATCACAATGCACGGTCACATGAACGTCAAATTCCAAATACACAGTACTTAATAATAAGTTAAAATAACGCCATTGTTTAAATGATATGAAATTTAGTCACTAAAACTCACATTCGGTTGTCTCTTATGCGATTCGACGTGTACAAGTTAAGAATTAACGTAGTGAAGATTAATCACGGGTGTTAGTAAAAGTCACACATCACACCCTGACAGTAATTACTTCTGTTTTCAGTTACATTCTGAAATTAAAATGCTGGTTATTTCATTCCATCGAATTACGGAATAGGTTTGACACAATTTGTCATTATCCATGGAACAAAACAATTTCAGGCATACAATAACAGACTTTCATAGAACAGTTTCTGCCCATTGACTGACCGAAGAAGAACGCTCGGGGTTGGGTACGGATAAGGACCAATTTGAACGGTCTGGCTGTAATGAGAACGATTCGTCGTTTTAAGTACCTAATGTGAAAGTGATATTTGTGAAACAATGTGTAGTGTTGTTTTAATAAAGAGGGCCCAACTGATAACACGATTTGGAACCTGGTGTAACTTCAGAACGCCGGGTATTGTGGGCAGCTAACAGTTACGGCTTGTCACCTAATGTATGAATAATGAACTGCGAGGGAAGGAAGCAATTAAAATTATGCATTAAATTGACACATCAATGTAAGCGCAATCAGACTGGTAGAGAAATAACAAATAATGTAAGCATGTGGACTAATAAAGAATCTTGTGCAGGATTATTTTGTGGTGCAAGTCTAGGCTTGTAAGGGGAGAATTTTTGGACATCACAATTTATAATATCCAAAAATCTACACTGTAGACTGCCAAAAGGCAGCGATTTCGAAATTCGTGTTTTCAGACGGTTTGTCGTTCATTCAGTCGGTTGTGTGTATGAACGAATCGAACGCACCTAACTCCATGGGAAAGAGACCTTCTCGTGAAGCTAGGAGTTTCTCATCTAGTCACAAAATTCCCTCATTTTATGGAACCCTAACCTACATGATCCCTTTCGTAAGTCAGACGATTTCAGCCCACTCCTTTCCTTCTTTTGTTTCTTTAAGATTTGTTTTAATATTGTCCTATCTTCTACGCCTAGTTCTTCTAAATGGTATGTTTCCTTAAGATTTTCCAAACAAAATCCTGCAAACATTTCTGTTCTGCCCTTCGTGTCGCATATCCCGCTCATTTAATCCTCCTTCACTCTCACCCCAGTGAAGTTTGACAAGGTGCAGAAATCTTGAATCTCCTCGTTATGCAGTTTGCTCCAACTCCCTCTTACGTCCTCCCTCTAACGTCCAGGTTTCCTACTCATTACCCTCTTCTTAAACGCTCTCAGCCTATATTGTTCCCTTCATGTGATAGACCATGTTTCATAGAACGTTGTCTTAGCAGGAACAATAACCATCCTGGTCGTAACAAGATGACGAACCTAACAAAACGAACGAACGGACCCCTATACTGTGTTCAATGACGTGGACTACGTTAGCAAAAAACGACATTATGTAAGTGATAAATAGGACAACGGGTGAATCCACACGCAAAAGCAGTCTTATTCATATTTTTATTTATTTGCTTGTTCTAGCAGTATTTTTTAGTTACATTTAGGAACAGATCATACATTTAAATTAAACTAGTTCGTGATAGAATATTCGCTTGAAGATCTTGTCGTATGCCGAAACATGTAGCGAGTTTGCATGATGAAATAATATTCGCGTAGCAGCTACATCGACAATAACGTTTAGTGATATTTGGTCTTCAGTTGTCTTCAGGACGACACATTGGCTTCTGACCACTAAAACGAAGCGCACTGTAATTCCTAGGGGTAATTTTCTGTTTAAAAAGAGCAGGGGGTTATGGAGTGCCTCTAAGCGACCGATTAGTCGTTCGCTGTACAAGTTAGGCTCACTTTGTCGGCGTGGTGAATACAGGACAGGGTTGCTGGTGCATAAATCAAAATTAATCTTGATGCCAAGCCGCTATGTAAGTACATTATTGGCCGCCAGATCTCTGCAAATTAGAGGTTATACTCATAAAAAAAGGACAATGTGCCATTTGCATACAATGAATCCACTGTAGAGACGGACTGTCCATCTAGTAGCAAGTTCTGTTGCTGAAGTTACTGGATATATCTGTACTAAATTTTCGTATTGCGAATCTTTGCAAAAATACTGTCTCATAATTGGATTTTGTTTTCAGACCTTCGAAGCCGTGCGGTTGAGACTTGCGTCTGTCTGGAATATTGCGCTCCGTCACAGGGTGTTCGTTGCCAAATTTCGAAACCGCTTATGCTCGGCAATACACACCCGGAGTGCAGCATCTCAGACGCAATTCTCAACTTTATTGTAGGTTCGTTTTTGACCCTACGCAACCATAGTTTTACATAAGGCTTAAATCATTAAAAACGCCTCTTCCTTCAAAGAACTATTATATTATGCCTAAGCCTGAAACTGAGATTCCATCAAGATCTTAGCCTTGCTGCAGTAAGTTTGTATTTACAATAAAGGGACTTGGAATTGAATCCGGTGTGATACACAGCAAGGCATTCATTGCGAAGAAACGTGTACTGGAAATTGCAGTGCGCCCTTCCATCTTCTTGTCCTTCTGCATAGACATAATTAACAAGTTTGGTGGATCTCCCCTCCTCCGGCTATCATTGTTCTTCGCAGCGGTTCCGCCGCGCCACGGACGACGTAGGCAAAGGGTCCATTTCTTCTCTTCCTAAATCCCCCCCCCCCCAAAGAGAGGTTTCTTCTTTAATTGGCGTTACCATAAGACATTCTTGTCTCTCCGATGCACCAACGAGCATCAGCACTAGACCCTTAACAGCAGTTAACTTATTATAATGCATCCCATTCTTCGTTATATCATTACAGCTTTCTAATCAACAAGAATGAAGGATGCGATACAGCTAACAACGACTTTCATTTGCTTCCATCTATTGTCTGCGATTATTTCTCATCATTTTTTGCACATTGCTTGACAAGAGGACTATACTTCGTAAGACTGTCTGTATTCCGTCTGGAAGTTTCTGTATCATCCTGTCGTACTGCCATACTCCAGATATATTTTCTTTACACAAAACAATGTATACTTTACACACACCATATTGCTTCTTTGTATTTGACTCTCCTATACGAAACTAATTATATTTTGAGGGTTTAATTATTCTGGGATATTACACTGTGTCGACTGGTAGATACTTACCGACGTTTCGAAGGATCGTAGTCTCTTCGAAAGATTGGTACCTACGGCGCAGTATCCCAAAAGACTTGCTTATCCATCAGCACCGCTCTTGAAGACCTGACACCGCCCATTGCCAGTATGTGTTCCGCGATAGGTCTGTCATTAAAATGGTTGGTCACGGGCAGGAACAGGTACCTACGATGTACGTCAGTCGTCTGTCCGTGCATTTATAACTTATACTTGCTGGGGCATACACAATGTTGCTTGCATTTCACCGTCCCTCGACGAACTTCATCAGACATTCTACAGTAATGTGGTGCTAAATCCGGACTGTAGGAAATGTGGTAGCATCCTCACATTTTTAAGATATGCCTCTGAAATTTAATGTGACTGTTTAGATCATAGTGATTTGTATGGGCTTTACGTACCGCAGTGTCTTTTTGTTTCACGCATTGTTAACAATAAAGAGCTATTTTGTCCCCGTGCAGCATTTAATGCATGATCTTTCCAACGGAGAGCACGCTGTATTCTATATGAGTTACGAACCCGTTCTTGTAATGCAGAGTTATAGCTGTATTAATCTTCAGACTTTTGATTAAAATAGAGCTTTTTGTGTTGTTGATTCATTAGACAATACGGTGGCTTGTCTATACATAAATTGATAGACTTTGTGAAGTTTCATTTCACTAGAAGTAACTGCTATGTTGGACATGGTTCCGGTAGCAGGTAAATCTATGCGTGATTTATGGTGGACAAATTGATACTGGCATAGGAGTTTCACCGTATACTTAGGCAATATTTTGTCAGTACCATTGCAACAACGCTCCTAAGTCTTATTCCATTCATCTACCATTGATGCCATACAGTATTAGCAAGTGAGAGCGTGGTAAAGTACAACGCTAAAATAAACACTGCTGTCTCTTCGATTGCCTTCTAACGAAATGGTTTGCCTTTGCCTTTGTTTGTATAAATTATGGATAAAGCATGTTCTAACCTGGGCAGAGATATGTCGACAGCCCATACGATGTTTACATATCGGTGGTTCATAATTGGCGTAATTAGTTTTACAGCTTAAGTGCAAATTTGTGTACAGATCGCTCTTTGTCCTTCGCAGTATTGTCTGAAGGCATGGTAAATTTGCGAAGCAGTTTTAAGTCTTGGTTCATACGAGAGAACATAGTCATCATTTCATTTGCCTGTAATCTTCTGTGGGTTGTCGGAACAGAGTTAGCCGAATTTTAACATATCTAACTTGAAATTTCGGGTTGGATTCCCGAAGGGGTCATTGGGATTTATCATTGACTTTATCCATCCGGCCGCTCTGTGGCACTGGGGTCGACTCACCTTCTACTAACAGGAATGAATATTGGTGGTATTTCCGGGGGGGGGGGGGTGGGAAGAGGGGTGGGGCCTGGGTGCGACAACTTTTAACCTTTTTGTGCAGACGCGCAGGAACATCGGAGATCTTACCATGCAT
>Ga0136643_10010039_pt1 | contig 13957 bp, 4 predicted proteins | sample TergutLab28metaG_FD_96883 | JGI IMG/M metagenome (GOLD analysis project Ga0136643, IMG submission 96883) | Labiotermes labralis P1 segment gut microbial communities from Petit-Saut dam, French Guiana - Lab288 P1 (version 3) (version 3) | ecosystem: Host-associated > Arthropoda: Insects >... | reverse complement strand
TCTCTTCAAAATGCAGTTTGTTTCATAATTCTAACGTATTTGGTTCCTGTATTATTCACATTTTATATACAGGGTGTGCTAAAATTTAAAAAAAATAATTCCGGCGCCAAAAGGTTAAACAAATATCGCCACAAGATGTATTAGTCAACTCGTCCATTTTATGTTTCTACTTGCTAGTACTATTATTAATATAAATAATTCATTTGACCGATAAGGTTTCAGACTTGCTGTTTAATTAGTTTCGCAACTGCTACATGTCTTCTGCTTGACCTAACACTGACGTTTGTCTTAGTAAGCGATCAACTTAATGTACAAATTCTTGTTTTATGATAAGTTTATTATATTTGTGTACAAGTTTCGAGCACTATTGTGTTCAAAACATGTAGAGGAATATAATAAACTTGTTATAAACAAGAATTTATGCATTAAGTTGGTCAGTTACTAGAGATTATACTGAGATGCACGGTCAGCAAAAAATAAAAAACTGACATTTGTGTCATCAGCTCAGACAGAGACGTTGAGTTTGCTGACAGGGTGCAATGATATAAATACCAAAATACAGAGTTTCCAGTAAACCGCCCAGGAAAACTCCTTTCAAAATGAGAAGTTAGTTTCAAAAAGAACTTCGATGTACAGCACAATTGAATCGAATTCTGAGATGGCCCATCTGTGGAAAACCTAAGTACCGCAGTAGCTGAGACAAACAGTATTGATTTTGTAAGTTATGAAATTAACCCTGTGTCCCTTAATGTATCAAAATCGCGTGTAATGTCTAAAAACAATGTCACTACAGCTTTGTAATCATTAAGAGTTCTTATATTCCTTTCTAGTGTATGAATTGTTTAATTCCGCATTGTAGACGTCTTGTTTATCTATAATGTATCTTGGTTCTTAAATTAGAAGAAACAGAATTTTCAAAATAAGACTCTGAAAGAGTTGGCCGGGAGAATTCAGCAAGTCATCGATGATATAATGTACAGGCGTGATTTTAACCCTTTCCGGGCTACGGACGAAACTCAGGTATGCATAAATTAAATACGTAGCATTTTCTCTTCACAGAGAAAATGCTACGTATTTAATAAAACACAAATAAGTTAATTCTGTTCAGGGAATTAATCACTCTTCTTCCAGAAAATTCTGCATGAGACACGTAATACAGTAAGTAGGCACAATACAGAGATCAGTAACGTCATATCATGAGCATTTAAGCTCTAATGTCAGACGACATTCGACACACGTCTGTAATAAGAGATGCTCTAGCATTTCTAGATTTCCGTTGCAACGTAACTTCCCTGCTCCAAACTAAATATCTGTTAGCGCTAACTGTAGCTACTAGAATTAAATATTTATATAAATAAGGAAAAACGAGTGAGGCATTTAACTTGAATTAATGTTTGCTTAACTAATTAAAATGTAAAATGTCTCAGTATTTTGATGTTTTGCTGATCGTGCATCTCAGTATAATCTTAGCAATTGACCAACTTAATTCACAAATTCTTGTTTTTTAATAAGTTTATTGTATTCCTCTACATGTTTCCAGCACTCTTGTCTTCGTCATCAGGAGGTCGAACTGTATTAAACATTTGGTATCATCACACCCTGTAGGCGGCCGTCCGGTGAACCGGACGGCCACCTACAGTGTGTGACGATATCAGATGCAGTATAATACAGTTTGACCACCTGATGATGAGCACAACAGTGCTCGAAACATGTAGAGGAATATAATAAACTTATTAAAAAACAAGAATTTGTGTATTAATTTGATCAATTGCTAATATTAGATCTGTCGGTATTCTTCATTTGGAAACTCTTTATGTTTGTGGCGTAAACAGTGACAGTACTACAGCATACATCAGTAGATCTATATAGAATTTTTGAACAATTTCTCGTTAGTTACAATGCGTTCTTTGTGCACACTAAATTAATCATGTCCGTAATGCGTTCCAGCTCTGAATCCACTGATCCAATGTCCATAAATTACTTAATACGGAATCTGCACTATGTGTCACTGTGCGAACATCATTTTGTCCATATTGACATAAAAATTCAATATTAATTTACATAAACTGTTCCCTCATAAATTTCATGAAAGATGTTAATTTTACAAAGGAAACTGGCACATGAAAATCCATAATTCTACTAAAATCTACAAATATCATTTGGAAAGTATTACGATAAATTCAACGAAATAGAAGTGAAAGGATGTAATTCGTTAAACAAGTTGTTGTTTCGAGGGTGTACGTGTGAAGGCGTGTTAGAAGGAGATCTGTGGAGGAGAAACTTAAGGAAATCAAAGGCTGCAACTGTGTGAATGAGCTGACTGGTATATTGTAAAAAGCTGTGTGACCAGCAGTGGTTTGGTTGCAAACTACTACACACATAAAGGGAGAAGCAAGGGCTATGGCGTATCCCATAACTACATCGACACTGTTCGAAGCCAGCTAGGTGTAGTATCAGCAGCAGTGTGTCGAGAAGGGAAAATATTCAGTTGCTGTCAGTCTTAGAAGGAAGATACACACGCATGCACGCACACGCACACACTTAATATGAAGGGTGGGCACTGCGTAGACTGATGATGTAGAGAAAAAAAAAAAGGAAACTTGATAAGAAGCAGCAGTGGAGAATGTTGATGGTTTATATCAAGGAAGTTTAAGAAATGTAAGAGGCAATAATGCAGAAAAAGCAACCTTGAAAGGAAAAATAAAATATAAAGATAGTATCAATTCAGGCACCTAAGTCAGTAACACAATTTGGTGACTTGTTTATTACGCTGTAAATAGCGGAGGCGAACTTGAGTTACGTAAAGTATCTGTAAAGTCCTCGTAAAGTCCCCAAGTACATTTATCTGTTGAGACGGAAACAAAATGCGCCTCGAAGAGCCGTGAGCAATAAGCAAAAGAAATTCTAAAGAAAAGCACAAAAGGAAGGAAATTTATTCCTTCGTAAATACACCCGATCCCTTTTACTTTATAGCAGTTTCAGTGTGAGGAAATGTTTAGTTGCATTCTACATCGTCCAGTATTGATCTCTCAACAAACACAACACGAAATCTGCGAAATGTACGAGTGCAAGGTAAAGCAATCCCTGTACAGGCCTGAACAGGCCCTGAGGGTTCCAGGAGGTGGAGGCTTCCAGATTTCAAGACAGTCGGCGCATGAAGTCGGTAAGGTTGTCAACCCTACGCACCGGCCGCCTTTACCCCCCAGGAAATATTCGTGGTACTCATTTCTGTTGTGGGTCGGGTAGCTCAGTCGGTATAGCGACTGACTACGGGGTGGAGGGTCTGGGATCGAATCCCGGTAGGGACGAGATTTTCCGCCCGTCCAAACCGGGCTTAAGGCCCACCCAGCATCCTGTAAAATGGGTACCGGGTCTTCCCCGGGGGTAAAGTGTAGCCGGGGCGTGCTGCTGACCACTCACCCCCTTCTAGTGCCGCAGTCATGGAAGAGTAGAGCTATACCTCTACCCCCCCCCCCCTTCTGGGCCCCACCGGTCCTGTAACGGGATCACTTTACCTGTTTATTTATTTCTGTTACAGGCTGAGTCAACTCCAAAGTCATATTGCGGACGAAAGGATTATGTTCCTGAAAAGTTCCAATAACACCATCGGGAAACGAACCCGCGATCTTTCATCTTGTAGCGCAATGCCTCAAAATGTACGAGTATATGTTGAATTTATTAAGACACATAATTAGAAATAATAATGGAAATTAGGTAATATGCAACATTCCCCGTGTGTTTTCCTTGTAATAAATTGAAGCAAGTATTTGCCTTTCGAGAGAAGTTCACATTCTTGCTGCTTACATTTTATGGGTACAAATAGAACGAAATGTTTGATAATATCGTATCTTAAAATGAGATTCTTAACGAAATTTAAAATTTTGAATTGTCCTAATTTTATGGAATTTATAACAAAATGTAAAATAAATACAAAACAATTCTTTTGTCAGTTCGCTCTTAAAAACGGACAGCTCCTTGATTTGCAGAGTGCTAACCGCCTTCTGTAACAGAAGTTGGTTGCAGTAAGTTAAGTATAGTTATTAATAGTAAATGTGAAATTAGTTCTCTTTTCAGTATTCCCTGCCATCCGGAAAAACATGGTTTTATTCCAAAGTTTCAATTTCTACCACTTTTACTTCTCATAAGAGTAGTGTTAACATGAAAACGAGTTTAGCGAAATGATAGGATGATACAAGCGAAAGCCGAATTATTTGGAGAATAAAATTTCCCCGTGCCTGTTTGCCCACAGCAAATCCAAAGAGACCGGTCCGAGATGTTATTCGGTTCTTCAGGTTAAGAGGTCGACAACTAACCGCGTGAACTTTGAAGACTAAACTTCATCTAAATGATACCTACTAATTAGGATCACATCTGACGGGGCGCGAAATCTTTGTAGTCTATATTATAAAAACCAAAGCGTTAGTGTTGTTTGGGAAATGTTGTGTGTTTTTTAGAGGAACCATTTGAAATATGGATACACTGTGAGGAAAAATGCGGATTTTCTGAATTTTATATGTTATCGTTCACATAGTTAACGCTGGGCTTTAAAGTAATTAGTTACGCTAAAATTTGAAAAGATGAAGCAATACACCTAATAACAGAAGGCAAGAATTTATCCATCGAAACTCATAACCATTTTTTTTTTGTTTCTAATGTTCGCTTTATCCCCGATTTCGGGAAACACGCAGATCGTGTGGACAATAAGCAGTTATTTATGTGTTAAATCTGGCAGTAAGTATAGTAACCACTAGGTTCAAAGGGTTAGCTACATGAAGTAGATTTTTTCTTAAAACACCAAGAGTCCCTCAACCAGTAAATTCATTTTCCTCCTGTCATGGAAAACTGACATTTACTGTAGCGTTCACAAGACCTTTGTCATAAAGCCCACACCGTCATATTCCTTTCCTTTAATTACGTTTTAATATCATGCAACCATGTACCTCTAGGGCCACCTTGAAGTTACCTTGAATGGTTTTTTCTGTTCACTTCATTATTTCGACTCTTATTACATACAGGGCGTTTCACAATGTACTCCGGGATTACAAAAATTTATTATAGGATAACCATAGGACACGTATTTACGAAACCTGTGCAGATAGAAGGAAGAACTCAAATCCCCCCCCCCCCAAATCCATTAAGTTTTTTTATCATAGTTCACATTTCTGTCGCTAGGCGATGCGAGTGCATATAGTGAGAAAATGGCCGCTCCGGGGGAGAAGTCGTTTTGTGTTTTGGAATATCACACGAGTAAGTATGTGGTTACTGGGCAACGTGCATTTCTTGCAAAGTATTCGTCCCACCATTGCCACTTGACCTCGTTGACCTAAAGGCACGGATCATTGCAGCAGTGAAGAATATCGTTGCACACATGTTGACGCGTGTGTGGCAAGAACGTGAATATCGTATCGATGTGTGTCGTGTCACCCGTGGTGCACACATCGAACATCTCTGGTTGTCAAAAAAAATTCAGTTTTCGTGTGGCTGTGAACAATTCCATTAAGGTAGGTCCTTTTGTTTTCTTGTTATAAAAGTTTATAATCACTGAGAACATTATAAAACGCCCTATAGGTCTAAACCTGCGGAACCCTGAAATACACCACGCCAATAACGACTGCTGTTTAATATTTATTCGTAAAACTGACGTTTGTTAACGGGAAAAAAGAATCAGATTTTCATAAGGCCTCCATTAACAGGAAAATAAACATTTTATGGAAATTTCGTACGCCATGCACGCGGTGTTTTCATCTTCTATATTTCCTAATAAATATTACTTATATCTGTCATAGAAAAAAAATATCACAGAACGTACATGTATGTTACGGTTGACTTGCAGTAACAAACCTCTGGGAGACAAAGTAGCGTTCTTAGAACCACAGTTAAGGCAAAGCTCTAATATTCTGCTCCATGTACTGAAACCAAGTAAACTCCTCTGTTTTCTGCATTTGCATACAAGATTCCTGTGTACGCATGCGTGTTTGGGTGTGCATACAGAGAATGAAATATAAGGCTCCTCTGTACATCCGCTTTCAAAACTCTGGCCTGGTTAAAAGCGTTATTATGGAACTGGAAACAAGATTTCAAGCTAAAAAGAGTAAAAGTAGAGGGAAACACACATTTTTCAACAACGTTTTTGAGAGACTGCATAAATAACAGGGAACTGAAATGAATGTATTTTGAGATAATACGCCTTGTAGTTTATTAGATATAAGAGAACTAAAGAAGCGGACAGTCCCTTTCCTTCCGGCTTCTATGTTTTTTCCGTACCTTCCACTGTAAACTTCCGTCGTTTTACAGTTACGTGATTGCATTTTACTCATTTTTATCTTATATGTTTCTGTATCGTCTTCTCCCTCCTTTTCATATGCTGACGCCACTCTTCTTTTCATTTTCACCAGCACCTTGTTTGATTGTTTTACTTTTATGTTGCATCGCAGAATGTTTTGTCCCTCCAAGTTTACATCCTAAAGAGCTAAAATCAATACAAGCCCCAGCACAGCTATCTTCAGTAGGCAATGTAGCCTATCTACCTAATTTGGCAGCTACATGTTTCGATGTAAATTAGGTCATCTTCAGGCTCTTAAAATTAAAAGAAACTGAGTAAGATAATATGTAATTATATAATTAGTCATTGGTCTTTAGAAATTTTAAAAGAATGGAATAAAATGAAAGAATGTAAAAAAAAACTAATACAAAATAGTATAAATAATCTTAACTTTGTATAAAAATAGAATGTATAATTGAGTTTGTAAGTAATTAATTTCAACGCCTATGATAACATGTTTTATTCGATATTACTTTATTTTACGTTCTTCACTTGACTCTAATCTACTTAAAACTTTATGAAAGACCAACAATTAATCATATAATTATATTTTTTCCTCCGTGTTCTTTTTTTAATTTTAAGAACCCGAATATTACCTAATTTAGGTCGAAACACATAGCTCTTCAATTAGATGGACTATATTGCCTAATCAAGATAGTAGTTTTGAGATTGATATTGATTTTACCTATTCATACCATTGACACACAACGGGATAAAACACGTAAAAATTAACGTCCTTAAGTTCACAATTTATTTATCCAACAAAACCTTATCATCATATTTTCAAACTTCCCTTCAACCAACTTCGGTGATTCAAGGGGGACCGACCACCCCAAACCCTGTTCAACATGCATGTAAAATAAGCGCCGACATTCCGCCACGTCGACATAGCAGCCCATGCATATGACACCTATCTCTTGGCTACTTACAGCGACCTGTCGCTGCTCGTTGGTTATCTGGAGATTTAAATGAAGAGACATGTGCATTAGCCACGAGACTAGAGGGCTGGTATCAACGTTTCCAAGATCTCGGTTGTGCTGTATGTTTTCAGACCGCCAGACGCATGCCAAGGTCCAGACCAATCTCATTCTTTGGAGAACGAACACAGTGGGTCGATGTAGCACAGTGCCTCAGGGTTACCTGCGATACACAGTTGCAGTTTCACTGTTCGGCTCACATCAACAAAACTGGGAAGAAGACAGCTCAGCCTGGGAATAATAAACTGTGTATTTGATAGGAGAACCAGTGCTGAACATCGTAAGAGGCGAAATGCATTATGAGCAGCTCTTCAGTTTCTTTATGGATTAGCCATAACTTATCTGAAGGTCAGGACAGTCACGTATGTCTGCGCATTGACAATAAAGCATTCTGTATGGTATGTGGGCTGTCACACTGGGCACCACCTAGGACAAGATAGCGATAAAATTAGCTTGCGTTTCGACTCTGCGCTCTGTTTCAAATCAGACCTCGCGCACTGAAGAAGACAGGATAATGACAAGTTCTTGGCGGACACGTGAGATATGGTAGTGACTCAGCTAGCTCTTTTGTCCGAGCTGCAAAGTCGTGAACACCTAACCACATACTGCGGATAACTCGCAGACTTTGATAGTGCTTTACTAGTCTATGTAAGCACCAGCGAGGAAGTAGACAGACCTACTGAACTTGTGGAACTTGTTGGATAACACTTCTTTTTGACTGGAAGACTTCCCGTCCGTAAAGAAAGTAAAGTGTAAAGGCACATTTTGCCCTACATACACAACGAACCCATATAGAGGGTGTTGAAGTACATATTCACTCATTTTTAACCTCGGGCCAGGATTGAGATGGCTTGCCCTTCCCTGTTACGAATGAAGTTATTCGGTATGCAGGCTGCTCGAATAACCGATATAACTGTTGTTTCGTTATGGTGCATAGGCCCTTACAAAATGCTAAATTTTGACGGAATCGTCAGAACGCACACTACCCCTAAGTTTGAGCACTATGCTGTGGTCTGATGATTGGTGTGCAATATGTGACACCCTGAGCATCTATGAACATGCTATGAGAAATAATTCGTGATTATGCACAACGTGACAACTGTTGTATGACTGGAACTGGAACAACAGATTTATAGGTACCAGCAGCACGCCAGTACCCCTGACAAGTCCGTGATACATGACGCCCTCACAGCAGTGACTATGAATATAACTGTCTGTTCGGATTATACGCCATGAAGTTTGGTAAACACATGTCGAAATTTCGGACGAACGTACTGCTTCATTCTTCATGGTAGGAGAACAAACAACGCAAATAACCAACGTAAACTCCGTTGTCCCATCTTGCCTTACGCTACTCCAGCATAAAAAGCACAGGTGGAATGTGAAAGCATTTCCTTAAAAACTGTAATATGGGGCATGTTTACATAGATGTGTTTTGTCGTCCTGGCTGAAAACCTGAGCATGTCCATATTGAGGGCCGCTGCTACTGTGAAGAAGTGGTACTGATTAACAAAATTCTTATGGGAAAAAGGGTTCGATTGGAGGAATATCTGGGGATTGAACTCAGAAAAGGTATGGTCCCACTGGCTGTAGACCTCTGCCTCTGAAGGCGACTATTTAGGTTGAAGATCTTAACTTCCTTAAACCTACACCCTGGCATATGCTTTGATTTAGGACGAAGAATCTCAGTCAATTTGAAGTCACTACTGTAGTTAATTGTCGCGTTTGGTATCCTGTCGTCTTAGGGGAAGCCCGAAACGACTGTACAATCAAGGTCAGGATCTCTAATTAATAAAACGCCCCATAGTGTGGAGGGAATCCGACGCCAAGGCGGAGATACAGACAAGCTGACTCTTAGATGAGGGGCAATATGGACACAAAATAAGCCTTTCAATAATAAGTAAATGTTTTGTTTTATATAGAGTAAAAACTACTCCATTAGCTTACTTTACACACACACACACGTTAATCTCCAACAAAATCTCTTCAAAAGATTCGAATTTGAACGTTTCGGAGATATCAATGCGATAAAAAGTCCCTTCCTGCTCTCCTACTCACTGTAGTTGTTTCAAATGATGCGTTATTCGTGTTCTGAGCACGTCTGTCCTGCAGGTGACAGACAAGTCAAGCCATACCGCACCATTATACTGTCACAACTCGAAAATTACAACTTTTCGGGAGAGAAGGAAAACAAAAATTTAATTTAATTTCGTTGAATTGTGAGGAAGCTACTGCAATTACAATTGCGATATTTGGATATAAAGAAGTTTATAATATTCCTTAAATATGCCTTCAGTGACTTTATCAAGATTCGACATTTAAGGACCCTTGGACTACTAAAGGATGAATTATGGAATTTTGTCACTGTTCTTGCATCATTGTTTATGTTTTTAATAAACTTGTGCCGGCTTTAAAAGTTGAAAGGTCACGAAATAAATAACACTTTTGAAAGAAAAATTAGAATATAATGATAAATTAATTTGTTTCGTTCGTTAATAATTACATTATTGTCATAATTAAGAAAGAAACAAAATACAAAAATGACGGATATTACCTTTCAATGTTATAATAATTTTTTAAATAGGGACTCATAAAAAGTAACATCAAATTTGTGAATGTGATTTTTTCTAAGTAGATCGAGGATAACAGCTTTCTTTTTGTCTCCTATTGGCAACTTCTTAAGAGTACGCTGGCTGCAGGTCTAATTGGCAGCCGCAGATTTTTTTTTCTTCCGTTATTCGCTACAAAGTTTCGTAATTTTTCTGAGAGTATCACGTTTTGAAGGAGATGTTGTAGGGACTGCATTTGTCTAATTTGACAATTTTAGTGTTTCATTTTTATGGTCTCGTTTTCAGTTGTTTTGAAAAATTGCTTTCAAGGGAACCTGATAGTGCTTTCAAATAAAAAAATCTTCGTACGTCATTTCATTAACGTTACAAGGTAGTCTGTTTTTCTTTAGCTCCACGAATGAATGAAACATTTTGCACAGGAACGTATATAGCTCCACTTCTTAAATGCCTCTATTTTTTAGATGTGTCATTTTTCAAGTAGAATTACCGGTACGTACTGTAGCAAATCACAAATTACAAAGTTCCACTGGCCGGGGCGACGAAATCGGATCAAAGAACAACGATACTTCTGCCTTCTGCGGTCATTTTAGAAAACAGACGTGTGACGCTATTTCACTAGGTAGATATGGTCCTAGGCGTACCTCCTGCAGGCATAAATCAAAATGAGCGATTTGCGTTGTGATACTGTTCTTCTAAGGGTGCGATACGGTGGCCAATTTTCTGCATAAAGGACTAGGAAACGTAAGGAAAATTTTTATGACATTAGTTATGGATTATCTTGAATAATTAATGTCTTGTTAGTGTTAATGAGGATGTTGAGTACAAGTCTTACCACTACAGGAACTACTAATACCTCCTCGTTGTAATACTTATTTGGTAATCAAGAAAAGCGTAACGGATGTCACTCTTTAGAAAATGTTTCGCTATTTTCTCCAAAAAAGTTCAATTTCTCTTATAGGCAATTTTGGTTGTATCGACGTACTTGAACCTTAGGAACGTTCTCCCGACGTAGAAAAAATTCCCCTTGAAACGCTCTTTACCAAATTTGACAAGAGTTTCTTTGATTTATGGATACTTTCGCTGGATAGCATTGACTATCCGAAAGAATCTGTAGTTGTAAAATAGTCTGGATTTCCGTCTGTCTGTAATACTTTGCCTGTATCCATACTGCAGTTCTGCTTGATTTGTAAAGCTGTCTTTAAGAACATTTCAAATTCATCGTGTAACCCTGCATGTTTTAATTTGATAGAATTCCTGAAGGGCTGTACATTTTTATAGAGGATAAACTAAACAATATTCTCAGGAAAAGGAAGACCGAGCTGGAACTGTCATTTTTTCCACTGAAGATTGAAAGGCCTTTAAGCTTGTCTTAAAATTGAAAAGAAACAAAACTGTGTTTTAGATATGACCAATGCATAAATACCGGATAAAATCCAGTCGCGTAGACATGTCAAATGTAAACTAGATTATGGTGGTGTCCAAAAGCAATAATAGTAAACCGCAATCAGTCATATCCTAAAACTTAGAATTATCCTACTGACGCTGCATTCAATTACACCGTGATGCCGCAGGTTTCGGCAAAGGAACAAACGCCTGCGTTAACAATATGTAGAAAGTTATACTAACGGCCGTTAGGGTCCAAATACAGGGTAGGGGAATATGCTGTTCGAGTTGATCATTGGAATTCGTAACACGTAAAGAACTTCAAGTACAAAGCACGTTCTGGACCAAATTCTTAGAACGATAGAAACTCAATTCCCCCATGAACGTACTCTGAACAGAAAACTTAACAACCATTCTCTCCATATACAGCACTAATGTTTAGCTCGGTCCCGTGATACGCACTAACGTTAATGAGATTGTCCTACAGCTCGCCTCTAAGCCTGTGTCGTGCTCAGTAAAATTACCTCGTAGTCCAGTAAAATGATACTTTGTAATTGTATTGCCCTACTCAAAGTTTATGCGTTTCCTGAGTGAATAGAATTTCTTAGCCCCTTATACTACTGCACACACGGAGAATATTTACCAGCAGCTACCACAGGGAAGCTCTCCACTCGGGGCTCGGTTTTAACAGCTTCAAGTTTGGACATGACCCAACTGATGTTTAACCCTATCCTAATCTAAATTTGAAATAGAGAACACGACAGCTCCTTCACTAAAAGCTGAAGCTCATTTCGCATGATCTGATATCCCCATTCTACGTCCGTAGTCCCTTAACGCCCTGGCCGTCACTAGGTACACATAGTCCCATCCCAAACGTCATGGACCATGTGTAGGGCCTAAATCACGTCCGTGGACTAACAGCAGTCACTACTCTCGAGGTTCTGGGTCGGCTGCAAGAATGTAAATTTTCATTACTATGCGAAATTCCAAATGCTTTATTTGCAGCCTGCTTCCATCTTTGGCAGTGGTATTACATGATGCTGGGTACAAAATTATCTACGGAACATAAATTACACGGAATATCCATCAACTTCGACTCTGAAAAATATAATTTAGACCTTACGAGGCACAAAGTATGAACGCCATCTTTTTTAACTCCTTAAAGACATTCTATCACGTCATGGTGAAAACGTTTATTCGAAGATTGTGGCAGATAAACACATGGCCGACTTTAAGAATAGAGCAATTACTGAAAAGCTGCTAGTCGTTCAAGTAATCAAAACATTCCTCACCTTTTACAGAACACGAAGAACCACTACAGTCATCACAATCTTCAGCTAATAGATACTGTCCTGAAACATTTGGACGAAATGTAATTTTTCTCCTATTGGAAGGACATATATAATATCATTTTTGTGGTTCTCGCTGAGGTGGCAATTGACATTATGGTTATTGCACGCAAAACATTGCATTTGGACACACACACACACACACACACACACACACACACACACATATATATATATATATATAAGCCAACTTTTCGGAGGAACATACTATCTCTCTTGATGGTGAAGTAAATTTACTATTCTAACTTAGAGAGAAATCGATTTACTTTTCCCATTAAGATGGAAGCATCAGTTTCCACCTACAGCCTGGTAACCATTTAAAGGATTAACGGGCCTAATATTTAGAACACCTCGGACCCCAACAATTTTAAACTTTTATATTCTGCAGGCCTAGATCTTCCATCCGGTCACCTTCCTTGGGGCGTTGTGAAGAAATGTGAAAATATTATGGACTTTAAAAGACAGAGTTAGAATTTGCTTTGCGAAGGAGAATGGGTAGATATCAGAAATATTCATAACAAACTTTTGACATTTGCCGGGGTTTCGAAATGACATCTGGAAAATGAAATCTGAATATGAAATAATATAAACAGCCAACTAGATTGTGGGTGTATTATACCACAAGCTGTAAACACAGTCTAGTACCCTTGAGGATGGGCGAAATTATCGCCCGAAACATGTTGAGCTAATTGAAATTATTAATAAAACTATTGTTGTTGTAACTAGTTGGCTGTTTATGTTATTGTATCAATGATGCACGGTCACATAAACATGCAATCTAAATAAACATTTGACAAGACCATGCAATGGCTGTTATAATTCTTCGTTGCCTTGATTGAACGATTGTTTTATTTTACTTCTGCACATCCGACCAAATCCTCAACCAGTGCAAAAGACTGGATTATTGCTGGTGACGCATATTTCCATACCTTGTTTTTCCTTGTAGTTAGGATCGGCATTGATTCATTAAAACTCTACCAGAATCTCATGTGTTTCCTACGCGGTAACACAATCAGCGTACAGTGGCGGATCGCGGTAGTTCCTTATGGTAGAGCCGCGGCTAGGATTATTACATGAATAATAAGAAAGCCCAAGAGACCGTCTATTTCAGCACAGCCGTTCAATCATTTATGTTTTGTCCATATAGAAGGATCAATCTATTCTTGTATTCTACTTGATTATTACTGGGAAATAACTAACCTCTTGACACACGAACAGTCGGGAGCAGAACAAGTAGGAGAACGGGAGGGCTACAGCAAATACTATATACCAGAAAGCTGACTGTACAGGAAGAATGATCTCCTGATGATGAGCTTCTAGAAAGCTCGAAACATGTAGAGAGTGAATGACGACTAC
>Ga0136643_10010035_pt1 | contig 13961 bp, 10 predicted proteins | sample TergutLab28metaG_FD_96883 | JGI IMG/M metagenome (GOLD analysis project Ga0136643, IMG submission 96883) | Labiotermes labralis P1 segment gut microbial communities from Petit-Saut dam, French Guiana - Lab288 P1 (version 3) (version 3) | ecosystem: Host-associated > Arthropoda: Insects >... | reverse complement strand
TCAACACCATGTTCTCAAACACCCTCAGCTTCCTTTCCTCCCGCAATGTCAGCGACTAAGTTTCACACCCATACAAAACAACAGGCAAAATTATAGTTCTATATATCTTGATCTTTAAATTTTGTGATAGCAACCTGGAAGACAAAAAGGTTCTGCACCGAATGACAGCAACATTTTACGTAAAATATGTCTGAACGAAACCTGTAGCGCGGTCCAGGTAGGCAAACATTTGTCTGGCATCTTAATATTATGTATACTGCGCATAACGTTCATATTCACTGTCTTCGTCTAATCTACCTTAATGTACGCGTCACTTCACTTTATACCCACCTACGCGTTTCCGTGCACTTTGGCGCAATCTTCAGGGAGTCTCATATTTAACTGTTCGATTTTCGGCCCAACACCTGGCTGTAAACACTGTCCAAACGTGTTGGTAACGTGCGGCCTTTTCACTGCTGCAGTGTTTTCCAGATTTCACGAAGGTCACTTTGATGAATAACAGCTGAAGCCCTCACAGTCCCATAGCACCACTTTCATGTGGCGTGTATGCAGATGGTTGAGAAATAATTACTTAAAACACTAGAAAAACATTAATAACTTCCATGCTTTTTTTTGTAGTAACAGATAACGTGTGGAATGCAGACTTGGTTATGTCAGTTGTTTCGAATCCCAAATCGTGGTGTATACTTCCGAGATTTGACGTCGTATGTTAAGTAGACAGACACTATTGTATGGGTGTGTGTACAGAGTATTAGCTCAAGTGGGAAATATGGAAAACAATGCATTTTCCGCATTTTACAAAAAGATTGGACAAGTGCTTAAAGCCAGTTGTTGCGCTGAAAATCGAACAGTTAAATATGAGATTCCCTGTAGATGGCGCCGACGTGCGCCGAAACGCGTAGGTGAATATAATGTGACGTGATACGAACAACAGTTGCATTAAAGTTTGGTTAGAAGAAGACAAATTGTCTGACAAGTTTCTTATTAATAATGGTTCCAAGCAAGGAGATGTTTCATCGCCACCGCTTTTTAACTTTGCTTTAGAGTACGCTATTAGGAGGGTTCGGGTAAACCAGTATGGCTTGAAATTAAAAGGAACACATCAGTTTCTGGTTTGTGCTGAAGATTTTAATATAGTGGACGGAGGAGTACATACTATAAAGAAAAACAAAGAAGCTTTAGTAGTTGCTAATAAGGAGACCAGACTAAAGGAAAATGCTGATAAAACTAAGTAATGGGCATGTCTCGAGTTCAGAGTGCAGGACGAAGTCACAATATCAAGATTGACAATGGATCTTTTGAAGGGTGGAACAGTTCAAATATCTGGGAACAACCTTAACGAATAACAATTCTATTCAATGACAAATTAAGAGAAGATTGAATTCAGGGAATGCTTGCTATCGTTCGATGCAGAATCTTTCGTCTTCCAGTTCGTTATCTAAAAATATAGAGATTTAGATATAGAAAACTACAATGTTGCCACTTGTTTTGTAAGGGAGTGAAACTTGATCGCTCAAATTGAGGGAGGGACGTGAGCTCAGGATGTTTGAGAACAGGGTGCTTAAGAGAAAAGTTGTGCCTAAGAGGAAGGAGGTAACAGGGGAGTGGTGAAAACTACATAATGAGGAGCTCAATGATATTTACCCTTCACCAAATATTATTCGGGTGACCAAATCGAGAAGAATGTGATGGGCGGGACATATAGCACGTATAGGGGAGAGGAGAGGTGTACACTGGGTTTTAATGGGAAAACCTAAGGGAAAGAGACCACTTGGAAGCCCTAGGCATGGATGGGAAGATATGAAGATGGATCTTCATAAAGTGGGATGGGAAAGCATGGAATGGATTGATTTGGCTCAGGATAGGGACGGGTGGCGAGCTCTTGTAAATGCGGTAATGAACCTTCGGGTTCCATAAATTGCGGGGAATTTCTTGATTAACTGGGAACCGGTTAGCTTCTCAAAAAGGACTCTGCTCCATGGAGTAAGTAAGTAAGAAAGAAAGTAAGTAAATATTTTATGTTTACACACATTATTTTAAATTCAAGACTGGATATGTTAATGTTATTTATATAAACCCATCATGTCCACATACTATACGTGAAACTGCACAGTCATTTAATATAATGCAGCCATTCCACCACAGGCCTGTTAAATTAAAAGTGCATTAAATTTAATTCTGCCTGACAGACATAAGTAATTTAATCAACTACAGTCCATTATATTGCAATTTGTTGATATTCTTAACTGTTTATATTGTTTATACTTGCATACGCATCAGTGTTTTGTTGAGGTACGCAGTACTCTCTTTATACACTTCTCTCTGTACTTATTTGAAGCTCCTTAACAATGGCCCAAGAGGGCCGAAACATGTAGCAGACTAATTACAGACATCCAGAGGTTTTCTCCCTGAAAGAAGTTTATTTTGTTGGTTTTAATTCCTCTGACTTAATAAAGAAACACACTGTAATATGCAACACTGTAACATATCGATATATTATTTCCAATTATTTATTGTATTAGTACCGTCAATACCCAACATATGCAAAGACCAGATGTATTAATGTAAATGTAAATCAGTCCCGTTACAGGACCGGAGTGGCCCAGAGGTTTCCAGGAATTTAAGGCTCCCAGATTTCATTACAAAGGCACAGGATGGTGGTAAGGTTGTCAGCCTTACGCACCGGCCGCATTTATCCCCAGGAAATGCTCCTGGTACTCATTTCTGTTAGAGGCTGAGTCGACCCCAGGGCCTTATTGCGATCGTAAGGATTTTAAGTCAATGAAAAATTCCAATGACACCAGCTGGGATCGAACCAGCGACCTTCCGATTTGTAGCACAGAACCTTAACCACTGTGTCACCGCGGTCCCTAGATGTATTAATACAACTGGGTTATATCTAGCGACATGTTTCGGCCGTTAAACGGCCATCCTCACGCCAACAAAGAATAGTATTGTTAAGGTACAGTCAAACTGTTTGTCCAATGGGATCCCATTTGCAGCCAGTCAGTCACGTTCCATCCACCAATACAAGAAATTGAAGATTAAGGTACTGAATTGCAAAGTTGATATTTTCTTTCATAGATAAGCAATGGGATCCCATTGGACAAACAATTTGACTGTACGTTAAAAATACTATTCTTTATTGGCCTGAGGATGGCCGTTTAACGGCCGAAACATGTCGCCAGATATAACCCACTTGTATTAATACATCTGGTCTTTGCATATGTTGTGTATTGACGGTACTAATACAATAAATAATTGACTATACACAACGGGATGGCCCCCTTCAAAAAAAATATTACTTTCAATTGAGTATATTAATAATTGTCCAACGAGATGCAACACAAAGCAGTCTGTTTATTATTCTGCAAGTTCATTTTACATGTTTCGGGTGTCAACCACACCCATCATGAGTACACAAAACTGTAAACACAGCCTCCGGTACTGGTCATGTTTTTTGTGCAGCTATCTTCCTCCAACGTGGCCAAGCTTGGCCACGTTATAATAGATCAGCGATGCACGGAACCGTAAGCATTAAATGTTACTTGAGTATTTATAGGTATGACGCATACGTACCGAAACATGGAACAATGTCTGACATTCTAAGTGTACAAAAGTGTTGTTCGAAATTTTAGATTCTCACAGTGGTGAGTACGGCGACCGAAGTCTCCTGTAATGTACGGACAGGTAGTTTCGTAGAAGGCTACCACGTTTCAGAGACATCTACTGCCTTCATTTTCAGAGCAGCAGATTCCTCCGAAACTTTGGTACTTATCAGCCAGCCTACGTGGTGTAAGGACCCAGCAGACTAATCTTACGAGACATGAGCTTTGCAAGAGTAAAACAGTTATTCGAGTTAGCCTGAGTGGTAGACTCCAGTTGAAATGTGATGCCACACGGTGACGCAAGAGAGGGAAGCGAAGGGGAAACTGGCGAATGGAGTGGGTACCCAGTACCCTTCACACTACTTCGAAATATGGTGTATCCAGCATTACTACCGCTGATGCGCACAACTCGGCTGCAAGTAGTCGACTGAACTGACGCTTTCGCTGATTTAAATGGACTCGTCCGTTTCGCCGAAAGACGAAATCTGGTTTCTGCGCGTGTGCCATCACATTTCAACTGGCCTCTACTTCAGCTCTGCTTATTTTAAACACTTCGCGTTATGCTGACCGATGAGTTAGTTGAGCCGAAACCTTCGATGTGCTACTGTTGGAATGGAAAAGGACGACAGTGGAAATTATCTATGCCTATGCAATCTTCTTTCTTCTTCCTCTATGGCGCTTCGGCCCTTTTGCTGGACACGGCCTCCCTCTTTTCTTCCCCCAGTCACTCCTGTGTTTTGCCGCAGTACGTCAATTTTTGGCACTGAACAACTTGGTTCCGTCCTTCCGCACTTCGTCACTTCAACTATTCCTCGGCTTTCAAGCGGGTTTTCTTCTTCCTCCGCGACTTCCTTATAGAATTCGTTTCGGAATTGTTGTCAAAAATCGTCACTGCACGAAGACATTATGAGCAGATCAAATTCTGGAAATTGTTTGTATCATTCATGTCAGAATCGCCCTAACTCCCGGTGTTCTCTCTAGAAATCTATAGGCTGTAATATATGACACCGGAATGAACTTATTTCAGTGCATGAATATAATCTTGCTGAGGCAGTGGATCAAGCGTTGATGCTTTTAAGCTAATCCAATCTCGTCCGCGACAATGAATATCATAAGGTGTTTGTTTTCCTAAGTCGCTCTAGGCAAATTACTGAGTAGTGCCCAAAATCAGACGACGGCCGCTTGCTACCACGCCCTTTCCAACACCGGTGGATCATAAGACACTCCATTTTACCATAATATTACCTGACGGTTGCTATCAACCCCATCTAACGCCAACGTTGAGAGTAAACTGACCTACGCGTCTACTCCCCTTTGTGCCTTCACATTGGGTAGTGAACTTTGCCTTGATACGTTGCAGGTTAGTACGTGGCCCTTATATTTCATACTTGGAAATTTTCTTATACGTACATCGGCCGGCGGACCGGCCATCCTAGTTACAGTTGTGCGTCTCTTCCGTGCAGATCGGAACGCCGCTGTTTTTAACACAAACTTTTACTCGCGTCGCGATCTGTCAGAATACTGGTGGTAAAGGTGGTCTCCTTCTTCAACAAGCAGAAGTGGTGACAAAGGCTCAAGACTCATGAGAATCGGAAAGTACGGTTGCTACATTTGCCGTGGAGTTTAATAATGTAAATCCTGTACCAGTAAATCTGCTAACATAACTGTTTTGCTTTAGAGATAAAACCATTTTGCAATCAATTACTAAGACTCACTGAACACTGTTACAACCGTGAATTCTATATATTCGTCCACCTAGTAGTATCATATGATCAATGGCCAACAATTCACTTTACGAATTTCAATGAACGCATACTGTTTTCCGCCCATTGTTAACACAATTTTTTGGTAGTGTAGCGATTTGGCCGGGACAGGTAATGCGAAGTAATCAATTTTGGGACTTGACGGTTAATATATATATATACAGTATATATATATATATATATATATATATATATTCATATATGCATATTCAGGGTGTTTCAGAGCAAATTTTTCAGGCGTATATCTGAAAGTGACATACGAGGAAGATGAAGTAGATGTACACAATTCAAAGATTTAAATTTGCACGCCAGCTAATGGCGTCAAAATTATTAAACGAACGCGCATGAAAATGGCCAGACATGCAGCACAGGTCAGAGTAAGGTGAAAAACATAAAACATTGTGGTTACAAAATCCTAAGAGAAGTGGGAACGAATGGGAAGATGATACCAATATTAATTTTACAAAGAAAAGATGATTTGAATAAGGATTGACACACCTCATGCACAATATAGTGTGAAATTGACTGACACAAACCTGATATACGAGACTGTGTGAACTGAAATGACACAGCTGGTATATAAAATGGTGTGAACTGAACTGACGGTAAAGGTAAAGGTAAAGTTCAATATAGAACACGCCACGAAAGACCAGAAGTGGAGTACAGGTATAGCCCTACTCTTTCTATAACCCCGGCGCTAGATGGAGGTGGGTGGTCAACGTCACCCCCGGCCGCTTTATCCCCGAAAAAGACCCGGTACCCATTGTATAGGAAGCTGGGTGGAACCCAGAGCCGGTCTGGACGGGTGCGGAAAATCTCGACCCAAACGGGATTCGATCCCCGGACCGTCCTGCCCGTAGCCAGTCGCTATACCGACTGCGCTATCCCGGCCCATGTGAACTGAAATGGCACAGCTGATATATAAAATGGCGTGAAATGGACTGACACAGCTGATATAGAAGACAGTGTGAACTGGAATGACAGAGCTGACATACAAGATGGTGTGAACTGGACTGACAGAGCTGACATACAAGATGGTGTGAACTGGACTGATACAGGCAGTGTTTCACAGCTCAAGATGTAACAGCCCAATGGCAGAGTTCTGTGAACATCACAATGAATCCTCGTGACATAACAAAGGCCGTCTTGATGAGTTTAATTAACCGTTGCTTAACCGTTACCTTGTACGGTCTTTTTACGTAGATGTTCCCTTCTACGTCTTCTATAGTCCGATCAGAAAACGTAGACTGAACAAATACAACGGGATGATGATATCCAAATTTACGTTTACTTCTTTTGTTTGTATATATCCAAGGCAACTTATGATTTCCAATGTCTGCAGGCCACAAGTATTAGTTAAAACACAAGAACATTACAGCAAGGTTTCAATTCACTGGCATGTTACGTAGCAAACACATTCATGGCTTCAAGATGGCAGCTAAGTTCCTAATGAGATTCATTATGGAATTAATTATGGAATATTATATACAATGAATAACAAACCATGAGTTTTAAGTGAAGAATAATTCAGAGGAGTCTTTAGGCACGGAATACAGGAAAACGAGGCGTACATAAGGGCACGCACTACCAGAAAACAAAGGCAAAGAAAAATGAGAAGACTGGGATGGAAGGACCACAAGGACAACAGAGATGACTGATGTCATAAAAGAGGAAGAGGGAATGGAGTTTAGGTCAGAAAGAACAAGCGATATGAAAACTGCGGGTGTGCAGCGCTGAACAGCCACAGCGTAAGTTTCGAGTGAAGGAGCACTCCAGTTACCCTGAGTCGCATATTAGATGCTGCCTTACAACGCTAGTCAGCTAAAAGCGGAAACAAAATATTCTATTAGTCGTGGAACGCAGACAGCCATTCTTAGCCAAACTCTAAAAATTCGGATCGCATATGAAGGTACACAAAATTACATGTGTAATGTAGATATCAATAAATTAATTCCATGTAGCAGAGTCCTTCTTGAGAAGCTAACAGTTCCTCAGCTAGTCAAGAAATCCCTCGCCTTCGATTGAACCCGAAGGTTCATCACCGTGTTCACAACAGTCCGCCACCTGCCCCAATACCGAGACAGATAAATCCAGCCCACACCCACCCCATCACAGTACTTTAAGATCCATTTTAATGTCATCTTATGTCTACGTCTTCCAAGTGGTCCTTCCATCAAGTTTCCCAACCAAATCCCTAAAAGCATCTCTGCTCTGCACCATACGTACCACATGCTCTGCCCATCTCAGTCTTCTTTATTTGATCAGCCAAAAAATATTTGGAGAGGAACAAAGATCTTGAAGCTCCTTACCATGTAATCACCCCCAGTCCCGCGTTCCCTGACCCTCTTAATGCAGTCAGTTATCATTCTTAACCAAATTCGGTACCATTCAGCTACGAAAGAAAACAAAATCACACGTGTGGAGCAGTGGCGTAGGCAACTTCGTGAATCGACAATAACAAATGTCAGCGAAGTGACTGCAAAATCCCTCAGATCGGAATCCAGTCCGAAAGAATTCACAATAAACTTTAGTTCTCTGTGCGCATGGGGTACCTCTGACAAAAGGGACTCCCGCGCCGCGGGGGCCTTTTTTGCGCCACAAACGTATAATTTAGCTAGCAATTGTAAACATAATTCAGTAACAGGTAGGTATGAAAGAAAACAAAATCATAGCTGTGAAATATAATTGGTAATTTTGAGGGCTGCAGCTTTCTGGGACGTGAATTCGGTAGAAAACTACAGATGTTTCGGAGAAACCTGCTGCACTCATATTCAGTATATACGATGGCAGTACCAGCATTCACCAAAAGTCGGTAAATTCTACCGCACTGCAAGGCGTCACTTCCCATAAGACGTTAATCTTCAAAATATCTCCTAGTCAAAACTCATTCCACAAAATATGTACATAAAGTTCCAATCAAAGCGCGTCGACTTGCCAGTAATCCTTGAATAGTTCAAGCTACAGAATTACGTACAAAGTAACGCATTGCGAATTCCACTTGAAATACATAGGCGTAGATAGCAGGATAATATTAAAATGCATCTTCAAGAAATACGACGGGAGGCGTGGACTAGATTGGTCTCCCGCAGCTTAGGGACAGGAGGCGGGCGGTTGTAAACTTGATAAAGAACCTCTGGGTTCCACAAAAAGCGGTGAATTTGACAAGCTGAGAAACTGTTAGTTTCTGAAGTATGGCTCTGTTCCATGCATTTAGTTAGATGGCTAGTAAGTTAGTTAATTAATTTGTTACTTAAATTGGTTACTCAGCAGGCAGTTGATACATATCGCATGATATTTCAAAATTCAAACCCCACGTAGGTTTCACAATGGGACTCTCTTCAATAGACCGTAAAATGAAAATTCTAAACATGTCATAAATTAGCACAATGTATAGTTCCTCGCCAAGTTGTGAATCTTAAAACCAAGCTGGACAGCTCAGAAACGCCATCAACAGAGCATGGATGAGCGAACTTTGATACAATGCTTATTCTCCATTCAAGAAAAACCCCACGGGATGTAATAAACTCTGAGTAAAGCAGTCTTGTTTATGTGGCAAAGCAAATGACATGCAGTCAAAAGGTGCCCGGTTCGAACCTCGACCGATATGCCGACTATCATCCCTGAAGTATCGATTAGCTTTTCCTGGTTCGCCAAGCTTACAATACGGTGGTAATAGCACTGAGAGCTTATTGGCTAGCTCAGTCAGTTTAGTGACTAGCGAAGTCAGGTTAGTGATTAGATTAGTCAAATCAGTGACCAGTTCAGTCAGTTAATTATCTCAGATGACCGATTTTCTCAGTCAGCTTAGTGACTAAGACGGAGTAGTGAATTAGTCAGTTTAGTGACTACCTCAGCCAGTTAATTATCTCAAATCAGTGACCTCAGTCAGTTTATTGACTAGGTAAGTCAGGTTACTGATTAGCTCAATCAATCATCTCAAATCAGCAATTTGTTCAGTCAGTGTAGTGACTAGCTCACATTAGTGATTTTAGCTCAGCCAGTTAATTATCTAAGATCAATGACCAGCTCAGTCAGTTCAGTGACTAGCTCAATTACATTAGTGACTAGCTCCCTTAATTCCCAGATCAGTGATTTTTTTCAATCAGTTTACTGAATACCTCAGTTAGACTAGTGATTAACTCAGTCAAGTATCTGAGATCTGTGATTAGCTGAGTCAGTTCAGTAACAAGCTCAGTCAATTTATGGTTTGGCTGAGTAAGTTTATTGCTTTGCTCAGTCAGTTTACCTACCAGCTCAGTTTACTGATTAGTTCAATTTAGTGATTAGCTCTGTCAGATTCTCGATTAGTTTAGTTACATTAGTGATTACGTAATCGAATTCATTCATTAGCTCATTCATTAGTGATCAGATCACGGAATTTAGTGACAAGCTCAGTGAGTTTAGTGACTAGCTCAGTCATTATATTGGTTAGCTCAGTTTTCGACTAGCTCATTAGATTATTCACTGGAATATGGGGTGGACAACCGGAGACTCCGGTTTCGATTCCCAGCAGAGGCAGATATTTTTTCTCCCTCGACGCCATCGTAATACCTAGGACCCACCTAGCCCCCTACCCAACGAATAACTTGGTTTTTTTTCATTAGGGGTAAAGTGGTCGGACCTTGAAGCTGAGCACTCACCTCTATTAAGTGCACCGTTAAAAATGCGAGAAACCATAAACCATAAACCATAAACCTACTGCGACTCCCCACACTTCCTTAAAGCACGGTAACTGACAAATTACACGCACTTCACAACAACACAGCAACTTTAAACAAGCCAGGTCACTTCACCGACAACTGTTCAATACAATCGAATGAAAATTACCTAAATCGATGCAGCCTACAAACTCTGCTTGTTGTATACTCTATTTATTGACGCTTTAACATGGTATGTTTTATATTACGTACTCTCTGATCTCATGTTCGGTGCTCTAAATGGTCAACTCCCAGAATTACATGTCCACTATTTCTACTGTGGGGGCCATATGCCCAGCAACTGGCCACATACATAAAGCGGGTTTCGAACTGTTATCTCGGGAATATATAAAGGCAGAAAAAATCAGGTGGTAGTGCGACATAAATCCTGTTCATTTTATGAATACGGTGTTTGCTACGTGATTTATTAGACCAGGCTGACGGGAGTTTTATAAAATCAGTCACTATCACAAGCAAGTAAATTTCCATTAGACCGTCGGATTAAATTATGAATATTGGCATACAATGTTTTACATTTTTATAACAAATATTTCCATAATCTGTCGATAAACATTTCGATACAAAATAACAAAGAAACAGATTTACGACAGTCGTATTTAAAGCTGGTGTAGAGATGGCTGGAGTGTTGAGCTAGCCACCTAAATCCAGTACTGCCGAAGTTAGTAACAAGTGGAAGTATCCCACACTCCTACGCAGGTATGGACATGTAGAAAGAACGAAAAAGGACTAGAAATAGCTAAATTATTGGCAACTATCCATAATATGTGGGAGTGATAACAGAATGTAAAAACTGATGGAAAGGGAACTAGAATGATCAAGAGTTATGGAGTAAAAAAAAAACTACGCAAGTAAGAAAAAAAATCGAACAAGGATTAGGAGAAGAAAAGCAGAAAAACGACTGCTTAAAATTTGGCATCCCAGTGTGTTAAAAACACCTCCAGCATAGGACGCGAATTGTATTATGGCACAAATAGCTGGATCCGCTTCTGTACATCGATAAGCACTTCCTCCGCACTTATTAGTGGACACTATCTTTAATTAAGTGGTTCCTGTACAAAGAATATTGTTGCCTCTTTCTTAAGCAACAAGGGGCTAACTGTGAATCTTTCGAAGTGATTTTCTTTAGACTCACAAGCTGAACACACCTGCGCGGTATGACGGCACCAGCCGCAAGGACCCACTACATTTCTACCTTACAGCACGTCACAGCTAAGGAAGTCACTGCCACACAACAATATTTGTTATGAAGTCAAACTTCCTAACCTTAATCAGGACTGCATGCCGACGAGGCAGAGTGAAGACGTATATGCCTAAGAACTGCGTCATGAAGGTAATGCGACGAGTGGAGGTACGGCTCTACGCATTCGTCATTTCGAACCTCGATGAAGGTGAATAAACAGTTTCACGCTCCGATCATTTTAATTTCGGGAACGAGTCATTGGTAGAATACTTGTTTAATGGAAAGCTGTATGAATCTGGGGGACAGTCTGCATGCGCTGGCGAAGTGTAATATTCCGCGACCCAACCGGAAATGATTCATTTCATGGCCACTTTACTGTGCATTCCGGCTGACAAATGGCATGGTGCAAGTAGTAGTAGTGGTAGTAGTAGTAGTAGTAGTAGTAGTAGTGGTAGTGGTAGTGGTAGTAGTAGTAGTAGTAGTAGTAGTGGTGGTGGTGGTGGTAGTAGTGGTAGTGGTAGTGGTAGTAGTAGTAGTGGCAGTAGTAGTGGTGGTGGTAGTAGTAGTGGTGGTGGTGGTGGTAGTAATAGTAGCGGTAGTAGTAGTGGCAGTAGTAGTAGTAGTAGTAGTAGTGGCAGTGGCAGTAGTGGTGGTGGTTGTGGTGGTGGTAGTAGTGGTGGTGGTGGTTGTAGTAGTAGTAGTAGCAGCAGCAGTAACCGTAATGCCACAGTAGCAGCAACAGCAGCGCCAATACACATACGCCCCAATAATCTGCATACAAACAATATCCAATTCCTGTCACTATATTGTAGCGCCGTAGCTGGGACTAAGAGAATCCTACAATAGCGACTGTTGTTAGAATGAGGGGTAAGGGATAAGGGCAGCATGGGCACATAAAGGGTTGGAAAAGGAATATGGTACACATAAGGCAAGATAGATAAAGGAGACCTATATCTAACAGACGACCGGGTTCAGGGAACTGTGTCAACGTAACGAACAGGATGGACAGAATGGGGAGAGGAATGAAGATAGGATGCACAAATAAAAGATAAGGGGAAGCAATACGGGAGAAATGGCGGAAGGAAATAAGGAAACGAATAACATAAAAGAATAAAGGAATTATTTACACCGTCATTTTTGACAGGGAAAACTCCATGGTACTCTCTTAAACAACACAGGGAGCCTTCCAAAGCGAATAAAAGACATTAATGGAGTACCATAAGAACAAGCGTTTTGAAATAATAAGCCTATAAGCTGTCACTAATTACTGACCTATTGTAATGAATTTAAATAAGGTGATAATTCGGTACGGTATGTCGGACACTAATGTGTACCAAAACAAGTGGACCAGGCCTACAGGGACAGCAGACACCAGAGGACTTGTAACGAACTTGGCCGGTGCGACACGGGAAAGATTCAGGGCCGATTATAGCTATTTGATTGGTGTAAAACGAATAAAGCGTATGGTGAGTTATAATCACTGGATATGCCATCTTGAAGGAAAGGGCTAGATTCAGATCGAAGTATCATTCTGACATAGCATATCAAATGTGAAGAAAGGGCGCAAAGCGTCTGCCCCTCTCCCTCCAACCACACTAAACTTCCTTCTTTTATGAGAACTGGGCGCTTCTGGGTTATTACACAGCGAGTAGCGGTAAATTCTTACCGACATTTCGGGACACCCTATCCGTCAAATCCACCTCTGAAGATGGGACCGATAGGTTGTCCCGCAACTTTAGTAAGAAATTACCACTACTCGCTGGTTAATAACCCAGAAGCGCGCAGTTCTCATCTACTTTGAGGCGGAAGCCATCTTTCCATGTACCTAACCGTTCAACTAATTCCCAAACATTTATTTCAATATCGATAAATCATTCAGTCACGGTGTTTACAGGTACCGCTTGCTCTAACATTAAAATAAATGTCCATTTTACTCACAGACAATTATTTTCCTAAAATGAAAGTTTGACAATCATATGGTTAACTACGGAGTTGGTACAAATTTGTTAAGGTGAAGTGCTTTTGACGAAACCTAATTTCAGTTTACATATCTATTGATGATGGAACGACCATTTTAGATTACATGGGAAAACTTATCCTTCGGAAATCCTATCTGCAGTACTTGAAAGCATCCGGCACTTTTATCAGTTCGTTTGCTCCTGTTAAGAGGTGTAAACAAGGTAATCGGTAAATAAAATTACAAATGGTGTTACCACTACTTTTGACACATTCTGTAATTTTCAGAGAAGCAAAGAACGAGGATGTAAAGAAAGAATGACGAAGGAAGAGCAAAGGAGGATGACTTGAAAATTTCATGTGCCAAACCTTGCCATTGCCAGAGTAAAAGCAACATATAAAACAAGCACTTCTATAATGTAGTTATTCAAGCGGACAGATGTACCTGATAGCACAAAAAAACGCGGGTATGTACAAATATCTGATAAAAGATATCATTTATGAAAGTAAAATATTTGTAAGACTGTCTATGAATAACATTACTTGTCTACGCATCGAACGGAATAACAGAATCATTGCGACCAAGAACTGAAAGTATGTGGGCTGAACGGACACAGACAAGGTCGAAATGCGGAAGACCCCGTGGTTCAGAGGTGCCCCCCCCCCCCCCCCCCCCCCCCCCCCCACCCCCGTACCACAATCCCATCACCCGTATTCTCGCTCATTTCCCTATTTC
>Ga0136643_10010031_pt1 | contig 13964 bp, 7 predicted proteins | sample TergutLab28metaG_FD_96883 | JGI IMG/M metagenome (GOLD analysis project Ga0136643, IMG submission 96883) | Labiotermes labralis P1 segment gut microbial communities from Petit-Saut dam, French Guiana - Lab288 P1 (version 3) (version 3) | ecosystem: Host-associated > Arthropoda: Insects >... | reverse complement strand
TGGATAGATAGATAGATAGATAGATAGATAGATAGATAGATAGATAGATAGATACTACTTGCACATTTACGTCACGAAAATGAAACAGATATTCTATAAACAGTAATTGCTTTATTTTCAGTTTTAAATCACTTTTTATTCTCAGTTTGTTAATATAATCATAATTATTAATTTACACCTCGCTATGGGATTGAAGAAAATTCTCAGAGTACATTAAGAGAAATTCGTTACAATACACCTCGTGTTTGTAATTAATTTTGAAAAGACTGATTGGTGCAAAATGAAACCAATAGTGTTTTGCTCACAGAAAGAATGGTTGGAGCAAGAAAACAATTTGCACATTAATGTTACTGCCAAAACATATCAAACAGATCACGAAATGCCTTGTACTTCAGGTGCACGTGGTCGTCGGAAACTATCCAAGCCATCCACAACAGAGCATCAGAGATTTACTGGTGCTTGCATATCACTATCGAAAAAGTACAACTGGACAAAGGTCGTTGTTCTTGATTCAACAGGTAGCAATGTACGGACACGACGACATGTTGTTACTTGAACAAAAAACGTGTACACGCCTTCTCGAGCTTTGGCCACTTGCTCGTCAATCCGGGCATTTTCGGCAAACGATGCACCAATGGACTTAAATGAAAAGATGCTGTTGTAGGATCTGACTTTGACTAACAACAATCCGTCTTTCAACAACTCTTTAAAGTCTTGAGGAGTATCATGCACCTGTGCAAGCACAACATTTCCACTACATCAACTATTTGCTGTTTCATCTTTCAATTTAACAGCTTGGCAAAACTGGCATATTTCTTCCATTGGAGGTAGTTGATGATGGTGGATTTGTGTGTGAAAGATTTGAAGCTCGCCAATCGTTGTACTCACAAATCGCAGTTCACACCGCATTTTTGGTGCTCTTTGGTGTGCCGCATTAATTCTCGAGCTTGGATGCTTTCTTCCGGCGTCATTTCGGCTCTCCACTCTATACGACGCCGCCTGTTTTGCTCTGGATTATCCGCGCTTCTTCTGTGTTTAATTCTCGAAGGGGCTGAACGTCATCTCCAGCTGATCGGCGTAGCTCCGCGTTGAAGCGAGACATAGCTTTGCGTTTATTAGATTTTCTTTTTGCAGGCTCTGCTTCGGTTTCTTCGTCAGGTGTCAGATACTTTTCTACAACATCAGCCACAATACGTGTTTTCTTGGGCCTTCAATTGTCAAGATCTTTGTATGTAGTGTCCCTTACACAGGAATCAGAACGATTCTTATAGTTGCTGTTGCAGGACATGGAAACTTACAATATTATCACAGTAAAATACTATCATATTGATATTTAGTTGGGTTGGAATCGGAGCATTTATTATATTTGCTGCAGCGGTATTTTAATCTGAACATTAATTACAGTTGCTCTTGCAGGTCATGAAAACATACAGTATTATAACATTGAATGTTGTGGTGTTATATTATGCGCAGTTTATTAGAATCAGGGCATTTATTATAGTTATCCTTGCAGGGCTTGGAAACTTATAGTAATATCATGTTGAAAGGTTGTGCTGTTACGCTATGTGCAGTTTATTAGAATTAGGGCATTTATTTAAGTTGCTTCTGCAGACTATGGAAACTTAACAGTATTTTCACACCGAAATGTTCGGCAGTTTTATTACCTTCGATCACACTCGATTCCATCGACAGATCAAGTAGCATAACAGCATAACAGCGCAGTATTTTCACATCCAAAGTTTGTGTTTGAACTCAAACGTTCTCATAAGTCTATGTTTTTGCGTCCCCTACCATATCATGGCAGTGAAAGGAACTTCAACGTTATCATAATTCTGTTTATTTTTGTCTCCTTCCATCTGGTGGCAGTCCCTGAAACTACAAGATGGGAGTGTGACCGGACAGACATACTGAAGTATGCTGTATATAAACATAAAAAAACTGTATGTAAGGTTTATGTACATATGGCAGGGCTTTTTATGCAATGTATCCTCCGGTCGGAAGGACAACATAAACCAAGAAAGAAAAAGGTCTTCATCCATGTCTCAAATTCGATTCAAAGTACCCCAATATCAGAATTGTAGATGTAAGCCAACAGGTTAAATTTAGCAATCTGTAACGTTATATATGAAAAACGTATATGGAATTTATACCAAAGGAAATTAATTGAAAGAGACACCGACCAGCCACTAGACCACTCCGCAGTAATGGTTGAATCAATGAAAGGAAAGAAGATTACGGTGTTCTGCGACGTGACACCGTTTAGTCTGGTAAAAATACTTCGACTTTCGGAGGAAAATGCTCTCTACATCTTCAGGGACGTAGAATAAGTCACGCGGGAAAGTAGTGTAGGATATAGGGACAGATAACAACCACAGGTCTTGGACAAACAAGCAGAAGATGCGGTTCACCAAATTTGGTGCCTTGAAGATGGAGGTGTTAGGTTCCTCTTAAATTTCTGCACATTTTTTCAGACTTCGTGGCGACACATATGAATCTTCAGAATATCCGCCGTCAAAACTCCTTATCTCGCATCTGAAGGAAAGTTCTTATTACTTTTGGGGGGAGGGGGGAGTGAGGGAATTCTTACCTTCATATTTCTAGTTGATCAGTGCATAGCAATTATTAACGTAAGTCTGCAAACGTCTTTAACGCTATTCATTAATTTCAGAGGGATTCAACATTTCAGAATATGGCTGATCCGACAAATACTATATGCGTAACTATCCTACAATGGCACAGTGATGTCAGCACACAGTGACTGGATTACGGCCTGCCCATTATGCGCCAGACTGACTTAGTATTGAGCTGGTCTGTATTTGTGACAATGCTGAAGCCAGAGTAGGATTACCGACCTGAGCGCCACAAAAAGGAAGTTTGCAAAAGTGAAATGGACTTGAATGAGCAAATGGTATATGGCTTCTTTTTCCATTATCTGAACGATTCTCTGGTGGCCATATTAAATTCATCCGCGTAGGTAATGATATATTATAGCCTACTTTATTCAGGAAACCGACATACAAAACAACATAACGTTATCTCATCGACTGACCGTGCATTTGGGGTAGTTCATACGCTTTTTTTGGTCTCTTAGCAAATGTCAGAAGAGTAGTTAGACGACAATACGGTCCCTTCTTGCATCACCTTCGACACTACACAACAAGTAGAATTGGTGGCGGTGGTAGTAATAGTTGTTTATTACTACTTAATTAAACAGTAGGCTATAAAAATATAACCCACCAGTAGGCCTAGTCGCTTTATGTTTATGGAGTTTCAGCTGAAGTCACGAAATCCAATCCCAGTTCCGAACAAAATCAGATAACTTCACTGACATTTAATGATTTTCGCAAATTCCTGAAAAAAAAATTTTTTGCACGAACCTCGATTTTATAACATCATATGAGAAAAACGAAATGTTTCAAGTAATAGCCGGAGACGCTAGAAGGATATCCAAACGCTGAAACAAGTTGGCTTGATGAATATTATTTTGTCATTTGAATAGGAGGCTGTTGGTAGATGCCCTCGTGATTCGTGTAGTGTGTGTCAAAGACCCTCATGTTTCCGGCATAATATTCAGCTGTAACGTCACCACAACGAACACAAACTACAGAGATCAGTAAAAAGTGAACTTAGAGTGTGTGTAGTTCTTTTATTTGACATTGGCGCCTGGCTTCTGCAGAAGGGTAGCAAGACAGGTGCAGTGAGAAGCTCTGACCTCATCAGCAGCGGAAGGGAATACAGCATAGTTACTGACTGAGAGTTTACAGTAGATCTTGACAGTAGTTTGCGCTGGGATAAGTTGCCGTCCCTTGTTTGTGATCAGTAACCCACACCGAAGCTGTGTAAGTCAACTGCATTCTCTTGAGTAACCAGCAGTACGAGTACAGTTACCTTTGCCTCAGTAGGAACAACAGATGCATTGACACTTGCCAACTTTACATTCAATTATTTCTACCTCTCTTGTTTAACAGCACGGATGTTAAATTGTACCCGAGTTTACGCGGTACGCGTAACACAATTACGTCCTGCGAAAATTTTATTCTCGACAGAATCACCACGTTAAACTTTGTATATTCAATCCACCCTTCAGGTGCAGTTAGAACCCCTTCGAAAGTGGGCTCCAAAACGCACATTTAAAACTCAGCGGCCACCAGTAGATGAAAGGAACAGAATAGAAATATTTGTAACAGCTGTAATGCGACTGTGTCATATTCGATAATTTAGCGTCCTTGACTATCGGGTCTTAGGCACTATTCCCCCCTTCCGGACGACAGAGGGGGGGGGACGTTTGAAGGGTGGGGGGTGGTCGTCTTTAAAGAGTGGTAGCCCACGGCAATCTTCCAATTCTAATAGTTTTAATAATCACTAGGCGGTACAGTGGAGTGATCCGGTAGAGGAGACGAGTGCAGGAGAACCGCTGATTTCTGTGAGGTCCGTCGCTATTACGAAGTGCTCGCCCTGGTTGGTGTCGAAAGAATCCCCGCCTTCTCTGAGGCTCCAAGCCTAGTTATACTGAATTCTCCTAACAGTTTTGCATCGCACCCTCCTGTCGTCGTCTCCTTATAGTACAGCATAAAAAAACACAAAGGTTACAAAAACCCTCTGTTCCCAATTTTATGGGAAGACTAAACAACCGTGCAGGAATATCTGCATATGGTCAAGTTATCTGGGAAGTGCAACGGGTGGCCAGTGAGCCGCCAAGAGGCCCGGATTTCACAAAAAAGAAGCTGAATAAGGCATTCTAGTACATTCAGGAGCATAACACTGAACTGCTGAAGGCAGTGACGAGGACCTGAACTAAAACTACGACAATTGACAAAAACGAACAAACGTATAACGTTACAGCTGAAGGAGAAAAGGTCAGGAATTTATTCTATGCAGACGGAGGGTTCATTAAATTTTAGCAAATTTTATGTTGAATAATCGTTTGTTGGTATTCTTCCTAACCTGTTGGTGCAGAAGGTCTCCGTTTGTACTCATTCTCGGTACGAGGCCAAAACACTCATTAAAACTTGGTGAAATGCCCCCCTCCCCTTTTTTTTATCAGCCTGTGCCCCTTGTCTGTCCCACGGTTTACTTGTAATAAGCCCTTTCTCTTTGTTAGACTCACATGTGCCGTCATGTTTACCACAAATTATACCAGAAATGTTAGACTAAAGGAGTGTCCTAGCTAATAAAAAACGAAAAACAGTTGCTGGAAATTTCAGTGGTAGGATGGTATTGTTCAAAGGGATTCCTTCAGTTTAATTACTGAGTTTGTTCGAATGTGAAACTTGTCTTTACGTGGGATAGCCCTTTATGACACACAAGCAACAGTTGCGAAATGCGACTGTTACGTAATAGTTTTATTTAAAATCATGTTCACGATCGACTAGACGAGAAAAGGAAAATACACATCGAAAGTACGCCTCCGGTTCGCACGAAGTTCCAAAACAATTACGAAGCAAGATATCCCCTCATCAGACTACAAAATTACTTTTCATTTGGGAAATATCGTAGAGCTTTTGAAATTTCGGATTGAATTCTCGACGCCTCTTAACAAGAAACATGTGGTGGTTGCCACTGACTGGCCCACCCACCTAACCAGGACATTTTAACATCCGAACACAACCACCTTATAAACAATGATACAGCAGTTAGTGCAAGTAAGAACTGCGGAGTGTAGACAGAGCGACGTCAGACGGACAGCAGCAAGCACGCGGTCGGCTACAGAGATTGTGCGTACGGAGAAGAATAATAGTGTGTGTGTGTGTGGTGATTTATACCTATACCACCACAAAGATTCTTTCTTTTACATTAGAAGTATTGGTTAAGAATTTTAATATATTTTAGTATATTCAATTTTTTCGGCCGTATTTTGATTTTGCTGTTACAACAGCCGTAGTACTGTAAAGCTGCGATCTCAATTACGTGGAAGAGGAACATTTTATTTTGAAATATGTCATAAACTTTCTTTAAGTATTTATTTTGCACTGCCCAATGGGATGGTCTTTTAAAAAAAACCGAAACACGTTGCAGTAGAGTATGTAATAAAATATTACAAACATATATGTGATTGACGACTTCGGTTTATCCACTGCTGTTAGAAATGTAATAATAATAATAATAATAATAATATTAACCCTATGAGAATCTTGACAACGTCCAAATATTTGAAATGAGAGTAAAACATCAACTCTACACTAACTCAGCAGCCTGAGAGACTGGCTTAAGGAAGCATTTACGACACGTCAGTTCGGACAAACAAAATTTAGCGCTGCTTTATATAGACACATCCCTTTGCTTTCACCGTAAGCGAAGAAATTATATCGAGGTTGCCAGAGAGACAGGAGGTAGGAGAACGACAGAGAAAAGTGCGTGACGGAAGCTTTATAAATTCAGTGTTCACAAAATATTATTAGAATAAACAAAATGCTTAGTGAAATATGAGTTGGGCATGTATAGTTTGTGGAAAAGATGAGGGCCTTACACACAAATACTCTCACAAGCACGGTAATAGTGGTAATTAGCTGAATAATTTTCATGCAGAACTTGGCACCATGGAGTTTATAAAATTATTAGGCGCGTAATCCTCTATACAAAACGTTTATTACAGAAACTGATCTACGTCATGGAAAAAGTGAGAAAAAATGGATTCCCCCCAAAATTTGGAAGCAACCTTATGGCACTTGAAGTCCGTGTTCGCCTCTCAACTACACAGCGCTGGCTGTTTTTGTGGGAGGTAATGATAATGATATTAACAGGGGGGTTTTTGAGAAGGAAATGATTAATGGAGATGAGGCAGCAAATTCTGAGCTATATTAATGCACACACTCGTACATTTGTTTCGCAGACATGATTATGTGTACACTTATTTATTAGAGATGTCAGAAAAATTAACATTCTTCCATCAGGCCCATTAATGGGATTTCTAAAGTTGGGTATGCCAGGAAAACTTGTGAACGCCTACTTTGAAATTGGAAAAAATGCGTAATGCAGTACACAGGTGTTAATCCGTATGCCTGAATCAAGGCTTTTCTTTTTGGAAACTTTCTGCCAGAAAACGATTGTTCTGCTGTCAAACACTGCTGGAATTTTTTCACGAAAATTTTATGGCTGAAATTTTCAGATAGGCTGCTATCAACTTGTCTTTTTCCCTGGGTGGAAGCCAGGGATGCATTCAAGGCGGGGATGGAGGGTGGCCGTGGGCTGGAGCACACAACTTCGAAAATTAAATAACCCCAATTTCATAGACAGGATTATATCAAAGGTTTTATGCGGTTTACCCTTCAGCTTAAATCAGCCACTGACATCGGCTGTGCCCAGTACGTTGGAATTCTGAGAAATAAAGTAAACAATTTAAGACGTCTTGGATACTATTAGAAAAATTCGATCTTGTGACTGAAATTAGGTGAGGGAGTCATGGAACAAGAGAACATGTAGTTATGTCTGTAGGTGCATGAATGCAGTTGCCAAAAGTGTAATGTTACAGTACTGTTTACGATAAGGTACTTATAATATTTGAAATTAAACATAAATTATATATATATAACTTCAGGTTCAGCCTTCCCCCTTCCCCAAAACCCGTTCAATGCCAGTGGCAAAAGGATTTTGAAATAATCACTTTTAACCTGAAGCTTTTTTTTTCGAGGTGCTAAATGCTGCAAATGTGTGTGTCAAAAAGATTCTTATGTGCAAAGAAAATGAATCTGACCTCACAGTTCCTGCTGACGAATAGTGCAGCGAAACACCATCCGATTGTCAAAGACGATGCGTGCATAACTTCCCTGCTGATATGTCCACTGTGTTGGTCGTACCTATTTTCTGCTGACGTCGAGTGTCAAACTTGCCCAACTTTTCCAATCAAATTTCGAAGAAATAATTCTGTTATTTTATTTCAAGAACAGATTTTTACCCGTCATAAAGCTGTTAAACTACGCAAATTTTAAGCACTTCATGCACTTGAAGGGAACAGTGAATGCCACGGATAAATACAATGTACTGCTCAGTGTCTCTAACGTCCTTAATTTCAGCCATTGGCAGTGCATAACAGCCTCTGACTGCCTGTGAAGTTAGTCCATTAAATTTGTCCCCAGCCCTTGAGAATGCTTTGTACAATTCAGAGCAGAGGATTGCATCTTTAGAATCTTTTTTATCCGGAACCAAATTATCAGCTACAGCTAAAAACGATGCTTTACAAATTCAGAGCATGTAAAGGCTCTTGTTTTTCCTTTCCCTCCCCTCTGGTTATTTAAGCCACTAAGCAACTTACATAAACAATCGAATCGTTGTAGCTGCTTTTTCTCTTTAAACATCTTTTTTTGGACCGATCAAAGGAACTTAAAAATATATTACTTTATTTTGCCATATTCCTTCATTCTCATGCTCGTAATAAGACCAAGCACTATATTCCTTCACGAGTTTAATTATTTTCTAACATGACACAAACCGCTTTACCTACACTTTCAGTAAGTTCCAGGCGTCACTAATAATTCTGCTTTCGCCACTAAAAACAAGTTATATAAGGATTGAAAATCACAACAATTCTAGGGCATTTGCAGGTTTATTACTTCCACATTTTCGATTCATAAATTCTTAGTACAAGGAGGAAGGGACCGAGTAAAACATAAAATATAGAATCTTGTCAAAATCTGTCCAACCGTTCTCGCGTTACGGCATCACAGGGCACGACATTACTCTGATTATATTTAAACCGTAAAAATTTAGGAGAACATGCACATCGCAGTTCAAGTGTGTTTCGTTTCTCTGAAAAGAATTAATCGAAATATCTTTCGTGCCGAAATGTTTTTACATTTTACGCTAGAGAAACCCGTCATAACGCATGTAGTTTTTAAGGTGTTCGCTATTGACCGTCGATGTTGAACAAATTTTGATTATCTTGATAGTTTATGTTCTTAAGACGCACCGATATTTGTTAAAAGCCTTTCAGCGGTTTCTAAGTCGTTACCGCAAAAAGATGGAAAGGCATGGCGAAGCAAATGAGCGCATTTTTTACAGCATTCTTAATAACACGCCTCAAAGTATCATCTCGTAAGGTTCCCCATACACAACCATTCTTGACGTCATAGTTATCACTAGCGTAATCATAACAATATGGATCAATGCTTACAAAGTCGGGTATAAGTGTTCTGTCCAGAAAAAAAAAATCGGTGTTTTACAGAGAGGTCTCATTCTTTTTCCTATTTTGATCCTCCTCCTCCTATTCCTCCATTTCCTCCGCCTCATATATTTAGCTACAACTAACCCAGTTTTCCAGGTTTGTGAAAACAACCCACTGCCTGTGGAACGTATGTGGCAAGGCTCTTATTTCTTGCGGCCCACGGCCGCTTGGCTATCAACTGAGGAATTTTCATTCATGAAATGAAAAATGCAAACACAAAACTACAGAAAAGTAATTTTGTCCTTAAATTCTGCATTTTTCTTCTTGGTAAAGACCAGAATGTTTCACAAACAGTGATCAATGCAGCAAGATGTTATCTTATGTACAAGTGTAAATAGGATACAAATACAGTGATATGCTTGTGTTGTGATAAGTAATGGAAACATGGCTTCGAACACACCGAAAGTTAATTCTTATTTTTGTAGGAAATATTCATTTTGTTATCTTTTCTCTGGGACCTGGTGGTTTCTTCATTACCAGACCCTTACTGATATTTGGGAGCGGAGTAAACGCAAATAATTTTACCAACAGCAGATTAAAAGTACTTATAAATAACTTCTCAAGCACAACAAATATTGAACACTGCTAACGTATCGCCATTCCGTCGTCAGTCGGTCTCTGATGGCTGCTTCTGTTCCATTTCGCTTACAAGCAGCGTCATTAGTGCGTGAAAAACTCCTAGTTCTCTGGTCTGGTTCCTCTTCCCTCTGACACTTCGTACGAAACAAGTAAAAGTCAAAGGAGATGGAAGGGTATGTTGGAGCCAGGAGAGCTGATAAACTGCCTGGGTTTGCTCACACTCGGCCACTTTTAGTCTAACAGACCTGCTTCTGTACGTGAGAGATGGGAACATGAAACCAATATCACCGTAGAAAAAAGAGATAGGCTAGTGTTTTGTCAACACTCCACAAACAGACAGAAGGAGAGACAGACAGACCGCCCGACCGACTAACCAACCGACCAACAAACCAAACCAATAAAACAACACTTTAAAAGATATTCATTGCGTGTATTTTAACTAAATTTCTCATTTATAAAACCAAAAGAGACATCTTACATAGCCAAAAACACAATCTCTTGTTTACTGCTATATATTTCTGCGGAAGTCCCCCATGTTCAGACAGTCTACACGTCAATATTTAAAATTCGCTAGTGCTATAGAGCACTATATTAATACATCACAGTAATGTCTGTAAGCGAAATTTTATACTCAGCTGCACAAATTACTATGCTATAATAAGTATTACTATTCAGTGTATTATATTATAGCGAGCATTAAATTTTGGCGTACAGACTGCTTGTGGATGACAGAGTTCCGCCGAAACATGTAGCAGTAAACAAGAGATTGTGTTGTTGGGTATGTTAGAAGTGCTTATGTTGGTTTTATAAACGAAAAACAAACCAAACATCCAGCCAGCCAAGCAACACCCTTCATGGAAGCGGAGTACGTGAGAAGTTGTTGACGTCCAGGTGCACAAGAAATTTCCTACCATTTTAGGAACACGTTGGTTCGATTACCATTTCCGTAACAGAAAGCCACTTCTCACAATTCTAAACCAGACGAATGAGATCCATATCCTGCAAATTTCTTTAATGTTCATTTTATTATTATCCTCTATAACTATGCACCAATATTCTAAGCAGACTATTCTTTTGTTATCTTCCGACCAGTAGTTTTGTGGTTGTCTAAATTTTGAGCCCATCGCCGTTATCATCCACCGTCTCACTGACAAATTTTTCGTTCATTGCCTCTCACACCCCAACTCGCTAGTCCACAAATAGGGAATTACACTCTAGCCCCCCCCCCCACCAACTTTTACAAGAAATATAAACACAAACGTACGAAGCATATACTGCTTTAATTAATTTTTTTTATTAAATTGAACCATCTTTACACAACACACAAATAACAGTTGCAAATCTACAACAGTTGTAGATTTGCAACTGTTATTTGTGTGTTGTGTAAAGACGGTTCAATTTAATAAAATGTGTTACAGGTACACAACGGGGTGGAAACAGTCCAATTCAACTGCTTTAATTAGCTTATCGGAAGTCGCAGTGTTTTTTGTTTATGATTTTTTACTGCCGTTATTTGCACCTGCATTTCTATGCATGTTCTTCGGTTCCACTTGTGCCGTAGTTTAAATATTTCTTCAATTTGGTTAAGGTAACAAGTTTGTAATGTTTTCTTGCACATCCTGTATGTACCCTCTGTGCAATAAATCTCTCAAAAAATAAAAAAAGTTTTGTGCACGTGTGATGTATCTCACACGTGAAGCACGTGTCCTATTGAAATAATCTCCTTGGTTTGATAATCGTAAGGCTAACTGGCTCACTCGATAACGCTGTCAAACACTTTAAATCAGTCTTTAATCGTGTCATTCCACCCCACCTTATTATACTTAACTAATATATGATTTACACGAAGCAAATTATGCAGTCCACACAGTTGTGTACATTTATAGTTGCTGTTTTTTGCTATGTAATTCAGTTTCCAAAGCTAAAAACTTGTCATGTACAACCGTAATCACCTACAGAACGACTGGCACAGCATATTAATTAATTAATTACTGTTCCATCTACTTATAACATTTTTAGCCCGACGATGACTCTTAAAGCTGAAATATGTAGCTAAAATGCCTATAATAAATTCACACAAGTGTGTAGGATGCATTAATTCATTCCCTGCGATTTACACATAAAGTACAGTTCAAATGTGGGTAGAGTACAGTTTTGGGCTGCTCTATTCCACGACAGTTAGGAAGCAGCAGGGATCCAGTGTTAGTCGGTCAGATTTCTACATGCAAGCTCTTTACACGGATTAATGGCCTAGTCAGTAGGTGATCAGACTGTGATTGCCGGCGTAACAACCCGTTTATAAGCCCTGCGAGGATCAACGCCACGGACTTTCCAGTTAATTACTGGTTCACTCCCGCGAACACCACGGTCAGCCGAATTAATTAGAAGTCCTACAACTCAAGTAATTGTCAGTGCTTTCTCCGTTAAACTGTGTCAAGATTCTGTAGCCCGTCCTTTGAACGACAAATCTTTATATACTTTTTATTTAGTAGTACATATTTTGAAAACGAAATGTGATACATCTCATTCAGATAATGCGTGACAATAAAATTAAGCAGCTCTTCATGTAATTTAATTCTGTGGCGGTTAGTTACCTCCAGCCTGTGGGTACCGGCGGTAAATCTGCGGTTACGTTTATCTACCCACACTTTAACTCAGTGTAAAGGCTAAATACGTGTAACTTTACCTCAACTCCGCGTGTATTCATAGTGTAGTGTTAAAGGACAAACTACTTCTTCCACTTACAAATGACATTAACCCCAATAACACGCTATATTATTAATTATTTAAGGGTAATATAATTGGACATTAAAATTATTAATTTTCCTGGGGCATCTAATATGTCCTCGGCACAATTGTTATTGTGGGATATGTGATGAAAACCAACTCGATATTTATGATGAATCGAATTGCACATTAATGCGATAAATATTTTGGGGCATCTTATTGGGCATTGACATGAATAATATTTGTGGAGGCACCTAGCTTGATATTAACACGAAAAGTTTTTTTGGGGGGGCGGGGGGGGGGGTATCTAAACGGACATTTAACACTACTGCCACTTTAGGTGTACGTATTTGGAAATTATCACGATTACTGTCGAACATCTCATTGGACACTGACACAATTGCCACTTTTGAGTCATCTAACTAGACAGTTTCACGACAATTGTGGTTGGGGGCATCTAATTGGACTGTAACTCGACAGTTATGTGGAGGCATCTAATTGGGCTCTATCGCGAAAATTATGTGAGGGGGATCTACCTGGATGTTGTCGCAATTTTTGTTGGCATGGTGTATCAGTGAACACTAATATCAACATTCATTGGTGTGGAGTATGCTAAGTGGACAAGTAACAGGGAGGGCTGTGTGGGAAAATGTAACGGATAGGAGTCTCGGTCACCTTTCGAATTTCTCTCCTTGCCTTCATCCAGTAAGATTAAGAATAATCATCAAACTATATAAGGACTGATAGCGATTCGGATCCACCCATGTCGCTTTATGGAGTGTTCGTTTACCATTATTATTATTATTATTATTGTTATTATTATTATAATATCTTCGTCAGTCCTCCTTTTATGTCAATTGTTACTGTATTTTATATCAGTGAAGATTTAAGATGCGTAGAACACAACACTCTTGTTTCAATTTTGTTGCGTCTGTTGATGCCAGGCCGCTGGAAAATATCCAGACTAAATTTGTAGGTCTCTCTTGTAAGAATATGAAGCCGCACGTTCCAAGTACGACCCCGGGAACAGGCTTCCTTAATATAAGGGTGTTATTTAAAAACTCTTATAAAATCTTTAAAAAAGTTCGCATTGGCAAGTCAAAGTCCGTTCTAGTCACTGCTAAATCGTGTCTTGGGCCCTTCGCTTAGCAACCCTTTTCGCTGGTAGGCGGCTTGATGAGGAAGGGTGTGGAGATTGTGTGACAGAATGGACATCGGCTGGCCAACAGAGTAGCTTGCGTTTGCGGCGCGGCGCATTTTAGCCAATCAGCTTCGACCTTAAAGTCAGGCGATACCGGCCTAACTTTGAATTTTTGCAACGCGTGATTGAAGACAAACAAGAAAACGTTATCCGCTCGAATGTTTCGGGAGTATTATGGCAGCGGATAGGACTTGTGTGTGCTCTGGTGAAACATCAAGACACTGGACTGCAATAAAAGGGTTGTTTTCTGTAATTTCGATTTGACGTATCTTCCCTGTTGTCTTCAAACACCCCCACCCC
>Ga0136643_10010030_pt1 | contig 13964 bp, 9 predicted proteins | sample TergutLab28metaG_FD_96883 | JGI IMG/M metagenome (GOLD analysis project Ga0136643, IMG submission 96883) | Labiotermes labralis P1 segment gut microbial communities from Petit-Saut dam, French Guiana - Lab288 P1 (version 3) (version 3) | ecosystem: Host-associated > Arthropoda: Insects >... | reverse complement strand
TGGTGTGGTGGGGGGGGGGGGGGGGGGGGGGGGGGGGGGGGGGGGGGGAATTGAACACCCCAAACTGGGGAAATGGCGTCAGAATTTGGTGCTTTCCTTGACTGCAGAATAGTAACGGCATTTCTAATAGAGCTCAAGTTGCAGTAGTTGTGATGAACTGCATGTTGTTTGTGTTCCTCTGGGTTGCTCCACCGCTAGTCTTACACAGTACATGTATACGAACATACTGTCTCCATCTTCAGGAAAGAAAATCGCTTTGAGTCTGTCGAAATATTGGTACCCTAGCCCACCGTACATGATGTCACAACTCAGAGGAACATCACGTGATACGTGACGAACGTGAACATCTCAAATCACATGAAATTCGTTAAATTTGTCCTGCAGAAAGTTGTAGCTCTCTTTTCCAGAGGTCCACAAGCCACGCAGATTTCTTTGTAAGCCAGCTCAGCAACTGTCTGTCTATACTTCTTACAGAGATCTGATTTCTTTAGTTTGATGTGGACAGAAAATGTAACGTACAGTGAAGCCTGCACTCTAGTAATGCCACCTGACAGGTCATGGCCATCAGTCTAAATATCTCATGGAGCACTTTTGTGTAGTATTTAGCAAAATATTACAGGTTAATGTTCATGCAGCCGACTCCCATTTGTAGCCGAATATTGTTGGTACAACAGACAGAGCGATTGCTGGCGTCAGTTGCGGGCAGTTCGGGACCATCCGTCTTAAATTTCATTGTCAGCTTCTGGGGAACCGCTGGATCCACAGATTTTTGCGCGTGAAAACTGGTTAGCGGCAGAAAAGGGAATTGGATACTACGCTGGCAGTTGAGCGGTGCGACTGAGGTGGTGATAGTGTGGTCACCGAAAACAAAACATTTCTATTTCTGGAGGGAAGTGACGGTTGGTTTTTTAATTTTGTTACATTGTGATTTTTATTTGATTAACTAGACGAGAGGAGACTTTGCACCTCAGATACAAATACATAAATAAGAAAATAGTGAAGACACTATCCGATTCGATGAACCCCACCCGTATCCCGTAAGAATTTTCGCCTACCGTACTGAGCGCGTCAGGGAATACGAGATGCAAAGGGTGATCTTGTACACATTTATTGACTGTTTTTGATCATGTCCGAATTTTATTGTGTTTGATTTTCTGCACAGTGCATGACAAATGTAAAAGTAGGTTTCAACCAAATGTGAATGTTGGTAGTTGTGACATTTTCTACTCACCAGATGGATCTAGTGGTCGTGCCCGGATGATTGAATCTTCCACATTATCTTACTGTAGCAGTCGTGGGCGCGTTAACTGTTCATTGCGTTATTTGTACGGCGTGCCGGTCCTATCTTTAGGGATCAAGATGTTCTGTACATCTGGGCCCTTGAGGATGGGAGCGATACGCTGTCCCGAAACATCAGTTACAAACCAACCTATTCTGCGCAACAGTTAGTCAGGGGATCTATTTCCAGCAGGGACAGGACTTGTTTCTAAAACCTCTAGACTGGCACTGAGACCCCAACAGTCTTGTATGAAATGGATAGGCGGGAAATTTTCCCCGTAGGTAAAGCGGTCGGAGCTTGAGGCTGGCCACTACGCGTCCATTTCCTGCATAGTTTAAGAGTGAGCGGGAGTATTGTCTGTTCCCTCTACATGCCTCCATGGCAGGCGCGGACACAGAGAGCTGTACCTTCCAGTTATTTCCGTGACATCCATACTTTTAGTGTTTCGTCACTTTACCTTTCGTAGTCATGTTGGAAATATTGTCACTATCTCAGCCAGCTCATTACAGTATAGTTCTGGCTGCCCCAGGCCCATGTACCACTACGACCCCACGACGGGAGGAATTCCTCCAGGTTTTCCGTCGGCGATAAACCTGTCAGTAAAATGCGTCGCGGCAGCTCAAGCACAGGCCCAGGTCCAGGCTCAGGCGCAGATGAAGTCTGCTGAACCGACATCACCAGGTGGTTCGGTCATGGATCTGTCTACCTCCAGCGTAACCTCGACCAGTCCACAGGTAAGACTGCTCTGTTCAGCATTTTCACGTGTTTCATGATAATTAAAGCTCAATTTTGCTCTAGCCTCCTCCTGCTCCTTCTGTTCTTCTTGTCTTTGCGGAATGTTTAAGTTATTGATTTCCTGTGCTAATCTTCCCTATACGTGTCTTATGCACCTATTCCAAACGTACAAATTACTGAGGCCGCAATCTGTTTTTTTAGCAGTAAATATAAGTTTGAAGTTAAGGCAAAAGTGTGGTTTACACGCATCTAATGAAGCAAGGAAGAAATTAACACGTTAGTTTTCTGAACTATAACGGTGTGTCGTTTCGCGATCAGTTCCTGACGTCTCGAATGGCCGTAATTCCTTCATATTGTCAGTTGAGCAATCTAAAAATCAGTCCTGGATTGCTTGACCGGCAACACGAGGGCAGCACGATCCCTCTAAACGTCGGGAACTGCTCGCACAAGACATCTTCATGACACGGTTTCTGCATGGAATGTCGAAGTGCAGGAACTTCGCTGTGAGCCAATTGTACGCCACCGCGTCGAATGCGAAATGATGGGATGACAGTGGACAATGTCAGTGGTCAGTGCATACCGTCCGTCTGGGACGGGGTAGAGCCTCACTCATTGTAGTTGACAGTCGGAAAGATATCGGCTAAACTGCTGCTCTTTCAGGCACCGGGCTACGGGGCCAGCAGTTTGAGTCCCCACTACGGGGGTGGCCAGAGAGGTGGCGTCATGGGAGGCAGTCCTCAAGCCGCCGCCAGTCCACACCACACTACCAGTCCCCAGGTGCCCAGTCCACAGGGCCAAACACTTGACTTGAGCGTGAGCCGGGTTCCTGCCAGGTGAGTTCTATCCTCTGTGACGGGTGTCACCTGCTGCGGGTGACATGCGTCGTGAAACGGGAGAGATGTTGCAGTGTGGCTTAACGCGAGCTGAGGTTGTGAGGTGGTAGGGTACTGGCCGGCCTCTGAAGCGGAAGTAGTTCTCTAATCGATGGTACTGCAAATGTGAACTTAGACTAGCAGTGATCAGATCGCTGTGAAAGACGCGTCTAATCAACGGATGACCGATGCTGGTTGGTTCAGCCGAGCACTTAACCTAGTGCCACTGCTAGGTGGTTGAGAGTGAAAGAAGAGTTCTTGGAAATGATACTTGAGCAGTGCCACTCTGTCCAACATAAATCCCACACGGGTGTCCGGTTTTGGAGGCGGAACTCTTCGTAGTGAAATTTAAGCAACACCATCTCAAACATGCACCATATACTGCGCTTGCGAAGATTCCATCGTCTGAGATGTGACGCTGCCTCTGTGGGAAGTTGTTCCGACGTTTCAAGGGACCGTGTTGTCTTCATATTCAGGGATCACTGCTTCACGGAGCTGAAGCCAGCGACGCAGCATCACAGCCTAGAAGACCGCAATCTTCAATTACACCTCTGTGGAACCCTAAAAACCAACAAACTGAGTTTTATTGTTTTATTGTAGGGTGGCAAGCTATTTTACTTCTTCCTGTTCTTCTCTGTTTGGATATCTGTCAGACTTCCGTACCGAAATTAGAGTGGACAAACAAAACAAGTAATCATTTGTCACCTTCTAACACACTATTTGCGTTAGACGGTGACGTAACTGGTTATTTGTTAACTGTTGACAGCATAGGGCGAAAACGTCCGTCAGGTTGACCAAAATGAGTGTGTAACAGTTTATAAGCTTGTTTTTCCTTTTTCCGTAACATTTCCCCTCTTGTTTCATTCCTACATTTAAGTTATTTGTTGGCCCACTTTGTTCCATGGGTAATGCTGGAATTAACTGCAGAGCTTGCTGCTAGGGGCGTTCTGTGTTCTTGTAGGGGAAGCGACCACTTTACCGCGTTCCTAAGTCGTCAGGGTAGTTAAAAAGGAAGCAGTTAGGACAGTGAAAACTGGAAGTAAGCATATCTTAAGACTTAAGTACACCATAGCGAGTTGGAGGTGCTTCCAGCATTTTTATAGGGCAATCCTGGCTAGAGCAGCTACAGTGCAGCCGACTGTTGCGTAACGGTGAAAACCGCAAACAGGTAAGCAGTACGAGGTCCTTGTTTTGTAGTCACAGGCCATCGTTCCGCTTGTATTCAGCCTTTAATATTACTTTGGGAATGTACAGGCTCAGTGAAGGTGTAGTACAAATCTTCCCATTGCGAATTTGGTCGAAAACGCCTGTATGGACGTTTCAGAATACATTTCGTCACCGTCTTAACCAACCTGGCAGCAAGGCAACCTGTGAACGTTGCATGACGCGGACTGCTGTGTTCGTTGTGTAAGGTTAAGTTGGGACCTGTTTCGTATTAGAGGAATGCTCAGTTAAATATCTGACTGCGTGGAGTGGGATCCTCCTTAGAATGTAGCAGGTCCGCATCTGATGTAATAACTCCGTGAATTATACCCACTTAATCGCGTTCCTTTTCAGTGTTTAAAAAGAGGACGAGGTTTGCTGTTGTACTGTGGAAACGCTGGCTAGTGAGATTCACGCGTCGCAATAGTGCGTGAAGAAAGCGCCAGTACTTCACTGTCCAGTGCTCCCCAGTTTTCTGAATATTCTCAGGCTTTTTCCCACCCCATCTTCTGGTAAGAACAACATGTAGACGAAGAAGATAATGGAGCAGTGATACACAAACAGGTGCAAATAGAAGCTCTCGAAGAACAAACAACCTGTACCAGTGCCACTTCGGCGATCACACCTCTTACGGGGAGTGTCTCGGGATCGAACTTAGGCCTCCACATTGTTTAATGAAATTAATTCCAATCATACGAGTATTCAACATTTGAGCTCGTGCGTCGTAGAGAATATATTGTGTCTCCGTTTTAAAATAGAACCAGCCGGTTAGTGTGATTGGGATTGTGTTACCAGGTTACTGATAACCAGACAGGCGTCTGGTTGTTTCTTTGAGGGTATTTACAACCACCTATTACTTGGTGGCTTGGCGTACTGAAAGTGAAATTGTTGTTAGCCTCGCGGGTATCAACTGGTTTGGTATATGTGTAATTTGTTTTTTGGTCTATCTAGGCCGTGCTTCACTCACTACACTTAACTTTCACTTTCAGTGACGGTAGTTTCTAGACGCCATAATTCAGCGATTTTGAATATCCACGTTGTAATTAGCTCTCAGGATTGCCCGTGTTGCCAGTAGTAATCAGTCTGTCTAAAGCTAAAGTGCACTATGTCTACTGTTCAGCCACCTACTGTATACGTGCTAATGTCGCTGTTTGTTCGGAGAACCGTACAAGACATACGGATACAGTCTGAAGGACAAACGCAAAGTGGTTGAAAGTTAAATGCTGATGTTATGTAAAATAACCACAAGTTTTAAAGGGTTAGTTTCTTTTTAGCTCCATTGTGCTTTTAGCGTCTAAATTGTGAGCTGAAACGAACGTGCCGCAAGGTCCTACCTTTCTTGTGTTACATTCAGTTGTTTAGCAGATGCCGTACTGCGTCTGGAATGTGACGCCGTGCAGTCTGGCAGAAATTTCCATAATTTTGGAGGAAGGTTCCTCCAGCCTCTTTTGTTTTGAAGAAGGAGGCAATGCATTTCCCCGAAATGTAGGTAAATTTATAGCCGATTGCATGGTGTCGTGTAAAAAAGCAACGGTGTTCTTACTGACTTCGCACTGAAGTACTCGAGTGCTGAGAACTAGGCAGCTACTGACTTGGTGACGTCTGTACCCCTTGTATGGTCTTCGCATCGGATTACCGGACGTTCCCAATTGTGCACTCCGTAACTTAGTTCGCCAAGGCACTTTTCAATTTCAAAAGTCATTTGGTGTCACAGGAGACGTATACAAGTAATTTCATGTAAATGAAATTACTTGTATGAGTCAATATGGACCTCGCTGCGTCGATTTTCGCGAAAGACGTGCGTACTGCGAAGCTTCGTTAAACATCACTTATACCGAAGCGGTTTGGTCGCTGATACTGGGGTACAGTCGGAAGGACGTTGTATCCACACAAGGCGTTCTTTTTTTGCTTCGTAAAGAACCTATTAACGCGAAACTTTGTAGGCTAAATGTTTTAACTGATCTCTTACATTAGGTGAGGGTTAAAAGGCAACATACGGCAAGCGTGAGACTTGCTCTCCGTCTCGCATTTCGCAGAATCTTATGGCCCCGTCCCATAACTTTATCTTCTTCCTCATCCCATTATTTCCCATCACGCCTTTCATTTCCAATTCAAGCCCTAAAGGGAAACTTTCCCATTTTGTTAGAAAACAATCCACACTTTTTTCTCTCTTTACTCACATTTTCAAAACTTTTGCCTCAGACCTGACTTGTCTCTTTCGGTCGGCCATCTTTGTTGCCCGCGAATACAAACTGAAAAGATGTACAATGGGCACAAGGAGCTGGATGAAGTGTAGAGCAGGCAGGGCTGTTCTTCTAGTGCATGCAGATGGGTCGTCCCTCTTTTTCCTGTTTCCATTATATAATCCACTCGAGACGGTGAACAAGTAAATTGACATTTCTATGGGCCCAGTGATGCGGCAAGATCAGCTCATCACAACCGTCTTCCCCCTCCCCTCCACAAACCCCTCACTCCCCTTTAAAAACACAAAATTCTCCACCACACGAAAATCATATTTCACTAACTCGGTCAGGTTTCTCGTGTGTGTTTTGGACCTCATTCCACACTTTCCCATTACTTTTTGTCTCCGTCTCTCTAACTGCCTTCCCCCTTCCTTTACTCTTTTCGTCCATTTTAATTATATTTCTTCTTCATTTCTTGCCTCCCGTTCCCCTAGTTCGCTGCCGCCTCGGGTTAACGAAACGGAATTTTAAGAAAGACTCCGTCCCGCTCTTACGCCACATGACGAGAAAGAAGTCAAGCTGAGTGTCGATAACCCTAGAAGAGGCATATATACACCTTTTCTTCTTTGCTAGGCTGCGTGTAATTTTGTTTGTAGTTATTAAACCAGCCTGTTGCAGGATGATGGATGAATCAGTGAAGATTTGTAAGGAGACAGTCATGGCCAAATTCCTGTAAGGTCCCCTAATTGTCTGAAGAGACGGAAGAAGAAAACGAAAAATTTGATTTACAACATGTTTTCAGGTTACTACGGCCGTTGTCAATGTTGGCCTTCTAGTGTTCTGCACTACACGTCAATTAAATAATGTATCGATCTTGATTGTTGGTGTTTGATAGAAGGTAACTTTAGTTAAAAAATCTTCGGCAAATGTGCGTGACCAACACTCAGACGCAGTGTGTTGTTTAATTTTCACAGTGGTTCCGCCAGTCCGATGTACCCTGCCGAGGCGGTTCCTATTGGCCCTGGTTTCGTTGGTCCACGGTCCATAGAGGAGCAAACCGAACCCGTGGACTTCTCTACGGCAAACGAACCCGTGAACTTCAGCAACGGTGTGCGCCCTGTTCCTGGATTCACGACTGGGACAGGTGGCGCTGGTGGCTACAGTCGGGAGTCAACACCGGACAGTGGCGGTTCTCACTACCTGGAGAGTTACCGTGAGACCAACGGTAAGACTCGAGGCTGAGGGTAATATTAAAATGGATTGTAGACAAGTGTGTACGGCCGCAAGATCGGTTCAAGTGAAAATCCTGTATTTCTGCGTGTACGTACATTTGACATTCATAGTTCAGAAAACTTGATAAAACAAGAAAAGAGGTCTCCATACAGAGAAATAGTTCTGGCGCGTTCGACTAGCTACAGGGGCCAAGAAGCGTGGGAAGTTTGGTAACAAGAAAGTAAGTGGCACTAAGGTAGCCAAAACAACCACACAAGCACTGGTAACTTCGGTAACTATGGCATTCGTGGTAAATTTGAACGAAGCAGGCGCCTGTTACATTTTGTCCGATTCAGCAGATTTCAGTAACTCGCCCTAGTATAAAATTACACGAAAATTGGTTTCATCGGACGGACAGACAGATAAGCAAACACGAAAGCGAAGCTATCAGTCGCCTTCGCCAACTTTGCGAAAGCGCCTAAGAAATTAAAGTTCTTGTACTTAGTGAAACTTCGCTATGATAACTTGTTGCTATGGCGCAAAAGCGCAACAGCTGAGCAACTTGCCAGCTCAACAGCGCAACAGCTCAACCCTGTCCCGTGCCACCTCTTTGTTGAGGTCTCTACATCACACGCAATTAGCGCGCGCACACACACACACTCCCAGTAGGAACCCTCAAAACGAGTGGTCAGCCCGTCCCAGCGGCTGCTACCGACACAACACAAACACCAGAGACGACATATCCCTGCCGTCAGCGGGATTCGAACCCGCGTTTCCAGCAATGGAGCTCCCGCAGACCTACGCGTTAGGCCTCACGGCCACGGGGATTGTTTGTGTGATAGCTTACTGCAGTCACTTTCGTCCTATCGACAATAAATCTCAACTTGTACCACCACGAACCGGTCGGTAACTTTGAAGACAGGACGGTGCGGTTCACCTGCTGACTGTTTTCAAAAGTACCCTTCTGCTTCTCCACGTCTAGCAGTAAGTTAAAACTGTTTCTTTTTCCATGAAACCCTCAGCATGCTCTTCCTTAAATAAACGAATGACAACGCTCGGACACAAACTGGGGCGACGTCATAAAGTTTATGACGACGCGATTCATAAAATACGAATATTAGTCATAAAGTTACTGGTGCGATGGACTTACGACTACAGTTCTGGTTGGGCTATAAATATACTTCCATAAACATCCATTGCTACAATCATCCCATTTTAAATCCATAAAGCAGTGTTCAGCTACGCATCGTATTTGGTGGTTCGGCCTCAGCTCAGTCTTCATTACGTGTTCTCATGGAGAAACCTAAGCCAGGTTGAATTGTTCTGTTTGGCTGTACGTTTAGACCAGCATTGAACTCGTTGCTGTCTGTTACATTGTTACTGTTGCTACTTCAACAATGTATGGAGGAAACGAAACAGATTCGCATTACTTTGGTTCACAACAAACGGATACCCGGAAAGTGGCCCGACAATGGAGATTTTCTTGTAAACAAGTCGCATGGAGTTGTGAAATTGAAAATTAAAACAGCTTCTTAAATATAATGTATTTCCATGTTGGGTTATTATTATTATTATTATTATTATTGCGATATAACAATAACAGCTGTTTCGTAAAATACGATTTGAAACTTCCGCCAAGTTACTGTAACATTTTACCTTAGAATTGCAAATGTGTTTAAAACGACGGTTTTCACTTTTCACCAGCCAGATGTCATCATTAGCTGCAGTTTCTTACTGAACTGTCCTCATTTATGATCAATTCTCTGTAAATGTTTAAGTATTTTTCAACTCTACAGACACAAAGCCTTCTCATACAGCAAATTTTATCTCATTTTCCTTTTCATAATTTTTTGTTACGTGGCTTAAAAATTCTATTAGTGTTTGTAGTGAAATGATTTCCTTACAATCCGTAATGAATATTAGACCCATTACGATGTCGTCATGGCAGGCTTAAGTGCAAAAGTGCATTTTTCACGAATTGTATATTCATATTTTTTTTTTTACAATTTCTGCTTACTGATTAGTTCATCCTGTGATGAAATCTAAGTTTAGGTAGCTTAATGACTTGCGCTTGCCTGTACTTGTTTTCATTTTCTGCGGTATTGAATCCTTATACCCGCATTTATGCCGTCATCGTGTTAGTTGTCCAGTGTCTTCAGACGTCTCATTCAACACTGAACAGCACTGAATACTTACTTGGTTCCACAACTGTTGTAAACACCACAGATGTTGCTTGCTATGCACAAAGCCCAGACCGTATCTTACCGTTTATATGAAGTGTGAGCTACTGAAGACAACCGACGTTGGAACAACTCGTTTTTGTTGTCTTGCAGAATTTTGTCCGAATGTCGTGCATGACACTGTCCACCTAATAAGGCACACAGAATACTAGTTCAATGTGCCTGCACATTTATACAATTTGTACCCCTGCTGCCAGGTTGCCTGAAATAAATTGCGGCCTTCTGAAGTGCTCTCATATGTGGACCGTACAAATATCCCCCTTCCTCAAAAGAAGTGGAATATCTCTGATTGTAATTAGTAAAACTAAGTGCATGGATACACGGAAGGGAACTCAATTTTAGAATTACAGCGGAGGAAAAATTTGTGATTGTCATTGGAAGTTCTTCAGTATAATTTGTGTTATTTTGCGGAGTCCTACAGCGAGGCAGCAGATACAAGATAGTGCATATTGCTGTGCATGGCAGCGATTTCCAAGAAACTGCTTATACTGCGAATGAGTTACTCGTATTTTGCGTCCATTCTGTTCGTCTTAACAGCCTCTCATAGTTTCGTTCCTGCGGAATAAGTGCTGTCCGTAACTCGTTCATTAGTTGGCAATATGAGGCGGATGTTTTACAGTCAAGGAGTTCCGATGAAGAATGAGGAGTGGGATAAAAAGAAGGGGAACTGAGAAATAATTGTTAATTACGGTACATAGTGCAGTACTGCTGGACCGCAGAACCTAACGCGTATAGACGAGGAGTAAGAAGGTACGTTGGAACCGGCCGCAGCAGCGCGTTTGTTATTTCAAGCTGTATTGTGCTAGCAGCGCGTAGTTACGCGTTATTTGGAAATGATTTCAAGTAAGACTTTCAATCACAATTCACCGATAAAATACACAATGAAAGTGCAGTGTAGACTTATTATTGTTGCTCGTTTCGGAAGAATTGACAATTTGGCAAGTCATGGAAGAGTATGGGATATTGGAGGTATAGCTCCACGCATTCTTAACGTATGCGCTAGATGGAGTTCACTGCTGAGCTTCACGCCCGGCCGATTTACTCCGGGGAAAAGAGCCCCCATTACCTACGAAAAGGAGGCTGGGTGGATTTTAGAGCCGGTCCAGGCTCATTTTAGAAGATATGAATCATTTACCGCTGCCGGGAATCGAAGCACGATCCCTCGGCCACACAACTCGTAGCCGGTACAGTGATACCGACTGAGCTAGCTGCTCCGGGTGCCATTAAATAACAGGGCTTTCCAAAATTTACATTACTTCTGGTACCGAGTGTGAGAAAACAGAGGGGGCTGTTGTGGACGGATAGTGGAAATCGACGTGCACGGGGGGAAGAAGAGGGCGGGACGGGATGATATTAAGGTGTTTGAAACTGATGGGGTGTTGTGAACCGACTGAATTTACCTGCCAGCTGCATTAAGTATTTTAAAATGGCGAAAATAATGAAAGTACTTTTCTATTTAATGCTGTCCGATTTTCTAGAGAGCTTAGCTGTGTGGAAGGCGCCAGGGCTTTGCCCGGTTGCCGTTCTGGTAAGAGCAACATGTGGAAGAAGATTAATATCTAACCAGTGGTCCAGGAGTGGGAGAACGATATTGACAGGGGAAAACAGAGGTACTCGGGAAAAAAATCTTGTCCCCGTGCCAATTTGAAGATAAGGTTTAACCTGAGTTACATTTGAAGATCCAGTCCGTACCGCGCAGTAAACACACTCCGTTTCGTTTATAAAAACCAGCCAGTTAATGTTGTATAGGGAAATAATCGCTGTTTGTTCTGAGATCCACACAAAACACATAAATACAGCGTGTGGGCAGAACGTGGAATTTTGTAATGTTAAACCTGGTGGCGCATAAAGTGACCTCTGGGCCATAATTTTTAATTGGTTTTGAACATAAGGTTACTGAAATTTTGCCCCGTACTGCCTTGCGTTAATTAAGCGTACATTGCAACACCGTTAATAATTAACTATGTGACAGTCAACTGTGAACTTTCAACCCCGCTGCTACCAAAACTAAGCCACTGGTTACGAACCTGAGTCACTTTATCCTTGGCCTCTTCTGGTGTTCAGAGTGGTCATTTTCATACCTAAATTGTGTGTCTCTGTTACGTGGCGGCACTGTGCAACACTAGCAGTTGTGTGGATTTAAATAGTGCTGCTGTCCTCAGTTGTGTCACCTGACGTACACCGGAATTGCCTCATTATAATTTCAGTTGGGATGCCGTCTTACGTGACTTAAAGTTTATCTTGATTTTCCTTAGTCCGTCCACAGTACCTGAAACTAGACCCCGGCCGCTAGCCTGTTCATTATTCGCTAATAATTCTGCCAATAGAGGATGCATAATAATTGACACTGTCAGCATCCTTTGATAAAAAGTACTGAAACTTTAATTTTTTTTTCTTTTTTGGACCTCACCATAACACAAATCGCACCCAATCAGTATAGCAGATAATATCGCGTCTGTGCTGACTGTTTTTGTGTTTGAAAAGAAGGGGCCTTAGAACAGATTTAACTGTATCGCTGTATCCTCTTTGTTTTGTACGTAAAGCACATGGTTCGATTTTTGAAACTTCTTAATAGCCTTACTGCAATACAATCTTATTCAAACGGTCGTTATAAGGAGCCAAGGTATTAACCGAGTACATTAGCGCAGTTGAGGTTCTGTTTTGTCTATTAATGTTCAGAAGTCACTGTCATAGTTTTTTTAAATTAATCAAATTTATTTACTTCTTTATGTGTTATCAGATGATAATGCAGAAAGCAAGTAGAGGAATCGAATGCTTGTGCGTATTGTGCTGTTTAATTTGGTTACATCAGATCGGGGGTGGGTTGGCGCGGTGGAAGGAAGGGAGGGAAAGCTGGGGACCAATTCATTTTATATATGCCGCTACCTGTACGTGTTAGGGTGACCCGCTCACCCCACTCTTCATGCATAGAGTCAGTACATTGGCAATTTTCATTTTTCAATTCATCTGGTCTGGGAGAATTTTATGACCTAGTGGCAATTATCGTGGTTAGCCGCGCAAGTGTGCTGATGAAGGGGAGAAGTGCTGCATACAGTTTGGTCAGTTTGTTGTGCACCTCTCTTAAGGACCACCAACTTAACCCGGCAAAACGAAACAGGCCATGTACGTATATTCCAGTAAATATACAGGAACTTGGTTGCCTGGTCCAGAAGCTGTACCTTAAACTCTCTGAGCACTTCTGCACCATTCGCCACAATACATTATCATTATGCATCTAATTATGTGTAGTTGGTAACAGTTATTCTAGATATATTGCGGGAATTAACCCTTTTTCTGTGGTGTTATATATTCGCGTCTTAATCTATCGTTAATTAATACACAAAATTTCAGTTTTTTTGGAACGTGTTACAAGTCGCTTGCATTGACATATGTTGAGATACTTTCAGGTGTTTGACAGCCGTCATGTAAAAGTGAAATTGGCTGTACGAAAACAACCAACTTCTAGCAGCAGAACCCCAAGTTCCAACATTCGTAGGCCAGTACCATCACTTATCCCCTAAGATCCATGCGAAGAAATTAACGTACCTTTCAGTCTTTCGGTAATATCTCGCCGTGCAGATTGGTAAAAGGGTGAGATCGTTTCGGAGGATATTCTGAGTAGTCCAATTAAGATAAGCCGCATTGAGAAGTCTGTATAAGATATAGAGGAAGTGCGGGTAGGTTAATTGAATGTTGCGTGGTTTTTGCATAGCAGTAGGAAGGATGAGTGATTGCTTGACAGCCCTGAAGATGGAGACAGTAATCTGCTCTGAAACGTCTGTACCTGTGTAGTAATGTTTTCTTGTAACATCGCGGAAAATTTTAATCCTCGGCTGTACCGTTGTGAGAACCTGAAATATCGTAGAGACTGTGCATAATGTATGATGCTTAGGTTTCTGAATTTGTATAGAAATTCACTCCACTTCATGTTTGAGACCTGCAAATAAATTTAGTTTGGGTCTGGGTTGTATATTTTTTATGAAATTTCGGTCATGTTTTCTAAGCTACTACATGTACTGTGTGTACTGAGCTGCTACATGTACTGTATGTACTGAGCTGCTACATGTACCGCGCGTACTGAGCTGCTACATGTACTGTGTGTACTGAGCTAGTACATGTACCGCGCGTACTGAGCTGCTACATGTACCGTGTGTACTGAGCTGCTTCATGTACCGTGTGTACTGAGCTGCTACATGTACTGTGTGTACTGAGCTGCTACATGTACTGTGTGTACTGAGCT
>Ga0136643_10010028_pt1 | contig 13965 bp, 15 predicted proteins | sample TergutLab28metaG_FD_96883 | JGI IMG/M metagenome (GOLD analysis project Ga0136643, IMG submission 96883) | Labiotermes labralis P1 segment gut microbial communities from Petit-Saut dam, French Guiana - Lab288 P1 (version 3) (version 3) | ecosystem: Host-associated > Arthropoda: Insects >... | reverse complement strand
CCTGAAGATGGACGTATTAACGTCTGAAACATGTTGAGCAATATATAATAAAGCAAGTGTCATCTAGTTGGTCAACCTTTATTCAAATATCAAGATGATGCACGGTCCAATATGCATAAGATTAAATTCTGAATCTTGAAACAGTGAGCTTAAAACACACATCTTGCACAGGGGCAGAGGACACTACACAAAAAAAGTAAACAGAAAATGCATACTGATCCATATCAACATTAGAAGCACAATGCTAAACACAGAGAGCTCCTGAGCACAAATGAGGCATACGACTATGAATTTCATACAGACTTAAATTCTACACTGTGGGATATAACTGGCCTGAAAACTAACATGTTACACTTACACAATGCTAAGTACAGAGTCCTTGAGGCGTACTGAGTGCAAACACCGACGCCACTGGGAAACACCTGAGTGGACATAGATATGTCCATTTTGGGAACCTAACCATATGGTTGGCAGCACACTGCTCATCTTCTCCACCTCCTCATACAGCACATCATTCTCTGCATCATACAACATGAATCATAACATTATACACAGTAAAGATGCTTCCTAGGGTCCAAATATTCAAATGTTAAATTAAGCATATTTAGGTAGGTTTCAAAACTTATGCCCTCTGTGATGATGCAATGTTCACTGTCAACTCTAATGAAATTAAAGCCTATGTTCTCTATGAAAGTGGGATAATACATAAAATTTACAAAAATTTCTTGATGAAAATAGGTTCCATTATTTGTCAAAGCTGACATTTCCAGAATAAAAAAAAAATAAAAAAAAAAATGCAAATCTTAAAATCCTTCCAGCTTTCAGTGATAACAAGATGTGTGGAAAATGCATTATGCCTACTTTCCTACTGCAGACTTCCAGCCTTGCAGAACCTGTGTTGTTAGTGTTACATGAGTATATAAGGAAAAACCAACAGTAAATTGCAATTTACCTCATATGTTATCATGCTGCACTCCCTTCTGCAGTTACTATTTATTACCATTTGCAACTGTAAATGTTACAAAATGTTACTACTGTAACTGATGTTGTTTTTGCTTAAGTACAGAATATGTCTGTGTTAAATTCATTAGACATACACCAAAGAAAAGCACAGTGTTTTCAAGCAGTATCTTGTACATAATCTGTAGAAATGTCTATAATCAATCTTCAAACAAAATTTTGTATATTTAGCTCCAGCAAATAGTTACTGCATTAAACTGAAAACCAAATAAATATTTTTCATGACCTCCAAGACATCAAATTCCACATGAAATTACCTTTACAGAAGTCATACTTTTAAATGATCTACGAAGATATTTCACTGTAGGAATCTACATGGTGCCTGTACTGCTAGTGTCAATTCCACATCAAGTTATTTAACTGGTTGCAGAAAATTAGTATGAAACTTAGCTGTCCTTCAGTATCATCTTCACACCAAGCATGGATTAAAAGAAAAGTCATGTTTTGGAACTCACAACATGCTACAATAAACAGTGTGGTTTCCTGTCACAGCCTGTTCATTGCTTCACACCATCAGACAGTGTAGCACAAAACTGAGCAATTAATGCAAACTGTAAATATGTAAAAAATAATGTATCTAAAAAATCACACAAGTTTCATGGTGAGATTATTTAAAAACTTCAAAACAGCAATCTTCACAGCTCCTGTACCTAATGTGCACAATTTCAATACCTAAAGATACACACTGACAACCACATGCATTTTTGTTGTGAATGGAATGGGCAAAACATAAACCACAACATTCAGATTGTATACACACACACACACCCCCATATGGCAGAATTAACAGACACACTATTCATTCTTCATAGGTGCATCTAAAAACGGTCACCATAAAAAAGAATTCCTCTGAACAAGCTATCAGCCTATGATAATCTTCTATGTAATTTAATCAGTATGTTAACCTTTTGGGAGCTGTGAGAGTCCATCTCGCACAACACCAGTAACTTCCTTCACCAGTCGCCGTGTTGGAGCTGCCGTCTCCATGCTGTCAAGTTCTGTAACAAAATACCACAGCTGTAAATAACAAAAGGTTCTAGCCATATTTTCAAGCAAAGGAAAGAAGTATTTAAAAATAAAACTCAGCTGTGGTGTATATTGGCGAACACACACTACTGCTTTTACTGCTATGTATTCTGAACTCAGCAAATGATTCACAACACAACAGGAGAAGAACACTTCATTTACTTTGTTCACACAATTTTAATGTCAGTGTACATAGTAGTAACTATTAAAATGTCCTGCTAGATGTGGACAGAATAGTACTGCTGCTGCTGCACAATGAATGACAGTGCATCACTGTGCTTGGTCCTGTGGTGGGGAATGCTGTTGTCCTTTTCCCCCATCCCTTTCTCCATTCCAGCGTTCCAAATAGATGAAGAGATCACTGACTGGTTTGGTTACAGATCACTTACCAGCCCTTCACTGGACCTACAATTATGAATGTTTCATGGCCTCACCTATTTCTACACCCAGGCCCCTCCCACAGCTTCCTACTGGCCTGCCCACTTTTCTGTTCAATCACCAATTGGCCAGACCTTGACTGTATGTCAATGCCATTTTGGCATCCTTCATGGACCTCCAGATCTCCAAGAACGAAACATCAGGTAACATTCACCCAACACCTCATCACACCCCAGAACATCAGATTCATCAATATCAATGCTGTGAAAACCACAACACCAATGTACCTTCACTTTGAGAGCAAGAGTTTCTTCTGCTTCTTCTTCTTATTTTTGGTAATTTTAAATGAATTTCATAAAATTTTAGGCAGGGTACTCCTAATTATAGAAAAACCCAGGCCCCAAGCATTCTAGATAAGAGATTGAAAGATTGCATACCTGTACTACAAACTATGGGTATCCTTTATATTACCAAATCTGATATGTCCAATAAGATACAAAATTTGGACTTTCTACCATTTTTCACAATTACTATGGACTACTACTATACAAAGTTCTTCACCGACCAAGTTTACTGTAACACTTCCATGTACCTTAGTGACTGGTGTTTTCTTGCAGCCGAACAGAACCACGTTGATCCTATGTCCAAATTTTGCTTGATCCACCTTGTATCTGTTCACTAACATGCAAACAACAGACCTGGCTTGGTAGTGCTTAAGACACAATTGTTACACATACGTTTGAAGGCTCTCACACTGGCTTTTGATAACATGGTATTCTTATGGGTTGCAAGATCATCAAATTTTGTAGGCTGAAAAGATGCTCTCCCAAATCACTTCAGCATCTACATGGACTCAGTACTTGTAACCCTGTAAATGGCAGTAGCACACGATCCAAATGGCTCTAAAACTTTCACAGACTTGGATTGAAGCTGTTTACTCAATCCACGAAAAAAGAGTATTTTGCTGTTAATGTTAACTTTGATATACTGAAAGACAGTTTGTCCTCAGATGCTTACAGCAAACTTGGGTATAAAATGGAACTAAGATGAAGAAAATCTGATAACAGAAGGAAAAGGAGAATTCAGGTGGATGGGGCAAGTAGCAAGCACAGCAGTAATGCTGAATGCATAAAAGTCTATTTCAGAAGCCTCGAAGGGAAGAAATTACTTTGAAGACCTAGGTATGGATGAGAGTATATTAAAATGGATCTTGAAAAATAGGAAACAAGGTTCAGGGCGTTGGCCAGTGACTGGCTCTGTGAAAACGGTAACGACCTTTTGGGTTCCACATAAAAAATGGGAATTTGACTAGCAGAATGACCATTAGCTTCTCAAGACAAATTCTGCACCATGAGTTTGTGTACTTTTATAACTAAATCGTATAAGCACATTACCTTTGTTCGTTGAAGTGTCACTTGTTGGGTAGCTGCTTCCTGCTCCACAACTTACAAATGTAATCTTGCCAATGGTAGGTTCCTGATCACTGAAATCATCATCTCGTACTTCATTCTCATCTACGTCATCTTCACCTTCAATTTCTTTTTCTTTCTCTTGTTGTTCTGTCACCTCTTTGTTATTTAATTCTACAAAATCCACATCAGACGGTGTATAATCACTTTCTCGTGCACCTAGAAGTATAATTTATTCACTGTGTAGACAATCTAATCTATCAGTGTATTAATTCAACAGAATTTGGGGATATGTACAGGTTACAAGTGGTCCATGAATAAGTGACAAATCCTAGACGTTTAGTTTATGCAAGAAAGACTCTCTGTGGGGATTTGTTTACTTTATTTGACTGAAATTACTATGACCACAAACAAGAACTGAGAAACACCAAGCAGAATTGGTGTAGAAACTGATGTATCTCATCACCTGAGTACAGGATAGAACTATTATGAGATCAGGCAAGAAATATATGGCAAAGTTAAACTGTACTGGGAACAACAAAAATATATCAAAATTTCACTCATGAAGAAATTAAATGCATGAGATATGACTGTTCTCACAGCAGTGAATATTATGACTTTGGTCTTATGAGATGTGTCACAACATAATCTGGCAGTGGAATACGAGTATTTCAGAGCAACACACTGCCTCCACCTTCAGAATCTTGGACTATGATACACTGACTGGCAAAGATTTATCAGACTGCATGTGGCCACATTTCTGAAGATCAGTTTTAAATTATGTGCATGTTACACTTCAGAAATGCTTGGTGCCACTCAATTTTGTGTGTTGTTTGTATGTGTACAAAGTGCAATATCTCTCTCTAAAGAAAATAATATAGAGCAGTTGGTAAACAATGTAGCAATATGTGCAGTACTTTGTGAGGCTGGCTTTATGGGCAAATGTGATATTCATAAATAAAACTCTTAGATGAGGAAAACATGATTTGGCACTTTGGGGTTATGGACTGTCAAGCTGCTCTTTGGCACTAAGTGGGGTTAAAATGGTGGTCACAGATGTACACTTTGTAGGATGCCATCCCATCAACTCATTTATTCAGACAGGAATTCAAACTAACCTGGTACACTTGCAATACACAGAAGGTGCGAACTGCATACATTGAAGGATTCTAGAACGTCCGCCGGATTGTTGGCATCAATAACAGTCACTTTACTTGCTGCATGTGTGCTTGTACAAATCCATACTAAACTGGACAGTTGAGTCTCCAGCTCCTGGCTTTCGCGACCCACCTTCTCCCCTTTCTGGAACAAAAACCTTCACTTATACTAATGTACATTTTTCGTGTAATTCTGTACATAGCCATTAAAAAAACCCTTTTCTTACATTCATGTACAGGTTGTTTGTGGCCCTGCAGTCTCCTGCTTTAAACCCACCTGACTGTTATCTAAGGACAATCTAAAAGCTCTCAACAGGTACCATGACGAAGTACAGTCAAACCCCAATATAGTGCCACTGTTTGTCCACTTCAAATTTGTAGTGGTACACTGAAGGTAGTGGTACACAGAAATACTGTATAATAGCAAATTTCTGTTCACAAACTTCCATAAGCACTAAAGGGGGTGGTACTACCCGGGTGAAGGGGGGGGGGGGCGGCGAGAGACTGTATTGGGCTTTGATTGTATTCAGATCAGAGAGTATGTTCCCCTGAAATAATGGCAGACACCTATGAAACTACAAGCATCACAACCCTGAAGAATGCAATATTCATTATCACCGCAGCGAATTACATCAAATTCCATCTATGTTACCTGATGTTTAGAGGGCTGCATTTGCTTTGCTAACACTGCCACCTGATTCAAACCATCTGAATATTTTCAATACACCAATCAACCACGTACTTTAAGAACTGATCAGATAAAGCAATTATAGTAGCAACTGTTCATATTGCGATCAAGTAGATTGTGGCACTCTGCAGTCTGGTACGTGGTGCCCTAATTCTGGAGCAACAAACTGCCTCCATTTTCAGGATCATGTCAATGGGGTGAAAGTGCAACTGAACAAATACCTTCAGTTCTCTATCCAGCTTATCCACCTCAGTGCAAGTTGTCTTCTCTGGCATTTCCCCTTCGCCCTTTTCCTCACCCTCTGGTCTACTTGTGGTATAGAATACACTTGCTCCCACTATACTACCACCATCACGGGTACGACCCCCTTGCAGGTTCACCCCAGCTGCACACCATATCTGTAATTCAAAATTAGCAAATATCTAGAAAACACTGCTGTCATAACATTACAATTTTCATGCACACACAAATCTTGTACATAAGTTAACAGCCACAAACATATGCAAATACTTCTGAAACTGCAGTAAAACAGTGTCAAATTCTGAGGCTTTAACACAAATACTGAACGTCCACTTTGGTTGCAATTCCAAACTCTTGCTCCTGACTACCCTTCAAGACAATCAGAACTTTAAAAAAAAAATCATAACTCCCAATGTAATCCACACACATGATTAATTCAAGACCGAAGTATGGATGAAGGTCCAAAACATATTTCATAATAACTGTATTTATTTCAAACTCTGTATCACCAGTGTGTGGTACATAACTAAAACATAAAGGCTGTCCTGTTACATGCCAAGGAGGCACAGAGGGGAAGAGACATATCCATAGTTGACACCAGCGCTAAAATGGGTAAGTGGTCAGCATCATGCCCTGGCCACTTTACCTCTGGGAAAGAGACCTGGTACCCATTGTATGGAAAGCTGGGTGGGCCTTGGGGGTCAGTCTCGATCTTGCTCCCATTGGGATTCAAAAGGATCACTTAGTTTGTAGTGACATGCTATACCAACTACACTACATTAGCTACCACTAAAACAGAATCCATACCTTACTGGGACCATGCCCATCACAGAGTGTCAAACATGTAAAAAATCTCGGCATTCCAAAAAAGGCAGGGTATTTATTAACTTGTAGCGCAACTATTAGCTTCTCAGGAAGTCTGCTCCATGCAGTCAATTTATCTATTGACTTCAAGATACAATTTGAAACTGGACAAAAACAAAAGTCATTTTAAACAAATCATACTACTTGCCTGTTTTAACATACTGATCTCAAATTGGATACAAACTATGAGATACAAAACAGAAGACATCAGTTTTCTATATGAAGATGCAAGTCTTCTAACATATGATGTGTTATCAATGGCTAAATATTTACAGATGCTTCAAAGAAGTTTCCTGCCTCCATCTCCAGTGGAAGTGGACTTCCTATATACCAAATACTGAGGCAGCAAACTCCTCCAAAATGCTGGCAACTGTTTACCGATGAGAATAGTGTCATATCACAGAAAATTCGAGTGTTCGAAAACAACAGTGTAAGAACCTCAAATCTCAGAATTTCCTATGGGATGTTAAGAAACCATTACACTAGGCAAGACATGAAAGCAGAAACACTACAAGAAGATTATAAAAGCCCTTTCTCACTGAACATCAACCACAGCTGACAAGCAATATGTGCTTAAAGTACTAAAGCCAACTAAACATGCAAAGTAATAGCAGCCATTTAAACTCTCATCACTTTCAGAGCACCCCAGAAATTTGATTCTGGTGCAAAAGGGTTAAACTAAGATACTGTGTATGGATTCGGGTACACGTGGGTGATACTAAAACTCCTTTAACAGCATAAAAAATGAATATGCAGAATAAAATATAACTGACTTAATGGAGACAATAACTAAGGAACTTTACATACAAAAGTGAGTAGTAGAAAGCATGAACAAAGATATAGTAGGAAACCTTATGCAAAGACAGTGACATATGGAGAAGCCTTTATCATAAGGAAACCTAAACAATACCTTCATGCCAGGCTCCTTTTCAGCCAAAGGGCGGCAGTATACAGGTACCGGCACTGGAACTTGACTAGTGCTTGTGGTGAGCTGTCGGTTTGTGTTACTACCCTGTGCAATTGAACCAGCAGGTCCAGGAACCTTGGCAGGCAAACTCCATCCGTACGCTTGTAATCGACCATCATCCTTGCGGACATGGGCTCTAACCTGTCGGTACTGTTCTCGTCTCTCAGTTGCACGCCGAGCAGCAAGCTTCTCTGATGATCTGGTGTCCAAAGACAGTAAATGCACACTTTACAGTGTGGCTTCCTTATTAGTTTCAAATCATTACAGCTTAATATAACATTACATTTTATTGCATAATATATTAAATATGAAGATATAAACTTTACACATTATATCTATAAAGTTTTATAGAAAATTGGCTGCAAGACTCTTCATCATGATCACAAGAACCTGACCCTGCCCCCAGTCCCATGCCAAACACACAACTCTGAGTCTTATTTCTTTAATACGCATTTTAATATCATCCTCACTGTTATGCTCAAATCTCTGAAATAACATTAACTTGTGGCAGTGTAAACAAAAAGTGAAAAGGAGAGTGTTTCCATCTCTCTTTCAGTGTGCCCATTGGCATGTGTCTGGGGGGAGATAACATCTTAAGCAACACATCATCTGTATGATCTGTGCTGTTCATTACCACCTTGGCCACAAGAGTTCATTCAGACACTCAGTGGGAAGATTTGGTCACTATTTTGTGAAGCTACAAACTGTAGGCAAACCCCTGAACATTCGGAGCATACACTTACTATCCCTTCTGAGCAGCATAAAAGCATGAAGGAGGGATACTTTACATTATGTAAATAATTCAGGCACTATAATATTCTGCATAATACATGAATATTTATGTGATGTTCTCACATTCTGGCTCCCCCTAAAAAAAAAGCACACAGGCACACGTGAGCACAAACACAACACTCACAAGTCCAGTCTTCAGCCAGGATGAAAAAGTTGTGCCTCTAGAAACACCCTGACATCCTACTCAGAGTCTGTGTGTGTGTGTGTGCGCGCGCGCACGCATGCGCACGTGTGCTGGCAAGACACGATCTAAAAAGAATTGTTTTCATAAACACCAGTGGATATGGTAAACTAGAATGAGAGCAATACAAAGATTATAGGTATTCAGCACACAAAGAAGACTAGTGAAAAGAATACACAAGAAATGCTTTTTCTATACAATGGGATAGAGAGCACACGAAATATGTAACGGCAATATGAAGGACTAGAAGACTTACGAGCAAGGTTAACATTCACCTTCAGGGTGTACACCAATCCATCCTACGTAAAAATCACTCATCTAATAGAATGCCAACACATGGCTCATGAAAGGAATTATTCAATTCTTATGCAGAAATAATTACAGTCCACAAATTAATACACTTAAATGGCTGTTGATATAAAGCCATAACCACAGTTGTGGTACAGAACAGACCATATTATCATATGCACTTTACAATCACCCCTAATCCCACAATATTCAAGACTCTCTGTCTGTCCAGTATCAACTTTTTCAGTCTGATAAATAACTTATATGCCATGTACATATCTAGAATACATAAGATACCCAATGCTCACAGTTCTCCTTCCATGAAGTCAAAACCACGTTTGCGATCATTAAGGGAGCGCTTTCTCATGGTGTCAAGTGCTGGACTCACAAGATGTGTAGGTGCATTGTAACGCACATTAACGTAAGGCAGGGGCTTGCGTTGTGGTCGTTCTGTTGTGCTGAACAGGTTACTGAAACTGTAAACAGATACAACCACTATTTACCCACTAATTTGAACCATAAAAAAAATATTTTATTAACATATCCAAGGTGAAAACTTGTAAAAGCTGATATCTTAACTACAACATATCTGAAACCATGTGATTCAACCACTCCTTGACAGACCTGAGCACCAGATGGGTTATAAAACCAACATATAAGCATGAAAACAGACAGAAATATCATAGTAAGTTAACAAGGAGCAAAGGTAAGGGAATCTTCAAGAGACACATTGTGCTTAACCTACTCAAGAATCATGATGGTTAGGATTACAGTTTCTCTACACACACAAACAGATTCATACACTACCAGTCTCTCCAACATTACTACAAACACTGGAGGTTCTCACAGTGGCATTATGACTATGGTCTACTGGGATGTAATGTAATGCAGTTTAATAGACAGGTGAGAAAGTACCTAAAGGATTTGTTGCCTCCAACTTCACCCTCCAGAAGGAGGCTTCATATCTACAATTTCAGTACCATAAGACTGTTAATGCAGATATGTTCTGAGATCAAGCATGCAGGATAGATCAAAGTCTGTGTTGAACAACATAAACTGCAAGTGTTCAGTAATGCTAATTACCTGCCTGGTGCAGACACACAGGCACCTAGCTACCAGAAAATAAATATGATAAGAATATAGTGTGGCCTTATGCATTACAACATCACATTGTCTTCTGGTAACTGATTTCAATGATTTGGAGGCAGTCACTCCTTCCACCTTCTGGGAATGAATAAAAGCAATGTACCTTATGAGTGGATACCATGTTGTACCCTGGTCTGTTGGCACCAATGTTCCTCTAAAATACCAGTACCACCTAACACCGGTGAACACTGTACCATTATCCGGAATACAATGTATTCTTTAGCATTTCGAAAATCTCCAACACACAAACCTGCATCACCACAGCTACTTGCTTCAGTAATATATACACTCAGAATCTTTCAAGTACAAAGTCAGAGCACTAACCATACAACCATGACATAATGTGTTAAAATGGTGTTCTTTTGGATCTGACAATGTCTTTAATAAACTGGAAAGGACATGGACAGTCATAATCTACTTCAGACTATTCCATCATCTGCTTGGTGGGACTGATGAAAGCTAGAACAGTTTGTTTGCTAGCAGAAATCTGAAAAAATATTATAACTCAGCTCTGGCATTGTCACATGCTAATTAAGAAAACTGGGATATGTCTGGGTAAATGTATATAACAATGTGTTTCTTTGGTCAATGACATTTTTCCAAAACAAATGGTCACATCACAATTTGTCCAGGCATATCACCAAATTCAATTCTATCCATAACTTACATAAATAAAGTGTAAGGTCTGTTAATCAGGAAAATGAAGTCAAAAACCTACTGTCACTCTTAGCATATTTGTAGAGTGACTACTTAAAAAATTAATACATACAATCACACTTACAACTTCCATATGCTTTGCTTGCTTTTCTTATCTAAAGTGGGATCATTCCGACTGGCTCGAATCATTTCTGTCCAGCGTACGGCTTCCTGCAGTTCCATGAATCGCTCCTTATACTGGTTTCTTTCCATTAACACTCGGGCCATTTCTACCCTTGTGAACCGCTTTCTCTGTGCCATGGGAACATCTTCCTGCTTGAAACAATAACAGGTAAGTTCAATCAACACCTTGACATTTCCAAAATAACAAAAAAATAGTAAAATATGAGGAAAAATTTAATTTCTCAGAACAGAATGACCATTATGCACTAATGTTCTAAACGAAATGGGAAAAAGTGTAAAACTTTCGAAAGAAAAACACACATACTTCATCGTCAGATTTGGAAGCCTTGGCTGCCTGTTCTGCCTCTTCACGTGCTCGTTTTAATTCCTCTTCCAGCTCTTGGATTCGATGTCCTAGTCGAGTCTTCACAGCATGCAAAGAGTTAATTTCCCCCCGCAGAATTTCTTGCTCACTGTAAAAGGTAAAGTATTACAACTAACTCAAAAGAAAATCCTGAAAGATAAAGAGCATAATGATCATTGCCTGAAGGGATGTGACACCATGACTGTACAGTATTACAGCCCCTGTTCATACCAACAGGAGTGCCAGACACCAACTACCTACCTTGTCAGCTCATCCACTTTGACAATCAAATCATCCTTTACAATATTGAGGGCATTTCTGAAACAAAGTAGAAAGTATAAAACGATATTAGCAATACAAATATACCATAAAGTGTATGGGGATTACTTTTGAGCTGAGCTACAGCACAATCTCTACTATGTACAGTTGCTGCATCATTTTCCACCCGTTCTTTTGAGTCAGCAACGTGAACGAAGTGGCACTCCCTTACAGTTCCATGCATGAATTAGTCTTATGTTGCAGCATATCTCCTCCAAGTACAACACAGATAAGTTTAAATTGGAGCAACAGTGCTTTTATATAAATCTCTTGTAAAGTATGACTCCTTCTTAAAAAGTCACGGAAAATTCAGTAAAAATGTCCTGATTATCGAGTCCTCATAGAAACACTACACAGAGGCACGTAGTGGCACTGTTGGTTAAGGCACTGCGCTACAAGTTGGAAGGTCGCGGGTTCAATTCCCGATGATGTCAATGGAATTTTTCAATGACATAATCTTTCTGGCTGCACTATGGCCCTGGGGTTGACTCAGCCTCCAACAGAAATGAGCACCAGAAATACTTCCTAGGGGGGTAAAGGCGGCCGGTGCATAAGGCTGACAACCTTACCACCTTCATGTGCCGACTGTATTGATGTCTGAGAGCCCCAACCTCCTTGAAACCCTAAGGGCCTGTTCAGATTTGTAACAATTGTTTAGAAACACTACACAGAATTTAATCAAGAAAACAATAATCTGGGAACCAAACTGTCAATGCTGACTATTCACTGAGGTTTCAACAAATTTGAAGCTCACCTCTTACATTCACCTCACAAGTGCCTGAACTGCCCTCCAAAAGAAAGAGTAGTACTGCATGGGCCTGCAATAACCACTACAAATGTATTACAACTATGGTCACACAAAACTGCTGCTGTACATTCCTAGCAGTCATGTAATTCTGCAGCCACACCCCATTTCTATGACAGGTTATCTTTAGTCTGTATGCAAGGGCAAATTTTATCCCAAGTTGGAATTTCTTTCACACAAGCTTTGGATTCATTTTAATGGATGCATGAACAAAAAATTATGTTGCAGCAGTGAAAGTTCACATTAGTACATAAAATTCTACAGAACTACAGCACATAAGCCAATGTCAGAACAGCTGGTAGTCTTCCGACCACACCTGGTACAAATCAGTAACACAGTTACATTCTCACAAAACAGTCAAAATGATATCCAGTGAAATACATACTTGGTGGCCAGTAGCTCATTATTCTCCATGATAAGATTCTCTACCTCCTTGCCCATACCTGGAAACACAAACGGATATATATATGTTTCTTTCTTTCATCTCTTGTTTATTTATTTATCCATTTATTTAGTCACACATTCATTTGTTCAATCTTCCATTTTATAAATTTACTTATCATTCATTTAGTATTTAATTAATTAATTAATTTCCAGAATGAATTCCAACAATCTCTGCCATGTTTTCCTTCTTTAAACCTATTTCATATCAGTAGTACAATGCTTATTCTGCAACACATTTCACTATCTCTTGTACCACCTAACTTCTACATCCTTCTACAACATTCGTTACAGTATATTACTTACAGAAAAAGGGAAATGCTAGACAACTGCTACAGCTCCAAAGAGCCATTGCACTTCCCACCTCCAGCACACTTCTTTATATTGCCCTGAGTGCACAATTCACATACTTCTTGATATGTGTTAATGAGCACATTTGATATAAAATTATACATCTATATCTCCCTCTCTGTCTAATTCATTACTGAACACTAAATGGACTTTTTTCTTACCAAAGAAGTTGTCATTTACTGCAGATGGTAAAGCCGTTCATCCATTGAAGATGAAAAAAGAGCAAAACAAAAATGGGTATGTTAGATTATGGTAGCATGTTAAAAGCAACACACAAAACATTCACATTATGTATGCCAAACATAATATCACTTTTCATACATCACACATTTATTTTAAGGAATCAGCACATAACTATAGCACAAGAGAAGTCTGTGCTTGGGTTACTCAGCAGAGTGTACAGGATGTTATTTATGTACAATGAATTGGAAGCTGGTTTGGTTAACAGTGTGCACAAGGACATTTCTGCTGTCTGGTAACATTAGATGCAAGGACTGGTCTTGCTTTCATCTTGCTTTGAATGTATGTTTCTGCTCTGCTGTGCATATCTGGAAGATACACGCCTTTATCATCAGACTGGCTATGATACATGTAAGAGCTCTGAGACTGGAATTGGACTGTTTCCATCCCGTTGTGTACATGCAACAAATTTATTGAACTGAACCGTCTTTACACAACATACAAATAACAGTTGCAAATCTACAACTGGTT
>Ga0136643_10010026_pt1 | contig 13966 bp, 7 predicted proteins | sample TergutLab28metaG_FD_96883 | JGI IMG/M metagenome (GOLD analysis project Ga0136643, IMG submission 96883) | Labiotermes labralis P1 segment gut microbial communities from Petit-Saut dam, French Guiana - Lab288 P1 (version 3) (version 3) | ecosystem: Host-associated > Arthropoda: Insects >... | reverse complement strand
GTTTTGTTTTTTTTTTTTTTTTTTTTTTTTTTTTTTGATTTTTTTTCAAATATTTTTTTTTTTGTGTGGTTGTGTTTAGCTGACCGTGTTTATGGGTGTGGGGGGGGGCGGAGGTAAGAATAGGACCACATTAAAGTGCAGAAAATTCGCAATTGCAAGACATGTAGACCTACACAACAAGGAACGTTATGAATTTACGGGGCATAAAAATCGAATAGACTGACAGAATTTTGGCAAATGGGAAATGTCCATGCATACCATCGGCAACGCGAACTAATAGTATTAAGGTAGATTTGGGCGAGACCAGTTCCTAGGGTCAGAGATGGGTGGAACTGACTCAGGATCGTGTCCAATGGGGAGGCTGAAATTATAGGCCTTAATAAAAAAATTTAAAGGCATATATTCTTTAATGGGAAATAAGATGTAGGAAGACCTAGAAGTACACGGAAAAACTGAAATTAAGAATCTCGGATAATTCTTCAGGATACCAAAATCTGTCGGATGAAGAATAAACATGGCCGCCCTCGGCCTGTGGATTCAGTATTGTTACGTAATACTACATTTGCAACTACATACGCTGGGTAGGTTAATGTAGCACAAAGGCTCTATCCAAGCATCAGTACGATCAAAAAGGGCGATCACTTGAGTGACGACGTCTGAAGGGTACATGATGCTGTTGTACCTGGTGCCCAGTTCGCTCAGTCACGTTCACCAGACGGAATGACGTGCACCTGATATTTGGGCGTGTCCCACGCAGGGTGAACCAATGCGGCGCGGGACAAGCCCCGCCTTTCCACGCCTTCGCGCTCCGGCGCGTCGGCGCTGCAGTGACGCCTTCGTGCGTCGCACAGTCAGTGTTATGAACTTGTGGTGAACAGACATGGAAGCCGAGGATCATCATCTCGCGGACGAGTACGTCCAAGAATTCGTACTTGATCACTTAGAGGACGCAAACCCCGTCAAGAGAGAACCACCCGTCGTTAACCCGTGCAGCCCTCGAGCGCCGCAGCCAGGCGCCCCACAAAGACTGCCGTCTCTGTCGTCTTTGCATCATCAAATCGTGGCGCCGTCGCCACCCCCGCACCACCTGCTAACGCCCCCCGGACACAACGGAGAGGACCCACAGCAGGGCTATCCAATACAGCAATCCCTGCACCATCTTCACGGTGGAGGTGTACTCATGAGGAGTAACAATCTGGTGACTATGGTTTCCGGGAATGGTCATAACAGCCACCCAGGTACGCCGGGAACACCTCCGGACACACCGCCGGTGAGTACCTCTCCGCCTCCATACCAGCACGACCCTTCGCAGCAGCCCCAACAGCAGATACCAGGAGGCGGCATTAAGGGCTACACAGACATGGAGATGATGTGGTCTATTACACAATCTTTACGTTACGGGAGCGGACACCAAGAACCACTGGATCTGAGACCAAGTAATCCCGGTCCTGAATCTGACAATTGTTGGGGTGTTACACCGCAGCAACAGCAGATCCACGCCACGGTGATCGCTGGCGGTGGCGCCAAGATGATACAGTTACCAGCCCTGCACCACCACCATCACCACCACCACAGCGACTACATGGGGGAGGAAATGCAGACGCCCGTCAATTCTCGCATGGGCATGAACCGGCCTCTTAGTTGTGGCAGCAACAGTGTTATGTCACCCCTCAGTTCTGGTGACGGCGGAGGCCAGCACCTCGGGTTCAGCTCTGGGGGAAACGACGACATCCTAAATGACGATGCACTTATGTCTTTATCGGTGCGTGAACTAAACAAGCGGCTGCACGGGTTCCCGAGGGAAGAGGTGGTTCGCTTGAAGCAGAAGCGGCGGACACTGAAGAACCGGGGGTACGCACAAAACTGTCGCAGCAAGCGGCTGCAGCAACGACACGAGCTCGAGGTGACAAACAGAACACTGCAGGCAGAACTGCACCGTCTGAAGCTGCAGCTGAGCCGGGTGGCCCAGGAACGCGACGACTACAAGCAGCGGCTCGATCTCCTACGCGCCGGGGGCGGTTCCGACGGCGTCCACAGTTCCGTCAGTTCCTCCGGGCACAGCAACCCCAGCTCGCCGGAGTTCTACCTGTGACCTCGCTGCGGCTGGAGCTGAGCTGTGAACAAAGTGCCTCCTCGAGGGCGCGGGGACCGGTGTTGTTTTGGACCCCACCGTGGCGTTCCTTGCTGTAGCTATTGCCCGAAAAACACGTGAAGTGCATGTGAGGGCATGTTTTTCTTGAATTGCAATAGCAAGAAAGCTATTGTCACTACGGGGATACGTACAGTTAAATCGACATTGTGGCTCCCGAGTTGTGGGTTTATGTTCCCAAGCTGTAAACTCCGGAGTGTCTGCTACGTACCGTGATGTCTCAGTACAAATTTGTCACGAACATGCCAAAACTCTCACAGGTCGAAGTGTGCTACTATTTACTTAAAATTATTAGTTGTAAGACAAGTAAGTTGATTTTTACCGATAAAAATAATCATCAGTTATGTCTGATTAAGCTTGTGGTACTCTGTACAATGTGTGCAGTCCATTGTGTTAGTACAAACGCCCCAGAATTGCTAATATATTTAGTACGCGACCATAAAGGTCAATTAACCACTAAGTTTGCCACATTGGATGAATTACATCTTAGATTATTCAAGTTTAAATCGGGTTTGTACAGTTTTATTTTTTCTTCAAATCGGAGCCTGTTCTTACTGACCAAAAACTTTTGCCGGGTTATCGTGACGTGTGAAAATTAGTAGGTCAGTCCAGAGGTGTGATAACAGCTGCAATGCCGATTTTACTGATCTAAATAATTAGGGTTATGGACAGTGAGAACCACTTTTTTTTTTTTGCGGACATGATCATTTTCTGCTTCAGTTCGATGCGTTGTGTTTATAACAGGTACAAAACACATGCTTAGTACAGGGTGATTCTGTTGATAGAGGCCCCATAGTTTGGGGCCTCTAGCGACAGAATAACTATTTCCACCACTAAATTGCGTGTAAGAAGGGTGTAAAGCACTTCTTTGTCTTGTAGTTGGGCTGTTTTGGGGTTATGATAGGTTTATGCTAGTGTTACCATGGGAATACAAAGTGTTCGTTTTCTATTAACAAGTGTTTTTTTTGTTTGTTACGGGGCGTTTTACCTCCTCCTTGCACTACAGGGTTGACAATGTAAAATACCACTTTGCATATCGGTCGGTCTAGCTATGGGGCCGGTCTGTAAAAAGCCCCCCCCCCCCTGGTCTTTCACTCTCCGTGTACACAAAGTTTGTAGTAATTTGTTCAAGGAGAACTGCGTGACTTTTATGAGGAGAGGGGGGAAGATGGAAAGCGAGGTCATGAGTTATGTGACGCAATAATAACCATTGTGTAAAGTCTTATTTTTTTACGAAAACAACTACATGTTTTTAGAGTTGATGTCTTATGGTTTTTCATTTTAACGACCATAGGGTGTTCAGAAGCAGCGTTTACTATGAAGCGCGCGTTCTTCATAATTCATTTGTTAGTATTCCGCGTATATTCAGCGCTAGCCAAAATAGTGCAGTGAGAGATTGCTGTGCAGTATGTACCTGATCTTACTACCTTAAATATGAATACGAGGAAATAGAAAAGATGCATGCACAAACCGCAATAAATAAGCCAATATTATTATAAACAGTTCATCATATAGTGCAGATTTATAATTATTTCAAGTTAAATAATTGCAAGATGGAAACGTTGTCCATTCCTGTCTCTTGACTTCATTTACCGGTGTATGGAATGCAGATTTTGATAACCACTTTGTCTCAGAGTGGAAGTTATTTTCACGTAGTAAAATGGATTTCAGCGAAATTTTTGAAAGTCTTGTTAAATTTTTGATACGTTCGTAAGCTGATGGTTGTCAGGCGACAGTAATGACAGCGTCACCTCTGTTGAAATGCGCATCAAGTTTAAAGTGTAAATAGGACTAAATAAATGTATTTGTCACATATTCGAATTGATGTACTGATCTGAGTTTCAGTATCCGAACTGTCCCAACAAGGTTGTGAGTGAGTGGCGTAATTGATGGCCATACTGTTCAGGCATAACTATGGAACCGCCCTTCTGACGAATAGCTCTTCAGACGTGTACATTTGTCATTTAAATTCAATCTGATTTTATTGGTTTACGGTTCCAATAAGGAGGGAAATGTTTGTGTGCTACTGTGCTGGTACATGCCTGAATGAGTGCTACTGTGCTGGTACATGCCTGAATGAACAGACTATGGTAACGTGATACGTTGTAGTGTTCAGTATATAAAAATCTAGTCAGGCACAGCATATTTTTGCTACTGAGAATGCTAATAATGGTACTTGCATTATTGTGTATTATTTCTTGTAAATACGATCATTCTGCACCCTGCTGCTGATAGCGTAGGGTCCGAAACTTGTAGCTCCTGGTTCTCTAAAACGTTGTGTTCGGCGGAATCTTGTTTTCGTGATCGACTTAAACCACAAAATCTGTTAGGATGTACACTTTCAGGTCAGATTTTAATCCGTGAACCCCGAATATGATGAACTAGTAGTTCGTTAGGTAAGAAATTTTCCTTATAAGATGGCGCTACGCTAGCCGAGGGCTGCTAAAACTCATTTGTGTTTATTGCAATGTTCGTAAAGTTTGTCTGAAGCAGTGAATATGAAGGGGCGGTCACTAAATTATAAAATATTTGAAAGGGTTGTATGACTGTATTTTAAATAATCTTGGCCCTTGGATCCGGAAAAGTGGGCATTTCCCGCCCTATCTAAGATTAAAATGTGAGCTCGCTTGGTAACTGGTTTTTTAATTTTTTCAAGTTCTGATCCTACCTATATGAAAAAGGGCTTGTTACATATCATTGCAACTTAAATTGCTGAAGAATAAATCGGCGACCTCCTGGGTTCCGTGAGTTACGGATTGTGTAGTGTATAACCTCATAACATCGGTACGTTGAACAGCGGTGACTTCGAACATTCTTCACTACAACTGGGTGTGGTTTGTAGATCTATCGTTAGTACTGCCATGAAATAGAGTGAACGTAATCTTAGCAGTAAACCATCTTAATGCACAAATTCTTTTTTATAATAAATTTATTATATTCCTCTACATGTTTCGGGCACTGTTGTGCTCATCATCAGGAGTTCAAATTGTATTATACAGCATCTAGTATCATCACACACTAGGCGGCTACCTACAGTGTATGACGATACCAGATGCTGTATAATACAATTTGACCTGATGATGAGCACAACAGTGCCCGAAACATGTAGAGTAAGAAACGTATTATAAAACAAGAATTTGTACATTAAGATGGTTAACTGCCAAGATTATACTGAGATGCGCAGTCAGCAAAACATTTAAAATAGAGTGAACGTAGGTACTTTCAACTGGACGTTTCTCATATTCAGTTCACCAAATAAAACGTCTGAAGAAAGAAGAATAAATTTCTACTTTCCGCTGAACACAATGGCTATAATTTATTTTGGTGTGGCTACATATTTCGGTCATTTTCGACCAAAATCGGTCGGGCTATCAGTATAGTAGTGCAAAGGTTAATAATGCATAACAAATAACATACACTTTGGGATCCACGAATACACAAAACTGTTAAAATGTAAATTTGAAGAAAGGATCTCAACGTTAATACGATCACTAAAAACAATTTCGCATATGAGTTGCGAGTTTGGCTGGCCCAGAGATTCACACTAAGTTTTAAACCATGTTCATAACGTCCCACCCAGGAAACCTGCCCCATTATTCATTTATTTAGGTTCCATCTGAATATCATTTGGCTATCCACAAACAGGCATCCAAGTGACTTTTTTTTCACTTGGATTGCCTACTAAATTGTGTGTACTCTTACATTTCTCATTTATTCCGTGCGTGTTACATGCCCCATCCAAATTCTACTCTTTGGCACCTCAAATACCCCTACTAACTGCACACGCGCGCGCGCATACACACACACACACACACACACACCTATAACATTGGCACATTCCCACTGCATGTTTCGGTGTGTGTGCTATACAACATATTCAGGGAGGGCTACTGGTATTTCTGGTGTATAGAACACCGAAACATGGGGGAGGTATCAATGAGAATGCACGGAACGGAAACTTATAAAAATCATAATCCTTGACTTAATCTCTGTAATACGTGGTTCAAAATACATTCACAGTGAGAAGAATTTGACAAGCCGATACGTGTCAGTTTTACAGGTAAAGAGATGAAGGCGCTTCGTGCTGTAACCAGCCTAAGACACGACCAGCCCAGTAGTACCGACACTAATGACTGCAGTCAGTTGAATAGCCGATTAGTGTACCCGAATACCGTGCGATGTGGGGCAACATACATTCGAATCCCATTCTGCGCATGTATATGTAATGCTGTCCGGTTGAGGCAAGGCCTTGAGGTGGGCATCTTGGCAGCCATAACAAATGAATGGCTTATAAAATACTGCATTACGAATCGCAATAAACTATAGAAAATTACATATTTATCGCAAAGTTTCGGCTAGCCATCAGCAGCCATCACACTAATAATAGAAACAACAGAAAACCAATACAGTGAACTGGGATGAGGGGATTTGCACGGACTGGATTGATCTGGCTCAAGATAGGGACAGGTGGGGCTCTTGTGCATACGGTAACGAACCTCTGGGTTCCATAAAATGCAGGGAATTTCCTAACTAAGGACTGCGCTGAATCGTATTAGGTCATTAACGTGTGGAATTCTTGAGCAAAAGCAGCAAGACATCAAATCACAGTACACTCGTGTATATCTAATTACAAGCTTTTGGGCCTACACGTAAAAATTCTATACAGGCGTAAGTTTTTAGGCGTCTATGTGTGGATTCGATGTTCTGATGCTTTTCGTTAAGAAAGTACAAGTATAATGGTCTACTTTAGCTTCTTAATCATGTTTCCAGTCTCTGGTGACGGCGGTACAGTGTAACCATACTGTACAGATACATAATCACTTTATATACTCTGGCGCAGTCCTGGGGGTGCGTAGTCCATATATTAATGGTGGATGATGGCAAAGACAAACTTCGGAAATCGACATTAAGGTGACCGTTTATCGCCATAAATTCTTATAATAAAACAAACGAGATGCACTAATATCTCAAATTTATTTTTGGAATAAGACTACATGTTTCGGACGATTTCTTTGCCCATCATCAGGAGTCTTAGCCCTGTACACACAGCAGTATGTATGTCATACAAGTTTTGGTGACTGCTTGCAGGCGGGATCAGGATCCCGCCTGCAAGCAATCACCAAGACCTGTTGACGTACACTCATTGCAGTGTGTACAGGGCTAGACTCATGATGATAGACGGGAAACTGTCCGAAACATGTAGAGTCATACTCCAAAAATAAATTTGAGATATTAGTGCATCTCGTTTGTTTTATTATAAGAAGTCGGAAATCGATTCACTTAAGCCAAATAGGCCTCTCTAATTTGTGACCAGCTAACAGGGTTGGATGGCTCTTGCACGCCTAAGAAAAAACACAGGACCAGTGCCACAAACACCGTCAGCAAATAATGTGAGGTTTATTATAATACAATAATGGCAAAGTATGTGACTTAGTGAATGCCCTATAGACCATTTCACTGTATCAATTTCAGTACACTCATAACGCCGAACATTGCTCGCACTCCGAAAGGCAGATTTATGCGGCATATCACTCTTCCCGTCCTTGCAGTCGATTCCCTTGATGAGTGCCAACATGTATAATTAGTTTTATGCTTTAATAAAATACAAATTAGTGTTCAGGAAGCCACGAACAGCCCCTTGAACACAGAGAAGATGCGAACGTCAATGGCTGAAAAATGAAAAGCGCATTGATTGTGGCTGAGACTTATTCGTTTATAAACGCTATTTGGACAGCAAACTGTAAGTTTATTTCCAAGTAAGAATGGAAGGCCGTAAAAAAATATCAAGTAAGTATGAAATTGAAATGGGAGGCGGTGTCCCGGTTTATGAGGCGCGTTCACAAAATTGCGAAAAGCGGTTATTAAATTTCATCACGTCTACATGGAACGACTCGGCTCCCACTGGACGGATTTTAATAATGATGATTTTTTTTTACCAATTTGATGCACAAATTCTTTAATACATTTATTATATTCCTGAACATGTTTCGAGCACTATTATGCTCATCTTCAGGACAATTGTATTAGTATAGATTACGAGAGGACTCTCGTAACCTATGGTCTGAACAGTCGCCCAAAGAGAGTGACGATACCAGATGCTGTACTAATACAACTGTCCTCCTGAAGATGAGCATAATAATGTTCGAAACATGTACAGGAGTATAATAAATGTATTAAAAAAAAGAATTTGTGCATCAGGTTGGTAAAAAAAAGACTTATCATTAATTAGGATGCACGATCAACAAAACAAAAAAAATTGATATTTGATATTCGAAGATTTTTTCCCAAAAAAATGTCGAGAAAATTCATGTTTCATTGAAATTTGACAAGAATAACTACTGTACACTAAGACCGAGATATATTTTTGATCATATCCCGCCCGGTTCTTTTTATAATGAGAAACGAGTTGTAGAGAAAATTAAAAAAAAAAACATGGTCGGTAACTTTTTTTTCACGAAAAGAGTACCGTTTACGAGATAATGTGGAAAAGACATTGTAGAGCTGAACAGGCCATAGAAGAAAACGTTGCGCATGCGCATTGCGTGCAGAATACCAAGGGCTACAAAGACACTTATTTGTAGTACTTAACTGCTTTTCCACTGCAAAATGTTTATGCGAACGCGCCTCAATGTTAACGTTATATGTACATTGCTTGTTTAAAGCAAGGTATTGTCCTTGCTTGGAGAAACGGGAAACCCCAGAATCGAAGTTGGTATGAACCTAACACAAGTCCTGACTGATAACACATTCTTTTACACACTTATTATGGTGTTACTACAAAAGCAAATGAAATGACACTCTTGAAACAAAGGAATCAAGAAACAGGCGTTACAGGTTTGACAAAATGGCAGGCCAATGATCTTCACGTCCAGTATTCGTTTCCCTACAAGAGAGATACTATTTAAAGTAGCATTTACGCCTTTCAGACCGTTCACCTACCGCCTGTCGTATGGATTCAGAGGACGGAATTACCCGAAAACAAAGGTCACCACGTCCGGTAGTGTTATTTTATTAAGACCTAGAATTTGTGCGGCGTTACCTTCGCGCTTTTCAACATTTATGATGTGAGGCTACATCTTAATTTTAAAATCAGGGTGCGTTGGAGCGTTTTTTAATATCGTGGTATTCTTACAGATCGGTGTTCAAGAGATGTTGGGCATGTAAACACAATTACAGCCTATCACTTCTTTTATACCAGCTAAATGCACACAATATGTTAAATACGTATATTTATCACAAGTTACCTCGTACATGTTTCGGTGTTGGTTACACCATCTTCAGGGAGACCATTGTGTTACTTCCTTAAACACTCTATGCTCTTTGCAGTGTTGTTACATAGGTTGTTCTATATAACGTAAAATGCACCCCGTTTTTTAAATTTGCAATTGCGGAAAGCATATAGTGTTTGAGCAAGTAAAGCAATTGTGTCCCTGAAGATGGTTTAACCAACACCGAAACATGTAGGAGGTAACTGGTGGTAAATATATGTATTTAACATATTATGTGCATTTAGATGGAATAAAACAAGTGATTAACTGCAAGAATGCACGTAGTGTTAAGCTTCAAAACACTTGCAGCCTTACTGCATCACCATATTAGGCTGTTTTTTTCCTCGGAAAGAAAGAAGCCTCCATATATATCCGTATGACTAACATACGATAACGTGTTAGCTATTCTAATATTGCACGTGCAGAGTTTTAATTCTGTAATAGTATATACTGATCGGCCACGTTACTTGGATTTTCTAGCAGAGACCAGCACTTCTGTGTAAACAATTTGATGAGGTCAAAGCAATGCAAAGTTCGTAACCTTCCATGAATTTATCGGCTAATTTATTCATTTAGCAGATTTTTAAAAGGCAGAATTAAAGATATTTCTCTGTGTTACAAGAGTAATGAAAGAAACAAGAATAATAATGTAATATTTCAAGACGTAAGAAAATACGTGCTGTAATTTGACAATCGTGACAGCCTTTTTGTAAATACCAAGGTAGGTATGTTTGCTTATCCTACAAGAGGGTGATAATTTATTCGGGGAATCCATTAAGCCATAAAGAGAAACACAGAAACTGTATTACACGACGGAAGGAGGCAGATGTAGCAGTCAGAGCACAGAAATCTGTACCTAATTTTCTTATTGTCTCTGTTTATGGCTCATAAGAAAAATGCTCAACAAAATCTTAATATAGAGTTCGATAATACGGTAAACCCTCTACAAATGTAGCAAAATTTTAACGGGTTTAAAATATTTTGGAATAACAATAACATAAAAATTACATAGTGCAAATATATACTGCAGATTAAATTACGAGATTCTTGCCGTAATTCACTTCAAAAGAGTCCTGCGTCTTCTCGTGTATTATCCGACAAAAATAAAATGCAGACAGACCTTACGCACTAAATTATGGTTTTACAGGGGTGCTGATATCTCCTTAGCCCGACCAGGAAGGAAAAACGCTTGGAAGCATGTCAGGGACGTGCGCGATTTCAACAACATTGAGACGCGAGCTGTAATCAAGCTTTTTTCCCTGCAAGGTAAGGCGCCGAAGGAAATTCACGCCATTCTGACAGAAACATTAGCTTCTTTCCTTCCTGGTCGGGCTAAGGGCTAATGAGCACCCCTGTACTGGCTGCTTTACGTGTGTATGGGACGTGAAACTTGGTCGGTGGAAAGTACACAGATTTGACCATGTCTGTACCTAATACAGAGATATGAGGCCTAAGAGAGGGACTGAGAAAATTTAATTTTTTTTTAATTTGTACTTTTCATTAGACAGGTAATTATTACAGCGAGATCAAGGATGAAAAGACGCCAGACGTACAGCAGGCATGCGAATGGTGTGTTGTGCTTACAGAATTTTGGTTGGGAAAAACGTCAGGAAAACATGGTTCATCACGTGGGAGTCGTAAACGGCAGATGGAGGGATAACACTAGAATGCATCATCTTACCAGGCCGGGGCGTGAAAGCTGACACCCACTTGCATCTAGTTAGGAGGTTACGAGTGAGCGGAGGTATACCGCCGATCATCCGTATTGCTTCATGGCCTGCAAAAGGGGCACTTCACATATACCTTATTGCATCCTCGTTTCATGGGTTCGATGATGGTAAGAAAGACACACCAGCGTCTTTGAAAAACTATGTCACGATGCAGAACGAGGTGCAGAATTAGTTAAAGAGCGACTGCTGGACCCTCGCTGAACGCACAGTGCCAATACAGTGTGTGACACACTGCACCGACTACTATTCGAAATGTCTGCAGATCAAATTCCGTCTACTGAAGGTGCCCCGAAGTTTACTCAGTTTATTTTGCTATTATTTCATGATATTTTACTCGTTAAATATGTATTTAAAATGGTATATGAAAGACTAGTTTGGTAATAAAGCCCTATAGCACCGCAAGTAATAATGATTTGATGTTAGTGTGACAGTGCATCGTTATACAATAATATAAACAACCAACTAGATGCAACAATGAGTTTATTTATAACTTCAATCAGCTCGACACATTTCCGGCGATAGTTTCGCCCATCCTCAGGAGCACTAGACTGAGTTTACAGCTTGTGGTATAATGCACCGACGATGATGCAGGCATCGTCAGTGCATTATACCACAAGCTGTAAACCCAGTCTAGTGCTCCTGAGGATGGGCGAAACTATCGCCCGAAATGTGTCGAGCTGATTGAAGTTATAAATAAACTCATTGTTGCATCTAGTTGGTTGTTTATATTATTGTAATAATGATTGTAAGTAGTCTGTATAGTGACTAAGCTACGGGCTTGAGCGGTCCGGTGATCGAGTCCCTGTAGGGGAAAAAGATACTTCTCGTCTTCGAAACGTCCATACTGGCTGTGGGGCCTAACGAACTTCCGCTTCAGTGGGTACCTGGTTTCTCATCAAGGGTTCAAGCGACTACATCGTGCTGTTCACCGCTCACCTCCATCAAGCGTTGAGGTTACGAGTGAGTGGAGCTATACCTCTAGTCCCCTATACGCCTTTAAGGCGCAGGTAGAGACAACTTCACGTTTTTATAATGATTAGGAGAAACGTTCAAATTTGAAAATATAAATTAACTTGCATGATTTTCTGCCACACTTAGGTTCAAACTGCACCTAGCAACATTGTGCTGTTCGTAAACAGATGCGTGAAACAGCAAACGGAAAGGCTACCAGCTACACTGACATATCAGCCTGCCAAGCAAATTTTTAACATCGCCTTCAAAAGAGTCAGGACCAATCCTTCGAAATTGCGCCTTCCCAGTTCCTTTGAAGCTCAATGCCGTAGTTGGAACAATGAAAACATTGTCACATGATAGCAATGTAATTCGAAGGGGGGTTTCCGAAAGGACCACACGCAACGTAGAGTACAGGAGAGTCTATGACAAGCTGACAGCCGCTTGCCAATAAAGAAATGTTTAGTGTCTCGAGCTTCAGGAGCCAACACAGCTTATTTGTCATAGCTGATTATTGTGCAGGCTGGTTGTCCAATTGGCGTGTTCTCACTTACCAGTAGGGCTAAGAAATCTCTTCTCCGAAATTTCTGGACCGGCTCTGGAACCCAATTGCTGTCAGGGGTAAAGGGGCCTGGTCTTGAATCTGACCACTTGCTTTTACCGAGTGCCGTGATTAAGAATGAGTGGAGCTATAACTCAATTCCTCCAGATGCCTTCATGGAGTGCTTCGTCACCGTGTTCACATGAACACACCCCTGGGCTCTCTTGAGCCATTTTAATCTAATTAACGTTTTAAAACCCAACGGTCACTGTAGGTACCATCAGGTTTATCATTCAACAGGTCTACATTCTTCCTGAAGAGTACATTTAAGTGTTTTGTTTGTATCTCCGAATAAACAGCGACGTTTTCCTTATAGTACATCAACTGATTGGTTTGCACAATCGAGATGGAGTGTTTATTGCGCGGTACGGCCTGAGTCTTTTAAATAAAACAGATTATGTTTCGTTCTTAAAGTGTTAATGTCGTCCCACACATACACACACACAAATACACTAAAATCGAGACACGGACATTCGCCAATTATGCCTGCCTTCTGTTTGCTTCTAGACCAATTTCCTCACTACGTAGCACGCAATGTGCCCCACGCTTTGTTTTTCTTTAGGTATTTATGTTTGGATTAGGAAATCAACAAAATAAGCATATGTATACCAGAAACTGGTTGTTTCCACGCAATTTCAATTCTTCCTTATTTTTTTGGACCTTCCTAATGGCGCTTTCTGACCACAGACCTCCGCACTGCAAGAGAAAATACATCAACGTGAATGGGAGCACATTAGTTTGTTGTTAAGCCCACAACGTTTGTGTTCGTCTCGTTTTACGTCATCAGCGACTCGTTTTGGCTGCAATGTAACAACTCAACCCACATTCCATCACGACCTACACTTCGTTTTAAGAGCGATATATATCACACGTGCCTTGTAAGGGGTGACAAACTTCAGTCGCTCTTCATGTAGTACGAGAGACGCCTCAGGCAAACAGCCTTCAGCGGTGTTCGAACCTATAATTAATTGCTGCAGTGTTTAAGGCGTTTGTATTTATTAACCATCATTACATTGACATTGCACGTTCTAGTCCTGAATATGTTAACTCAGATCTTATATTTATTGGACCGTGCATCATCTTGATATTTGAATAAAGATAGACCAACTTGATGCCACTCGCTTTATTATTTCATTATTTAATGCTCAACATATTTCGAATGTTAGTACATCCATCCTCAGGAGCTTGCGACTTATTTGTTGAGTTATTTCATGGGTTGTATTGCTCTAGTTCGATGTGTGTTGGTGTTACGTTGTGGTTTGGCTGG
>Ga0136643_10010025_pt1 | contig 13966 bp, 8 predicted proteins | sample TergutLab28metaG_FD_96883 | JGI IMG/M metagenome (GOLD analysis project Ga0136643, IMG submission 96883) | Labiotermes labralis P1 segment gut microbial communities from Petit-Saut dam, French Guiana - Lab288 P1 (version 3) (version 3) | ecosystem: Host-associated > Arthropoda: Insects >... | reverse complement strand
TTGTTGCGAGCACGCGGACGGTGGGGGGAGGTGGTGGGGGGCGGGGGGAATGAGAAGGGGCCTTTTTTTTTGGTGCCCCCCCCCCCCCAAACATGACATAATACTGTGTGGGATGTTGCACCGTCTTGCAGTAAGAGGCTGTACTTGAATTAAAATATAGTTACATGTGATTAGCGTATCGACCTGAAGTTATTTGTATCCGAAAAGTTGAGTGCTATTGTTCTTGTCGCCTGAGAGCGCACCAGATCGTACAATACGCGTACTCCAACGTTCATATCAACTCACGACACTTCGTCTGTTAGTTTGGTATCAGCAGCTCACTGACATATGTTACCGTATTTACGTGAACGTCCGAGTAATCAAATCTGCAACATAATTTGGCAATGAGTCGACTTTACCATTATACACTGCTTCGGAAAGCCAGTTACAAAACCGTACCGTCGAAACAGAAAGTTCCATGGACTTTTCTTCAAAGCCGGACTGAAATGCTGGAAAACGGACTTCTAAATTTGCTAGGACGCATGTTATAGGGCTTGTTTAATATACAGATTGCGGCAGTAGAACTGTATCACAGTATATCGTATTCACGAGCAGCAGTAACAGTTTGCGTCACAGTGGAAACTATACTACACGGCGTTTATATTCACAAGTGGTAACGTCATTTGAAGTGTTGCACTTAGCTGACGAACTTTGAATGTTACTTAGTATATGCCGCTGAGTGTACAGAGTACCGATATCACGGAAATCATTTTACCGGTTATGAGCCATACAGAGCCCGATAACATAGCCGTTGACGCGGGTTTCACTTTCAGATTGACGTTTTGTAGTACATTTACTTCACTGAAGATCCCAGGAGGAGGATGTAAAAAAGCACTACCTGGTTGGCGCCTTCGCACACCTGGGGATATACGATTGTGGAATAGTGGTGGGATGACGGTACGAGGAGAAATTCGGGAAGGTCCTCGGAGAAGAGTCTGTTTCACTGCCAGTTCATTCGCTGCAAATCTCACGTGCGATGTACTTGAGTTGAAGCCGGTACTGTCCGTTAAGAAGCCGATGTGTAACTATAGCTGGTGCTTAGTAGGCCTACACACGCGAATTTTTCATGTTGACGGTCCGCTATAAACTCCAAGGTGAACGAAGCGGTCTTCATGACTTCATTCACCGGCCGCACTAACCTGCTCCGTGCAACTTAACGAGACGTGAGGTAGGAAGACAGTTTATGCGGGTGACATGCCCATGGCCTTGCTCACTTAGATGTTTCCGTGCGCTTGTGTCTTGTGGTAACTGAATTTCTTGTGGTCACAAGCTATAGAAAGAGCGTTCTAAATTTACGCGTCGGTTTGACGTGAGAATGTCAACAAGCTATGCCGCCGTCCAACATTGCATCTGGCTGCTCTTGCTAATTCAGATTAGCAAGTAATGAGGTCTGAATACCGTTATCATACGTTATGGTCGGATCCAACATTGAAGATAGTGTTTGTTTTCGAAATTCGTGTCAACAGGGAGTAGGGTGTGTAATTCGAACCCCGATTCTCCGAGGGATTCTGTTTTTCGTCATCTACAGGATAGAAATGCTATTTTATGCTGAAAGAGGTGCAGACAGAAAGTAGGAGCCGACCGCGAATAGCGACCGCGCAGGTGACGTGCACTTCTTCTTAATTCCAGTCGTATGCTGTATGTGAAGGAGAACATGCGTTTTGTGTAGCTCAGTGTAATCATTTTTTACCTATTCGCTGTACCTGTTAAAAATGTTGAACTGGAAACATGAAAATCTCGCTCACTCGATTTTATTTGCTAAGAATATTCGTCCGGCGGAAGTTCACGGTTGGTTGTTGAAGTGTGTGGTAAGGGTGCAGTGAACAAAGGGTTTTCGCGGAAGTGGTATCGGTTGTTCAAAGGTGCCACAACAAATATGCGTGACGAGGAACGAGTTGGGTGCGCGTAACAGTTCAAGTGGGGAAGTTTGGAGCATCCTTCGTTCTCTTCTGAACTTGCACCGCGCGCTTGTCACTTGTTAGCCCATCTCAAGTATTTGTTGGCCGGCCACAGTCGGAAGAGTGACCAAAATACAAAATACGTTATGCAGGGGTGGCTGAGAGGCATGGCGGTGACCTTTTTTTTTTTTTCGATGTGGGCATATAAAGGGTTGTCCCACGGTTTAAATGCTTTAATTTACATGACGACTATGCAGATGTAGATTAATGTCGGTACCAACATGCCGCAATGAAGACATTTCAAATTTTTTGTTTAAACGTTTTATCCCGCCAACCGTTTCTTACGATTTGGATGCGCTACGTGTGTTATAGAGAGTTCAACTATTGCTTTTAATCTACAGTGACTATTCAGTCGAAATCTTCAGGCGCCGTATGTGGTGGCATTGCTTGTCAGACAGGTATCATGTGATTCGATCTTCCGGTATCCTGTCGCGGCTTACTCGCGGTTCGTCGTTTGCGTACCGCTGGCTGGCGTAGAGTGTTGTAACCCTTGTGTCTTAGTCTGTACATTCATGATCCTGTGATTTCAGCGTTTCGAAGAATAATTCTGAAATCACTGATTTCGTTCTGAATACTTTTAAACTCTGTTTTTGAAAACATGCTTCCACCGATTTCGCCAGCAGCAGATTTAATGGCGAATTAAACGCATGTAGGGCATGTGGATAAAGTGTAATTGTTATAATTTTCCATAATATTCCCCTACATATTAGGCACATGAAATGAAATGGAAATTGAACATAATCTGTTCGAATGTTTTAGTAATATTCGCACATTGTTAGGGATCAGTGCGCAGTTGTTATTGTGTTAATGTGCTGGTGTTTGCGTTGTATGTTCTTATGGATCCTGTAGTGGCTAACTGCCTCAGTGACAGCAAGATACGACTGAATTTGCAGGCGCACCGGGCGGGATGGTGAAGCTTTGCATTCAAGAGACAGCCGGCCTAGTCTCGGCTCGGTCAGCCGGAATGCGAATCTCTGGGTGGTATGAGGTAGCCTAATCGTCATACCCTAAATCGGGACATAGCTTACGGGGCATTGGACTTAGCTGTTTTACTTGGTAAGCCCTACTTTCAGAATTTAGAAGAAGACATCACCTTCTCACATCCGAATATCTGAAAGCACATGTCGACAAATTTTGAATATCTGGTTGGCAGGTAGATTTGATTTGCCTGGGAAAAAAAAGGGTCATTATTTTCTGGCAAGTTCTGATGTGTCTGTGTCGTGTGATCTGTGCACGAGATTTACTCAGTACTTCTCGATCAGTTGTTCCTAAACTCATACGCGCGAGGTAATGGCGGAAACAGAAGGAACGGAGAGACCAGTTGCTGTGTGTTGATCTTCTTGCGTTCGCATGTGGTTTTGCAATATTCTGTGTTCCATAGGTAACCGAGCGACATTGCCTGAACACCTGAATTCAGAAACGTAAAAGAAAATCGTGTCATAGAGTGAAAATTCACGTATTTTGCGATTTTCAGCGAACAAAATGTGTGAACAAGTAAACATTTGTGGAGGGCAGTTGGGACGGTTTCCGACGGCACCAATATACCACTGGGCTAAATATGGCAGTTATGGTCTCTCCTGTCATGTCGGCTCGACCGTTACATATCCATTTTCCATTTCCCCTGTTTTTAAAGAAGGCGGCGTGCGGACACAGTAACTGACGAAGTAGTTCAATCAAGGAATTGCCCAATTGATACACTTCCCCACTCCAAGTAGCAGCGAGTATTTTAGAAAGAAGCAACTTAATATAGCCCAAAGGCTTATCGCCGTGTTCAGAAACTCGTCATTTTTTTCCTGTCCTAAAGCACTTTTGAATCGTTCTACATCCTCAAGTTATGTGGCTGTTGATACACGATATGGTATATTAACTGCAGTTGGGCAGACACACGGTGGCAGTCGTACAATATCCATTTACACACAAACAATTCATAGAACAACAGAGCGAACCAGAATACACAGAACATCACATAAATAACAACAAGAATACACAAACGTAACAGTAAGAATACACAAACGTAACAATACAAAATACATACTTTACAAAATTAAACAGAAACGTACAAATCATAGAACATATAGTCATTGATAAAAAATTGAATCAAAAGAATATGAAAAAGTATGAACGAAAAACCAATATAAGCAGCAAATTTGAATAAAGGTAGACCAACTTGATGACACTTGCTTTATTATGTCAATTTACTGCTCAACATGTTTCGGATGTTAATACATCCATCTTCAGGAGCTTGCGACTACTTGGTGCGTAGTGGTTCGGCCTGCACTCGGATACCACATCACCAACAGCCAATCCCGCTACATAACACCAACACGCCTCAAGTCAGCACAATACAGCCTACACAATAACGCACCAAGTAGTCGCAAGCTCCTGAAGGTGGATGTATTAACATCCGAAACACGTTGAGCAGTAAATTGACATAATAATGCAAGTGTCATCAAGTTGGTCTACCTTTATTCAAATATCAAGATGATACACGGTCCAATACGCATAATATAAGCAGCAAACCTCATGTGATCTATGTATCTTCTAATAATGTTAGACACCCTGTTCCTAAGACCTTCACTAAACTTCACCCAATTACACTTCACTCCACTACACTTGCCGACACTTCACTTCCTCTCATATGAACTTAAACTTTGGTGTCGCCGGCAAGCGAACTTCACCAAGCCAGTACGAAAATTGAAACCGCTGTGCTGCCATTATGATCACGTGACAGGTAGGCGTTTCTCAACTCTTGCACACATCGGATATATGATCTCTACCATACGTAATTGACTAAATCAGTGTAATTGGGTTGCCGTGCAGGAATGGTTTTGTGTAGTGGCCGTGTGGTCCGTTCGCTCAATACTTGCCCCTGTTTTTAGATTGATCCTGTAGCCATTGCAGACATGGGCCATAGGAATACACACGTTGCACCAGCTGCTGGTTGTAACACAGTACAAGGCAGTGTTCATAAGCTTTCATTTTAATAATCTGGTTCATTAGGACCCTTTCCATGCCAGCTGTAGTAATCACGATACAACACGTGACTCCGATTTCACGTGTACATGTGCTTGCTGAAAGTTAACATTCTTCGGCCTCAAGATGAATTTTTCGAGGTGGGGCATTACTGGTCCCTAACATTCGTGCCTCCGTGACCTACAGCATGGGATTGCGGATTGCGGCTTCTAATTGCTCGTTGCGAAGCGATATGTCGGCGTTTTTATGTCGCACGATGTAGATAGAGGATGTCCCAAGGACTTGCTTCCTGTCGAAAATGGTCCTTGGTTTGACACAGAGTATTCACATAACATGTGCGCGTTGAGGCAGCTTTTGCAAATGCGTATAGCTTATGGTGGCCGATCTCCTTCAGAGGCTTTAGTAAGTTATGGGATAGTGACGGTACCACGAGGATGCGCACAGTAATTGCCCTCCTCAGTGACAAAGTTTTCAAGGTGGCTGCTTTTTGTCAGTTTTTATTAGACATGGCCGGTGGATGTTGCGCGCTCCTGTATGAAATGTCGCTGAGGTGGCTTCAAAATTGATTGTAGGAAATTGAAAGTTAGGAATTTGAGATGGCCTTTAATGGCTGACGTAGGCCTGTGTGTTGAGAACACGAACAGGCAACGTGAGTCTGTTTTACCCTACAAGTTAAGCTGATAAAATGCTTTGTCTCTGTGTACCAGCAACTGTGCGACGGAACAGCTCCACCGTTTCTTGAGGGCTACTATATCAAAACTGAAGGGCATTGTCGAACGTTCTCGTAATTGGGGCAGAGCTACTGATTCCTGCTGTATCATTAGTTTGGGTGCTGCTACCTCTGTACTACGCACTGCGCTTCTCCAGTTTATAACGGAGCTCAGATTGTTACCGCACACTGGGGAAATTACGCCCCAGTGGATGTTCGTTCGTGGAAGAGTTTTCGCGGTACACAACTGCAGGAGACACACGTTTCGAGCACACGCTGAAATAATGTCTTCGCGGACTTGAATGATATCAATTCCGCTGTCTGATTCTGAGAACAGAATTGTGCTTAAACTTCGCAAGTCCTTTCGTGGTCGAAGTTTTTGTTACCTCGCCCTACCGTCAGGCAGTGTGTTCACAGATGCAGGAACGTAGCATACCTGTCGCCTTGTCTGTGCTTAAGATAACTGGGAACTGTGTGTACCAACTGCGTTAGCATAAATTACACTAAGTTAGGCCACGTTTAGTTTTTGGCGTTTTCTTGGAGGTGTGATGTTTATTCCACAGTCAAAATGCCAATGTTGTGTATGTACCTGGGTCTCAATCACGCAACCAGGAGGTGCCAGTGGGCACACCGCACACACTTGCACTTCTCTGGCTGCACCCACTGAAAATTTTCAGAATACAAAGATAAACATGTGGATCGGAAGTGAGCTCTGTGAAGGCAAAATTATGAAGTGAGCTTTGTGAAGACAAAATTACGAATCCGATCAATTTGTGATTATCAGAGAGCGCGAGCAGCGAGTTGTAAGTAGGCTCACACGCAAAAAATGCAGTAGCATTCTAGTTAGAATACTGTGGTGAATGTGCGGATGCGTTGGTTAGAGTGCTACCGTGCATTCCACTTCGGGAACCCTTCTGGAGCGGTCCAGAAGCTTCCACCAACGTTGTTCTCTCTCTTCTGGGTCTTGTGACGTGTGTCTGGTACCATAGACTATAATCCGGAGAGCCGGCGCCGGATGATATCATCCACGAAGCTTACTACCGTGATGCGTAAGCCCGGTTGTTCTACTAAATGCATGTATATGCAAGATGTTTTGTGCAAAGTTATAGAGCGCATTTCCTAATTAAAGTTTTGGTGTTATCCTGAGGGAGGAGATTTTTACGCAAATGCATGCATAATTTTACCTACATGGAACATATGTAATAGAGCATTATGTACATGTTTAAACGTATGTATACATTGTACCCGCACAGGAAGCCGCTGCAACCGCTGTGTTCGTGGTCTGGCTACGGGCTACGGATTTGCTGGGCCTGTGCTGCGAGCGGCTGTTCCAGTGTCTGTGTCGAGGAACTTGGAATGATGGAGAAGCACGCAGCATTGCATATATTTCGTTGGACGTTAAAACCCGTGTCCTCCCGATTGCCGAACATGTGCTTGGGGATACAGGAAAAAAATTATAACTATTTCAAAAGTGGCGAATAAAATAAAGATGTAGTAGACTGTTGATACTGGGCTTCAGTCTCGTTGGTTGCACATGTGATTAACGTAGGCCCGATCATACCGGAACCTATGTACTGTTTCGTGTTCTTAGTAAATGATTGTGTTCAGTACTTAGAGTTTGTTGATACTTAACGCTGTTTTACCGGCGATATTTTGAAGCGTAATTTGTTCATTTAACAATATCTGTCTGCGGCTGATCCGGGCATCATTGTACTCAGTGGAAGGTGGCAGGGCGGGGGCGGATGAGCCATGTTCCGAAGTAATAGCCAACCGAAGAGATAGCCCAGAAGCACCGCGCAGAATTATTTGTGTAGACTCAACATAGGTACATCGTGTAAGTTTCCGAACTGCATGAAAATAGTGAGAGGGTTGATACATTCATACGCGGTTATTTGAAAGGGTTTGCGACACATGGAACCACGTTTGGAGGAGATGGCGTTTGTTTTTCTCATATACAAATGCAAGCTTGGCAGAATGTTGGGTATGCTTGTTAGGGGAATATTTACGTTTGGTTCTGAAGGAATATCTATGGAAGAAAATCGGACGTTAGTAAGACGTACCGAGTTAACGAAATGTTAGGAAACTGTATCTGCCCTGTACAGTGTGTGAGGTTTCGGGGTCGGCTAATGTGCGACACAGAATATTTGAGCCACCGAAATGTGCGTCCAATTCTAATGTGCACCCAACACTAAATCGTAACACTGTTGTAGTGCCATTATATATGTACACTTCAGAGGAATTAGTGTTCTTGCGCTCGTGTTGTATTCGAGTAACAGTTTGCGGATTTAAGGGGACTGAGTGCGTCAAGCTCGTTTTCTCTTGCCGTCCCAACCTTCTGCCTCTGTCTTGTAGTGGCTTTGATGGTTGTGCTGCTTCTCTCCGCTAAACGAGATAATGTCATTGTTTAATACCGGTAGCGTAAAATACATGCATGCGATGGTGCCGTCTCGCTTTGCAATCTCCTTTAACCTCTGCAACCAGCTAACAGTACCGTATGGTTGACAGAATGCAGCAACACACTGTGTAAAACATCTGAATTGTTGCTAAGGCCAGGCCTCAATTTCCATTTAGTACGGTGGAGTGTGGAGGCTTTACTCCTCACTATCGCGTGCACATGGGCTCCATTCAGACATGCGTTCTTTCCCTAAGTGTTTTATAAGGACAGGTTACGAGGGTGCCCCGTTCATCTCCATATTGTGGTTAGCAGCAGGAACGAATGGTTGTTCTTTCGAATCTCCCACTACGATTTCATGTCGCGATGCTTGTGCGCAGTGGCCATTTTGCTTTAATTTCCTGTAGGATTGGAGCCAGTTTATTATCAGCAGAAACAATTGATTTTGAATACGGCGTTTATATTAAATCAGTCCCGAAAAATAACCAGCGGAATTGTAACTAATTAGCTTGAAATGTGATTGCCAGTCTGCTTATGCCAGAGCGTTCACTGGTTGATTTTCTGTTTACTTAAGGACGCTGTTTTATTACTGCTTTCGTTTTTGTAGCGACGAATGGCAGGGAAATACGTAAATGGTGAATTGAGTACGTCGTGGAAACAGGCCATGTGAACAATTTAGTCTTTCCTAACTCTTGGGGGCGAGATTTTCCGCACCCATCGACACTGGGCCTGGGGACCACCCATTCTCCAGTACAGTAGGTACCGACTCTCTTTCCCGTGGTTAAAGCGTTCGGGACTTGGCGTTGACCACCTGCCCGCGTATAGCGCCGAGGTTAAAGGAAGAGTAACCCATACATATGCTCCTCCCTTGGGCCTTCTTGGCTTGTTCTAGGGTGCGCTTTATTTTTTGCCTTTACCTGGCGCCATTATGGTACTAGGATTGAGGGGAATCCCAGTTTCTTTTGAATCTGTTACGGTCAGATATCTGTGGTAGGTTTGTTGATGTTTCTTGTGAAGTGCACGCACCGCGGACGAGTTGGCCATTTTGTTTTTCCAGAACGGCAGATGCTGTGCCATATAGCTTGTTAGTGTTGTTCTTGGTACTTTTGTTTTGTTTTGGGGCGCATAAAGAAGCATGTCACAGGTTTGGGTACCGGCGTGATATTATTGATCGAAGTGGAAGAGGACCACAATCAAACGTCAGAGGAGGCGAGGCATTCCATTATCGGGAAAATTCAAATTTAGGAAACGTGAAAAAGCGGGATATTGGAATGTATTAATAAGGTTGGTTTAATGTGACTGCTTCCCTGCAAACAGCACTGCGGGCGACTGGGTACGAAGCCAATAATGAAGCCGTATGGTGGTGGTGCATAAGTGCAAGAAGGAACAGACTGCAGCTTGCAGTAAGAGCAGTTCGTGCAGTGTCGGAATGACTGGCCGTAAAGTTCTGTAAATCGTGTTTTTTGACGTTTTGTTGACCGTGCATCGAAGTATATTTATCTGAGTATTTAACCAACTTAATGCACAAAATTTGTTTCACATTAAGTTTTATTTCATGCCTACATGTTTCGAGCACATGTGCTCGAAACATGTAGAGGCATGAAATAAAACTTATTGTGAAACAAATTTTGTGCATCAAGTTGGTTAAATACTGAGATAAATATTCCGTAAATCTGATTTTGAGGCATCAGACTTCCTGAAGTCAAACGAGGACTGTTTTCAGAGACTTTCGGGGAAGGAGAAGGAAATGGGAGTGCAACGTTTGTGTCATTATGCACATAGCTGGAATTATACTGTAGGGAGCAATTCTTCAGTTTGTATTTTTCCATTTTTTTATATATAAATGACGGAAGTTATTAGGATTAATGTCTAGAAAGTTCTGCAAGTAGCGGATAAATCCTGTGTTACGATGACAATGCTAATGTAATTTATGGCGACGTGTAACTCTTATTCCAGAAACTCAGGCGTCTCCTGAGGTATGAGGTATTTGATTTTGTTTTCTTCTCATAACACCTCACAAACATAAAGGCAAAAATGTCAGCTGAGCTGAATTTAATTGGATGGTGGAAGTACGTATAGATATTGTACATACAGTGCTAGTGTGCGTAGTACACACGATTTTTCGAGTCTACTTACAAATGTGTTTCTATTTTAGACTGTGGTGACTATGAATGTGCAGATGAGTCAGAAGTCAGTGAGCACCTGTGCAGCCTATGATAAAACTGTATCATTTTTAGTATTATGGCGTGCAAAGGCATCGGCGCCATATCCAGCATTTGTTGTAACTTAACGTCATTTCGAGACGTATATTTGTATTAATTTGCAGGACACTATATGAAATAAATTTTCAGAGAATATAGCTGGATTGTCGTATGATCAGCTGGTTACAACGTTTTGAGACACACAAGGGTTGCTTGGCTCCCTCTGCCACCGATTTTGCGCTGTTGTGTGTGCCTTGGTGCGAAAAGTGTGTAGACGACTGCCATGCCTCACATTCGTTGTCATAGAAGGACGAATGAAAAGTTTTGAGTTCAAATAATGGTGAATTCCATAAATCAAGGCATTATTCTCATTTACAGCGTTTAGCTTGCAACTACCTGCATGTTGCCAGATGGTTACAATCTGCTAGTCTTCACACAGCCATTCCCTAGCTTAAACGTACTACTGAGTGGTGCTGCTGCAGTTCTTTGCAGCTGTATGTAGACAGACGCAAACTGAACAGTGGTCACTTGCTCTCAGTAAGTAAAAAATCAGTGAATTTTGGAAGGCAGGTTCAGTTAGTAGGCGCGATTACGTTCTTTATGCTGCACACATTAGATCGTGCTTGTATTCCAAGTAGCGGATGTTGACTTCGTTTGCAGTTGTTAACGTGAAAAGAAACCGTGTTTCTGTGGTATGTATAGTGTTGCAGCTATTCTGTAGTTACTGTTTAATCAAGGTACATGTAATTTATTATGTTGAATGCTTTGTACTGTTACAGCGGGATGTTTGTGCGGTTATTAGGTGCGTGTTTTTTGTAGTTTTTAGTTTTGCTACTACTACTGCTACTACTACTAATAGTACTTGTTGTAGCAGCCTCGTCGTGCCACATTATGATACAAGTATTACTTAGCATGCATATTCTTAAGTGCTCTTTGTGTGACGTTGTAGTCATGTCGCTTATTCATTGCGGATACAAAGGTGATTGTTGACAGTTTATTGCAAGGCCAAATTCTGCTAAGCAGATTTTATATTCTGTTGCATTTATTAGGGATGTACTGTGAATTTTTTCTCCGGTCCAGTGGCATTTTCTGTGGACATAAGAAGTAATAGTAAAGGTCAAGATGTCCGCGTGAAGTGATGTGGAGTTTTAGCTGCAGGCAATTGTAACGTCGCCACTAGACGGAGCCCCAGCCCTTTACCCCAGCCAGTTCGTCTCCGGTACGCATTCAGTAGGAGACTTGATGTGTACCAGAGTCGGTCTGGAGTGTTCAGAGAAGAAATTAAACTCTTCCGCTTGCCGGGAGTCGAACCACGATTCCACTGTTGTCCTTCAGTGGATCACCATTCGGCTAGCTCGGCTGTAGTGCGAGAATTGTGACGGTGTTAGGAACAGTGTTGTTTGTTTGGGCACGAGTCGAACTGTCTTGGCGGAGACCTGCCTTCGGTGGTGCAGCTGTTACTATGTGAGCTTTAAGATCCCCTTTTGTTGCGCCCCTGCATAGGTTATATCGTTCATCCAGCTTAGAAATTGATGGTGTTTCAGTTGGAAGGAAAAACAAAGACATTTTTTGGTTGTTGCGTAGGATTGTTATACTACATTTTGCTCCTTCATATTTAATGAAGTTTGTTCGTTGGCGTTGAAATTATTAGTTTTACCTTCTGTCAGCTTCTCAGTGCAGTTAGAAGTTTGGAATCGTGTGTACTGCCTACAAGAGCAGCATTGAACCCAAAGTAATCGATTTTGAATCTATTGGAAGAACGAGAATTATCGTGGCTGAATACAGATGTAATTCGACTTGCTTGAGAAATGTGACCCATCTGTTTAAGCGAGACTGGGTTTTTGGTTTCAAGCGATCCCTCTTCAGACGCCCGGTAGAACCGCGGGCATCTCGCTCCTGCGTTAGCAGTTTTATACTTCGCATGCGTAGGCGTTAAATTACGCTTTTCCATTCAAAAGATTGCAGTCTTCAAATTTTCATGTATCCGGTATAGAATATTGTCTGTTACTATAGCTGGATGTTATAGTCGTGCTTTTAATTTGCTTTGCTGAGTTAATCGTTAGTTGTTAACAGAATGAAAACATAATGCCCTTGGTAGAGGAGCGGTAAGCCGTCAGTCTTCCTGCTGGAAAGCCAGTGAATTTTTACGAGGCGAAGATTTACACCACCCATTCCAGATCCCGGCGTTAGGTGGAATAGGTTATGTTTATGTTGCCCCTTTGGAAAGGGTCCCTGTGCCTTTTTAAGATGTGGGCTTGTTGTCTCATCTGGGAGTGCTGGGGAATAGTTCCAGCTGTCTCAGTGGTCGACCCGTAGGCACCCCTTTTCACTGACGCGCGCGCGCGTGTGTGTATGTGTGTGTGTGTGTGTGTGGGCGTGCCTCCGTTGCCAGATAAAATATGTCAAAAATTGACTGCCACGTTGAAATATACACGCTCACAATCTGGTGTTATGATTTGCAGTTTTTTCCAAGAATTTAAACTGATGTTATGATCGCAGCCGGAACGCGCCACATTGAGAATTGTGCTGCTCGAACAGGACCTACAGACTGTGGTTTCTCTCTGTGATCGCTTCTGAAAAGCAGGATGATATCACGAAATACGCAAAGACCACTCACCTTTACCAGCTTCTGAAGACGGCATTCATTTTCGTCGCGGCTCCATATCGTTCGACACTTCAAGAACGTAGTGTTAATATGAGACCTGAAGATTTTTGATGTAGCCGTACATACTGGACGCGTGATTTAACGTGTGTAATAGACAGTAGTGGACCGAGAGAACTGGAAGGCACTGAGAAACTGCACTGTGTGGGATGTCAGAAATGTTACCTTGTATTTATGTGGCTTCGTTGCCGGCGATGTCGCTATTTCGGAATACCCGTTTGTCTTTGAATGGTAAGATGTTGGATGAACTGAGAAGGGTTTGGAAAGTCGCAGTCATGGCTTAATCGCAGCATTTGTTTGGAAGGACTGAGGCAAACTAAGCAACAATTCAGGATAATGTGAGTTCCCCCGAAAAGGCGTTAATACCGTTACCGCTACCCCAACCTGCTAGGTATTGTTATGTATCATAAATGAAGTGGAGGATGGTGGTGGGCTGCACATATAGCATGACTGAAATTTTGGCCGGGAGAGTTGAAGTGACCACGCGGTAGCCCTATTAATGTTACTGAAAAGAACTTAGAGAGGAACGTGTATGCGTGGGATGATTTCATATAATTCAGTGGCTACATTTTATGAACGCGGAATTCATACTTGGGATTCTGTTAGCTTGGACAGTTTTTGACTGAACTATTTGCCCTTGTCGTGAGGGAGAGCTGGTAAATTCAAGACATCGTGGAAGGTTCCTTTATTGGTGATTCTAAGAAGTGTGTTCTGTCGGAAACCTATTAACGATCTGTGTGTTCTTGTCGTGGCACTTGGTGCGGCGTTTATGCTGTGATATGGAACTTCACGGCGTTCGTATAAACTGCGGGTGTCATTTGGGCTATACTTGAACCGTTGCCGGCTTTCATAATAGGATACCGAGGGTTTCACTGTTATGAAGTTGATGTTTGCAACGAAGGTACAGTGTTGTGACAGTTCTATAGTGGACCTTGTGATAAGTTTGTTTTAATAACCAGTGAATGATCAATTGGATGCAAGAAGTATTTATGTTTTCTACTTGTAAAATACACACACACACACACACACACA
>Ga0136643_10010022_pt1 | contig 13968 bp, 5 predicted proteins | sample TergutLab28metaG_FD_96883 | JGI IMG/M metagenome (GOLD analysis project Ga0136643, IMG submission 96883) | Labiotermes labralis P1 segment gut microbial communities from Petit-Saut dam, French Guiana - Lab288 P1 (version 3) (version 3) | ecosystem: Host-associated > Arthropoda: Insects >... | reverse complement strand
TACAGTGAAAAACTCCTGATTATGGACAGAGGAACTGTCCGAAACACGTAGTTTTATTCCAAAAATAAATTTGAGAAATTAGTGCATCTAGTTGGTTTTATTATATGAATTTATCACGATGCACGGTCACCTGAACGTCAAAATGATATCAACTTCAACGCATATTCCACCGATATCAGACAAATTCCTGGGCTGTCTCCCTTTGTTTCTCGTAGCCGGACAATATAAGCTCTCTTCGTAATAACATACAGATAAGATCCTTGAAAGTCTGTGGCGATTAGTTAATATAATACAGTGAAGTCAACAGTACCTGCAGACTGTGTCAAAATCAACGATATCTTTCATCAAGCGAAATTCTCCACAGAAGATGGCTTCGAGTTTCGAGCCAGATGAGTGTGAAGTACTCTTGAAGCCTCTCTCTTTTTATCATTCTATTTCTCATTCAACAATGCTGGAACACTTGCGTCTCCCATACCCTTCTCTATTGTCCACAGACCACTGGCTGAGAAGAAGGAAGAAATCTCTCTGAAGTGCAGAAACAGTGAAGCGTGAAGGATACGTGCCGTGTGCCTTCGTTCTAGTAAAATTACAAACACCAAATACAAAGCGCTGACGTTGCGATTATAACTCTAAGGCACCTTGAAAAGTGTAATTCTTAACTTTTTCCTTTGCATATAAAGAGTCCGGCAGAAAAACCTGACGATTTTTAAGTTACAATAAAATGAAAAGTATACTATCTTTTTACGTGAATTTATTACTAAAATTATCTACATCTTAAAGCATTTTAATTACAATATTCACTTCCTGAATATAGTGTCTGTGAGGTGGTGTCCCTTGTTGCCAGCACATTCCCGCAAGCGGAGGACTTCTGACAAAAGCCTGACGCAATCGTTCGATGATCTCCGCAGTTCTAAGTGAAGGCTCTCTTCCTGGACGTTTTCTTTTTGCGGCAGACGCTGTTTCTCTGCAGTTTGTCACCCACAACAGTACAGTATTGCGACTAGTGACACTGTCGCTCCGATGAATATTGAAGAGCCGACGAAATATCCGCTGAGTCACAACGCCAGAACCGTTGTTTTAGAAATACGTCTCCACAGCGAAGGCCCGATGCTCTACAGACCATTGCTCTATGGCAACTGAAATGCTTTGAGTCTCGCTAGAAGGGCGCTCAAGGACAAATTCCCAACGCCAACGATACCACTCACAGCTGTGTTGCCAAATCGTCAGGTATTTCTGCCGGACCCTGTATTTACTTAAATAAAATTATAATGTAGCATAGTAGATATCGTCACCACAGATGTTAAGAGCACAGCAAATATCCGACGTTATCCACGACAAAACTACATACCAACTACGGAATGCGAAGAACTTCTAAACAAAAGAGGCCATGTAGGTACAAATGTAAGAATAAGGCCCGGTCGCGTAACCAGTTTTGCCGTATATTTCATATGCTGAGTGTGTGCCTGCAGCCTTTGTTATCCAGCATGCAATGTGTGTGAGACGTATTATACTATCTGTGGCCTGTCCTTCTGTGCCATATTTTTCGACATTACCACATAAACGGCCACGATTTTCGGTAGGAAAAAATTACTGAACACAAAATGCGTGTTTTTATTTTCTCTGCAACTTGTCTTACACAATTCTCATTCTTAGAAGAATTCCGCGGAGATATGATCATAAATTACATACTTCTTCATTTACAGCACGCCGTTATTTTGGTCAGATTTTAATGAAACTTGAACTTTCTCGGCAGATTTTCTAAAAATGCTCAAATATCAGATTTAATAAAAATCCATCCGGTGGCAGCCGAAATGTTCCATGCGGACGGACCCGACGAAGATCGCAACGGTCGCTTTTAGAAATTTTGCGAATGCGCCTGATAAAAAAATGAGTAACAGGCACAAGAAATACCGTTATTGATGGCATGAGGGGCGGGGGCGGGGAATGATATGAACACGGACAGTTGAAAGTCTGAACAGGATGACAGGAAAAATGATATGTATCAAGAGTGCCATTACAAAGGTGGTCATGGAGGAAAGTCTGAACCCTATCGGCGAACAACTCATTAACTCCAAGGAAGAATGTTTTCCACTGCTGAAGACATGGTACTGCGCCTCCCATAAATCCAGTCTGCTATCTAAAGTTCATTCTACACCGCTACACCGAATATTTCTTCAAGGTGTATAAAACACATTATCAAAATATAACAATAACGCTATGACCTCCAACAGCAGTTCTCTCTCGAGCTCAGAACGAACTCTTCACCAGCACATAGCTATCAACAATTCAGACATGCCGTGGGTGAAGTTAACATGGTTACACTACCCTCAATTTTGTAACAATGTGTTACTCTCCGAATGTCTTGTTACGACCCCATATGTCTCCTGGTTAAAGGTTACACTGCCATCTTCAATTTGGCTACCTTCTTTTCGAAAATGGTGTTTAAGAAGGGTTGGTGGCAAGAGTTGCCATGCACTACTGACAAACTTCGAGTACTGTGGCAGTACACCTGTTCGTCTGGAAGAGGAATATGAAACCTCTGTCAGAACAGGTGGTCGACATACGTCTCTGGAATTTCAGAATTTAAGCCTTCAACCTGTTCGTCCAGTAATTCGACCTGACAACTGTCCAATAAATCCACCTAACAATATACTAACTTCAGCAAACAAATAACGATTACACTAAAATTACTGCAATATACGATACGACTTGCTAATAAACAGCGAAGTCTCAGTCGAAGGAAACATTTTTCTCGATTCGCTGTGTCCCTCAAAAGGATGTACGATAAGGGTTTGGCCTAAGACTTTCACGAGCGGAAAAGATGACATTTTAACCCTCTCTATGCAGAAAATGCATTCAAGAACATAGAATCGGTGTCTGTTAGCGGTATTTGAAACGTGCACGTCAGAATCAGATTCAAGCACGAATCTCCCACAACAACCAATAATGAACACTTGAACGATGCACTCCAGTCACCAGTGTCACCCATCCCTCGATGGGTCGCACGAATGAATATTGGAGATCTATACAAGCAGGACAAATGACTCGCGTCACATACACACCATGTAGATGGTCTCACCGCCGTATCAGGCACACTCAAGCATATACAGCAAAATACCCCATCTTTGAAAGACGTTTCGAGGAACGATGATTTAATTTCTCATTAACAATCAACGATGTGCTACTGACATATGCAGGTTAACTGGTTTATTCAACCCCGTGTGGAGTCTGGCAGCTGCAGAAAATCTATAGCAACGCACTGAAGTATTCTAGGGTGACCAGCCGCGTACCAACGGACTAAAAATGTCGATGCTTCAGAAGCTGTCTCTGATGCCCTGACACACAGTTCGAAACGTCGGATTATTAACTGGTATCAACGCCACCATATGGAATAGTTGGAATCCTTAAACAATATTAATTCAATGTCCATTTCATCTTCATCGCCGTCACGGTCACTCTTAGTCTATAGTGCAGCTTACAGAAATTACAGAACCTAATAAACAATGATCATTACAAACCGCCGACACAAACTATAAGACTACGAAATACGAACAGCTGGAAGACATTAGTAACAAGCGGATCTTTACAGTGCGTGTTCACCCCGCGACCCGCCTGGTTGTATTATATGGCCCGCTGCCACATTCGCAAATTAATTATTACTGTAAACATTTCACATTAATTTGGGAGGTTAGGTATACCATTTAATGTGATTTTTACACGTGCGGCCCGCGAGCCAGCCCACAATAACGGTAGTGGTTCTTTGCCAAAAAAAGAATTTTGCATACCCCTAATACAGACGGAGATGACCCCAAATGAATTCCAATGGCTCAAAATAGCGCCCCTTTTTTGGAATGACTATGATAATACTTCAGAAGCCAGAAGAGCAAAGTCGGTATAGTTACTAGACTACAGGCAGGACAACGAAAAAATCGTGGTTCGATTCCCAGAATGGGCAAGAGCCTTTTCGTCGAAGCATAAGAAGGGTCCAAACAGCCGCCTATCAACTCGTACCAGGGGACTCTTTCCCCAGGGATAAGGCGGCCGCGATATGAAACTGACCACTCACCTCCATACAGTGCCCAGATTAAGAGTTAGAAGAATTATATTTCCACTGCTTCACATTCCTTCCTGAAGTGCACAGAACACCTCTGCCTTTGATAACATTTCCTCTGCATAACTAGACGAAATGTCTTGAACAGCTGAATGATTACGGGTTTATGTACACATGGTGCTTACCATGCACAAACACTGCAGAACTATTTTACAAAAACACGTAATCGGTGTTGACCAAATACAGAGTACGTGTACTGCAGAACAGGGATATGAATGCAGCCACCAACTATTTTCATAACTAACATGGGAGTTTCTGCTGAGCACCTATTTCTGTCTTCAGGCATATTTTTTTCATATCCTCTGTAAATTCACTGACCAAATTTTACGAGGATGTTGTGGATCCGTACCACCACTCCATCTCTAGATGGGTGTTCGCGCATGCGGCTCTTTGAATTGCTGCAAAAGACCGACCAGTGGTCATGTTCCAATTAAGGATGATCCTCTAAAACAAGACATGTTCACAAACGTCTGAACCTTTTTGATTTCAAGGACGAATTCAAAATTATCTTCTTCACACGATTTATATTACATTTAAAATGTTTCTGTTTCAAATTACGAAACAGGAGGATATGTTTCTGACTGATACCGTCCCAGGAGGCCTGCTTCAGACCCGCTGCTGCTGAACGTATCCATAATACGACCTAACAGCTCATTCGGAGTCACCCGACCAACTGTTCTGAGAATTGTGTCGTAACACTAGATCTTCGAAAACTAATGCCTCTACAAACAGTGTCAAGCTCTCACTCACAACTCCATCCACTTTCTTGACGCTCAAATCGGATTTTATAAAGTAACTCATTCAAGCCCTGCAGCCGAGTCCTTCTCGAGATCTAATAGTAGCTAAGCTCACCAAGAAATTCCCTGTCATTTATGTAACCCGAAGGTCTATTGCCATCTTCACAACAGCCCGCTATTTCAGCCAGGTCAATACAGTCCATATAGTCCATATCCTCACAACCCACTTCTTTCAAATTCGTTTTAATATAAACTACTGTCAACGCTTAGGTCTCCAAAGTGATCTCTCCCCCTCCGGTTGGCGACTGCACTTGTCATGCATTTCTCAAAACATTCGTGTTGCATAACCCGAACACCTGACTCCTTCATGCAACCAACTGGCAAAAAGCAGCATATGCCAACGTACTGTGAAGTTCATTATAGAGTTTATAAGCTTTACAGCATAAGAAACGCTAATCGCCAAGGATACAGGCCCCTACATAAAACATAAAACAGTTATTATGTCTATCTTAGATTTTTCAGGTACTTTACGATTTTGTGTACAGGCTCTCTAAAGAAATACATAGCTAACATACGTCATATGACAGTAGACCTTCTAACTGGTAAGCACCCAGGCTCTCACAATGGTGTCTATGAACATTACAGTCTTCTGGGATGTGAAGCTGCGTAATTTGATAGACAGGTAATAATGTTTGGAAGGAATGTGCAACCTCCATCTTCTATCTTGTACCGAGAGTATGGGAGTTTCAAGTTCCTCCGAAACATTTCACCGACCTCCCAACTCAGGGCGCCACATCCAGGAAGACAGCAGCCTATCTACCATGAGGTTTTCGAGTTCAAACGAGTGGATGAAAAACAACAAGAGATTCGCGTCAGGCGATCTCACATTCGTTCTGACTGTACGATGTCTAAAACGTCAATGGCATGGGTTGGGTTACGCTGAAAGAAACGAGAAAATACGAACTACGAAGCCTACTTTCCACGCATTCATCTGCATAAGTGTGATAGACTGCTCAAGATGTCAGTGAAAGCACAATTTGAATCTGCATAAGTGACAGAGACTATGAAAGATTTCAATGATAGAATAATACGAAGGAATGCTTAATTAAGCACAAAGACCCTTTTTTCCAGGTACTCCTATCAAAGCTGCCGATACCAAACCTGCAAGAGAAGGACGTTCAGTGAACTATGCACACTAGCACCGGAATAAGTTAATAACACCCTAAGTAACAGAACTGTGTACCTAAATTAACAACAAACACTGCACTGAATTAAGAACAGTAGATAAGAATGACGAGACATGCGATATTTGCATTTTTACGCGGCTAATATTCGTTACGGTCGAAGCCAACCAATGTCTGCTTATTCGGATATCCGAGTCTGTGCAAAATCTCGAAAATGGAATTCATACATAGGTCAAATACGCGTTTTCTTACTCCTGTGACATTCATCCTCTCACACGTAAGCAATAACGTTAGGGTAAAGCGGTGGTGCAGTACAAAACAAAAGTGACGAAATATAATTGCCAAAGGATTATAAATGCGTTTACATTTCGCATTAAGATCACACTGCACAAGACCTAAAGTTAATTTGTTCCTCCACATGCACCATTTAAAAGAGTGATCTTTCGCAACTGACGATGGGATGATTACATAAATGCATTAAGCAAACGATGAAATTATAATTCGTTCCATTACGAATGCGGCTTCTAGCGATGTTGTCATTGCCAAGTCGCTTCACTTGACAGATCTATAATGCAGCCATGACAGCAGAATCCAAAAGCTCTGCAACACCATACTCATACAAATAAACATCGCTGACAGCCTAATAAAAAGTTCTTATTTATTAGACGTAATAACAAATTCTGCCGATCCTAGTGGCCGTACTGTCTAAGGAGTGGGTCTGCGACTGCTCGTTTGCTGCGATTGTGGGTTCGAATCCCGCCGGGGGCATGGACGTCTTTCTCTGGTGATTGTTGTGTTGTCAGGTAGAGGTCTCTGCGTCGGGTTCATCACTCGTCCAGAGAATTCCTACCGAGTGTTGTGTGTCTGAGTGTGATAGTGAATCCTCGATAATGAGGAGCCCTTGGTCCTCTACGTCTGTTGCGCCATGGTAAAAATAAAAACAACAAATTCTGCTTGCCTGAATAAAATCAATGACAAAAACACGGCTGCCAAATCGGACAGAAAATACAAAAATTGGCGCTTTTCGTCAGCCCCCTTTAACTCTTCCCATACTTGTTATGGACGAGATATCTGGTTAAACCACTGACTCTAATGGTTTAAATTTATTTTATATTCCCAACCGGCAGCAGAAGTGTCCTGCCTTGTGTCTTAACAGTTACATCTAACTGTACGTGGCATTTCAACAAATTAAACGTTACGCGATAAAGATACGAAAAAATAAATATTTCTTCGAATAAATCCAGCGTCGAAGAAGTTAGTATACAAAATACACTACCTTGGGGCCAACTCCAAAATACAAAACAAGTAAGCACAAAACTATTACACGTAATTACAACTTGTTAGAGTAACATAACGTTCCATGTACTCATAAAATGGTTTTTGCTTTCGTTTGACATTGTAGTCAACGTTGTCCAATTTGGACCACAATTCAACGTAACTGATGAATCCCAGTAAGTACAGTCCTATGATGGTCACGCCACGAAGAGTCGTAGGAGATTGACAGGCAGGCGGAGGAACTTTATACAACGCTCTATCACGAAAACGTCTCCCCACTTCCTCGCAATAAAAGTAAAGGTAAAGTTCGCCATAGAGCAGGCCACGAAGGCCCAGAGGGGGAGTAGAAGTATAGCTCTACTCTTTCTTTAACCTCGGCTGTAGATAGGGGTGGCTAGTCAACGCCACGCCCCGGCCACTATACCCCCGGGAAAGACCCGGTACCCATTGTATAGGAGGCTGGGTAGGCCCCAGGGTCGGTCTGGACGGCTGCGGAAAATCTCGCCCACAGCGGGATCCGATCCCGGACCGCCCAGCCCGTTATGAGTCACTATACTGACTGAGCTCTTCCGGCCCACACTTCTTCGCAATAAACATGGTAAAAAGTGATGTAGGCCAATGTCTTTGAGGCAGTTACAGCGTTCAGTAACAACGTACTGCGCATGCGGAGTTACGAACCCATCCCGCCAACATACACTCCGCGACTTCTCATGGCGTTACCATAATACTCCAGACGTAGGTTATGGCCTACCGTCGTCACCCTCGGACAGAATCACTGTAATCACCACACCAAACCCGCAGAAAAAGGAAGGGGAAAAAAACCTCTTTCGCTGGCAGCAGGGCATTTAAATTTAACGCGGACTTTGGCAGACCGTTGAAAGGATATAGTCAAAAACGCAGGTAGTATTTTTTTTATTTTTTAAATCCCTCAAAATAACACTTCACGACGGCTTTTTAAAAGAAATCGAGCTTCATATGCCCTCCTTTCATACGTAACGGCATGTTGAAGCACTTCCTATCCCTACTCACGAGGTGAATATTGCGACACTGTGTAATACTTCTCGCGAAAACTCTAGCCAAGAAAGTTTAGTAAGGCAATCAATTGCATCATAACCATAAGTTATGAAATACAAGACTTATGTCAACCAGGCGAGGTGCAGGAGCAGTCAAAGTGCAGCCTAATATAAATACGGTTCTTGTAACAGCTGATCCTAAGAACTCGTTACATCAATCGTTATTCTAACAAGCTACATCATGGAAGCTGACTAAATAACAGTTTCATGTTCAGGGTTAGACCCTGTTCGATACAGAATAACGCTTTCGTCTTTGTGTGTTCAGGCATCGCAGGTCATAAGCTAGCAGATTAAACACATGCATAACACCGGAAAAATCAGCGCCAGGTAACGGGTAGAACCGCGTGACGGACAACTACTCAACGCCAAAGAAAGGATTAACATAATCTTGAACATCTCACGACGCGCGGAACGGAGCTGCAACCGGAAACAAATGTATTCGTAACTGCGCAACATTCGCAAACTCTGCAATTTGAGCACACAATGGACGTGTTTCGTATGATTCGCATAAGACATGAGTATTATTTACCCAACAATAACCGGTTAGGGTTTATATTGGAAAAACGGTGTACCTACTATGGGCACAAATTGAATTTTTAAACAATACTCAGATCCATTTCATGATTCAGGGGGGTTAATAAGCTGTTTCACCTCCCTGCTGACCGATTTAATGTGACAGCAGTGTCACCACGCCATTTTGTACATAATTCCATTCTGTGCAGCGGAATGAAGATACTACGCACTGCAGGCACGGCAAACAAGTGTGAGTGCCAACATTGGCTGTTTCAAAATAGGAGTGACAATTAATGAAAGTCGACGAGAAGCGTCAGAATCGGTGCTTGAAGGTGGCACTGCTGGCTCTGCGCCTACCTATACTATATGTGCTAGCACAAAGTACGCTTCTTGCGTCACGAATCACGAGACATTAACGTTCAACGACGGAATTTCAATTTTTTTCATCTTATGATTTGCAAGAAGTTTCTAATCGCTGAGATCTTCGATCTTCCAGGACGTTGCGCGGCGTCAAAAGGCAGTTTGTTACCGGCGTTTCGGTTCATTTAAAAATCCCATACTTTACCCAGGGAGTGTATTTATGAATCTGATATTATATTCACAATCAACAACGATATTTCACTAAACAGCACATACATGCCCATTGATGTCTGTAGTAGACAAGGACTTCGTTCTCTGTGTCCTACTGGCTTGTTATACAAAGGACTAACCTCGACGTATTTCATTCTTCAAGCGGTAATTACAGTGTAACGTCCGATGCGCGACTGCGCTAACGTCACCTGTTCACAATGCAAAGATTTGAAGCAGTCTCTTCGTAGTCTTTCTTAATGAAGTAAGATCAGGAGCTGGTATAAATACATTTCACCAATTATACGCCAAATCAGTGGATTATTACGTAATGTTCGTAAAAGGTAAAGGTAAAGCAGTCCCATTACAGGCCTGAACAGGCCCAGAGGGTTCCAGGAAGTTAAGGTTCCCAGATTTCGTGACAACGGCACAGGATGGTGGTAGGCTGTCAGCCTTACGCACCGGCCGCTTTTACCCCCAGGAAAAACTCCTGGTACTCACTTCTTTTAAGAGCTGAGTAGACTCCAGGGCCACAGCGCGATCGGAAGGATTTTATGTCAATGAAAAATTCCAATGACACCAGCTGGGACCGAACCAGCGATCTTCCGATCTGTAGCACAGCACCTTAACTACTGTGCCACTGTGCCGACCCCAGTGCCATAGTGCGATCGGATTTTATGTCAATGAAAAATTCCAATGACACCAGCTGGGATCGGACCAGCGACCTTCCGATTTGTAGACCAGCACCTTAACCACTGTACTACCTCGGTCCTCCGTAATGTTCGTACATTATAATAAGTATCAAAGTGTTATTACAAAGATTATAAAATTAAGGACGATGAGACCCAATGGACATGCACCCCACTCGAAATACAGTGTATGACCCAGTAATGCATACTACACCTGCTACCGAACAGCGACGAGTCCCATCAGTTATTTGTACGCGTCACGCTTGTGTCTAATTTCATTCACCTTTGCATCTGGGTGGTAAAACAACCACTGCCAAAAAGATTTTGACTGGAACAAAAATGACAAATTACATTGTCAGACTTAATATATAATTACAAACCACCCCAAATGTGTGACCAATGGGCCATGATTACTTCGCAGAGCCACCCCTTACTCTGAACTTGTCTTCTAAACATCAGCTGCTACATACATTACACGATTATTTTAACCGTGTGGATGTCTAATCATCGTTCAAATACTTTTACTGAATAATTAATATTAACTTTTAACCGTTTCTGCATTCCTAAATGACTATATCAACCGTTTCTTGTTAAACAGTAATTATCTACGGCCTTCCCAGGGCCCAATAATTCAGCCTTCATGTCTCCCAAACGCCTCGTTAGAACAGGAATACAATTTAAAGTCGTGGGCCAAGCGTGCACCCAAAAATCTATGATCAACTGAGGTTAAAACAAAACTCTCAGTTACGAAAAGTGAAAAGGAGCATTACCAAACAAGACTCAAATTCTAAACATCTGTTCCTTGCAGTTCTCCTTACTGAGTTCAGGCACAAGTCTACGCGTTGCTCAGAATCGGGGGTTGGTGACAAACTGCCAGAGCCATTGTACCGCCTAATGATGCTGCATTAACCGCAGGGGTTACGTGCTGTCAAGTGATACGCGAATGTAATTTTTTTTCATGAGGAAATGGAAATGATAAGGAAGTCGCCGTGATGTAACTAGGCATTCTCTCGAGAAGACTAATGGGAATTACGAAAAACCTCTGAAGGTTTGGTGCTCACACTAAAATCGAAGTACGATCTCTCTCTCAAAAAAAAAAATCTGCTGGCTTACGGACAAATTAACCTTCGATGCTAATTACTAATAACGTTTAAGTAAGACCTGTACCATAGAAATCAGCGGCTCCAGTCCGCTCCATATCAAAGAAGTATTTGAACACAGCGTACAATAATGTGACATACAAACAGTACATCGACTGTCGGGAAAACTCTCAAAGTTTGTTTGTAACTAACACAGGAAAACGTCTCCCGCCTTCACAATGGATAAACATCACGTTATTGTAGGTTTACTATTTATTGCATTATAAACAAGTGGAAGTGTCACTTGCTTTTAGAACAATACACACTGTAAACTGTACATTTGTTTTACACATTGTATTGAAATGGCCCATGTTATTCTTGCATTACACAGCACTCACCGACTGGATTTCCTAATGGAAGCGCAATGCGTTCTCTGTGAGGTGGAAAATAAATCCTTATACATAACGTAGATTCATTTTAGTCTTCACAGGAATCTCATTACTGCACAGACTTGAGAACACTGCAGCATGCCATAATTTCAAAATTACATGAAAGGTCAAGGATTCAATCACCAACACTGTCATTAATTTTCTGGTGATAAACTCACGGCCAACCCTGACTCTATGTGAAAGGTCTTCTGTGCTAAGACCTAATTCAAAAGGTGCTCGCAAAGAAGCACCTTTCCTTTCATCGCATAATCACCAATTATCAGGTTACTAAATTACTAAAGACTGATAGCACACAAAGGGAAGAGCAGCTCAACTCATGCACAACTTATTAAAAGGAAGCCCATCCCCATCTACTCATATGCATGTCAAGAAAACAAACTACTCTTTAAGCTTAGAGAGGACGGACTAAAAAAAGGGTAGCCTATTAAGGCTATGTAAAACACAGTGAGTTGTAAAGTTACTATAAAGCAGCTCAATAACAAGGGTCATCAACGAATCTGACGAGCTGTAGTTTAAATTAAACTAATGATGTTACCAAGTCTTCTTTTCAGACTACGTCTGTTAAGTTCCAACACTGAGACGGACTAAGCCAGCATCGGGTTTCGATGAAATATGGTAAGCTGCTATACACACCCGACCGATAACTGAACTATACACATCCCTACCTATTCGCGGTCGATGTGCGGTGCTACAATATCAGACAGAACATTCCTTTGAGAAATTTCTGTGGCACTTCTTCGCGGGCTTCGCGCAGTTTTTCAAAGTCTAACTCGCTCACATTACGCCACTATCCACCTCAGTTCGCGGCGGTAACACCCTGCAAAGTTTCGCTTTTATTTTAGTATCCTCGGCATACTCTGGACTCGAATAAGAAAAGACTACATCAGTAATGGAACTAAACTGTAAATGTAGTAAAGAAAGAAAATGGAGAATACAGCATAAAACAGGAGATTTACGATCTGTACTCCCACCATATATATTTGGTAGGAGTACAGATCACACGACTGATATATATATATATATATCAGTCGGGTGTTCAAATAAAAAATAATGAGTTGGGCGGGGCATGTATCAAGTACAGGGGACAGAACAGCTTCATACAGTACTTTGGTGGAAAAACCTGAAGGAAAGAGACCACTACGAAGATCTTGGCGTAGATGGGAGTTAAAATTAAAATGGACCTTCAAGATCTGGGATGAGGGCAGGGAATGAATCTGGCTCAAGTACGGACAGCTGGCGGACTTTTGTGAATGCGGTAATGAGCCTTCAGGTTCCACAAAACTGTGGGTATTTCTTGACTAGCTTCTCAAGATGGACCCAGCATCAAGGAGTTGATACAGATAGAAAGTAATAATAGCAAGTAAGTAATGTCAAAGTGAAGCCGCTGATCCTACTTGCGACTATATAAGGAACGTATTCTCGCAAATACCGAGGTGAGCCTACACAGACATGCCGTGCTGCAAACTCTCAGAAGTACTGAATCTAATTCTAACGTTGTTTTCGAGCTTTAAAATATATATATATATATATATATATATATATATATTTACATGCTACCGACTTTCTTGAAGTTTTCCAGGCAGCAGAACACAAGATATTACCGCGCACATTAAATACACTAAAGAAATTATATAATCATTCGTGCGTGCATTTCTACGTGCATCAATGCATGTACTGCAGTCATACGATTCTGTATAGTTCACAACGCTTTTTCGTTTTATATTTCCATACAGTGCTTCCAAGTTTGTGCTCTGTGAGGAGTTTGGGGTGGGGTGGGGGTGGCAACCTTCTCTAATGTCGAATTTTAATTTTTCATAATTCTGGAATAAGTAATGCGCCGTTAACAGAAACTTAATTTAAGCGTAAGATACAATGAAATGGCACCGCTGGTAGTAAACTATATTTACGAAACCCTACGTACAGCAACCGTCCAAAAAAGAGAGAGAGAATCCAAGAAAATTACTGAGAACACATTGACTTCACAACAAACCAATAAACTCAGTTCGATTACACCGGTCTTCGGTGTGTTCGATTAAAAGTTGTCTGGATTCATTGATGTGGGAATAAGACAAGTTTTTAAGAACCAAAAGGTCTCTCCACAGCAATAAAGTTTGGAAAACTTTGCGTTAATATGTACTGCAGTCTATAAAAAAACGTAAAAAAGGGTAAAAGGTAAAGGTAAAGTGATCCCGTTACAGGCCCGGTGTGGCCCAGAGGGTGGGTAGAGGTATAGCTCTACTCTTCCATGACCGCGGCACTAGAAGGTGGTGAGTGGTCAGCAGCACGCCCCG
>Ga0136643_10010020_pt1 | contig 13968 bp, 12 predicted proteins | sample TergutLab28metaG_FD_96883 | JGI IMG/M metagenome (GOLD analysis project Ga0136643, IMG submission 96883) | Labiotermes labralis P1 segment gut microbial communities from Petit-Saut dam, French Guiana - Lab288 P1 (version 3) (version 3) | ecosystem: Host-associated > Arthropoda: Insects >... | reverse complement strand
TTTTGTATCAAAAAAAAAAATATAAAAAATAAAAAAATTAATGAAGAAAAAAAAGGTTTTAAGAGAAGGAAATATTTTATTTATTTTTGTTTTTTTTGGGGGGGGGGGGGGGGGGGGTCAATTGGTTTTAATATGTTACATGAAATATTATCATAAACAGGTTGCACTGCATTTCTTGAAGATCTCAGACTGGTCTTTTTGAAAACCGACATCTACTTTATTGTCTGTAGCATACTGCTGTGTCTGTGTGGCATCACAGCTGGCAGTTTTTTGGCAGGCAGACTAGGAGGAAGAAACATGTGGCTTTTTATGAATCAGATAATGTGGACACACAATCTGTACCCCTCAGAAGTTCTGGATAAGGGGTTTAGTGCATGGGGATTTTTGTATTTTTTATTATAAATGTGTTTAAAGAGTAGGTAGATTTCAGTTGACTTAAAATGGAGTACTCATATGTTACATGATTTTTTTGTGTTTGTATGTGGTAATAATGTTTCTAGCTTTCCATAAGTGTGTGTTCATTACAGTGTTAGGTTCTGTGCTACTTACATGCCTTGATGGTCGCATTATACAGGTTATGTTGTATTATCTTCTGTGCAGGATGAATATTGTTATGTACACTGCTACTATGAATATCAAAGCCCATTCATGTTTGCTGTTTTTTTCTGTTTATTTAATTTTATTTATAGGAAAGCTGCCCAAAAATGGCATCCAGATAATTTTCAAGGCGATGAAAAGAAAATAGCAGAAAAGAAATTTATAGATATAGCAGCAGCCAAAGAAGTATTAACAGATCCAGGTAAGCCTAATTTTATATTTAAGTTAGCTACACAAATATATGTGCAGTGCTTTGGTGTTTTGACATTCTACATATGATTAACAAAATATAGAATACCATGTTCCAGATATTCACCTGAGCACTTTGTTCTTAAAATCTTGAGTACATTGTTTTTGTTTAGGCTGGACCCCAACAAATTAACAGGTGGAATTATAGTTTTGCATATGTTAATATTTACTGGTGTTTAGTGGGGGTAGGTCGAAGATTCTGACTGGAATGGTGTAAAAACATTTGCCAAACTTAATCATTTATTAATCTACTTTTATGTTTGTACTCACCCATGAAAATCCTTTGATGGATTTTTTACAGTCACAGAATTTTCTCTATATGGCATGTATGAAAAATTAAAAAGGAAGTTAACATAATCTGGAGTTTATTGTAATGAAATGTTATATATATCAAATATATTCATATTTCAAGGTATCAACCTCATTGCTGCCTAATGTTGCAGCTAATTCTTCAGCTTCATTACCTTCATTTTTTATCTTTTTAATTCAGACAGAGTTATGCATGAAGCATATCATGGAGTAAGGAGCTGGATAATTAGCCCACACTTTACCTTCTCATAGTGTGAAATACAATGAACTTCTAGTTACATGCATTGAAATGGTCAATTGTGTATTTTTTTTTTTTTTTGCAGAGAAACGTGAAAAGTATGATAATGGTGAAGATCCACTGGATCCTGAAACACAAGGAAATCAAGGCTTTAACCCATTTCAACACCACTTCCATGGTAGTCCCTTCCAATTCAAGTTCCATTTCAATTGAGGATAAGATAGAACTCAGAACTTTGCTGTCCCACACTGATCAGTCTACCTTGAGTTTTGAGAGCTTTAATAGCAATATGAACTGTGCCACTGCTAATTAGCTGCTGTATTGCTGTGTCTGTCACTTATGGCCCAAAGACTGTGATGTGGGTGGAACTTTATATTTATTTTGTGATTTTGGTAGGGTCACATGAGATTAGAACACAATAAAGGAATTTAGTGTCTGATCATTGTAAAGACACTGCAGTGTTTGTGAAGTTTTGAGCTAAGACTGGATTTCTTAATTCGTGTGGGAAATTTAGTGATCTGTTTGAGATGTAGCATTACTGTCACAGTGAAGTAAAGCACAGTGCATGGTACCTGCACCAGTTAATTTCTTTTCTTGGATCATCTGCTTGGTATTCACATATTTAATAATATTTGATTATTGCTGAAATATATGAATACCAGTAGATCGTGAAAGGGAAATTAATTTTTGTAAGTGCCAAAGAGTTGATTTTGATATGATACGTCATACGTGAGCATAGTATGTAAGGATTTTTATTTGCATACAGCTCCTTCCATATGAACTGTCATGGAACAGTACTTAATTCCATTTATGCCTGCTTTTACAAGTGGTCTTTGTGTGATGCATCCTGAACTATTATAAATGTGAGGGATTTATTTCACTTATTAGGGTTTCACATTTACATATTTTTATTTGTACTGTATTTGCATCATCTTGTGCCATGACCTTCAACTTTTCTAGTAAGTTTTCATGCAGTAACAAACATTTTTATACGCAATGATCAAGGCTGTGTTCCAGGGCTGAATTTTTCTTGGGGTTAAGATATGCATAAACATTTAACTTGTTACATTGTGCTTAGTGACTTATTTTGTACATTTATTGTGTTTGATGTTTTCCTCAGCTTGCTCTGCCTAATGGCTGGTGCACAAAATTTTGTCTGAGTGAAGTACTCAATAATTCACCCAGAATTGTTCCAGGTTTCAGTGATGCAAATGAAACAAGATTATGGCGTGACTTGAATGTGAATCCTGTTACTCCAGTTCACAGCCTGACATAACTCAGATGTACAACAACAAGCTGTTGGTTAATTAATGTCACAGTAATGGTTCTTCTTTTTTATTTTTGGAAGTACCCTGCGTAACTTCCTCCGTGGCATTATTAAACATTTTCAATATATTTAATTTCTGAACATGTAGATGGTTATTTCAGATTTATGGTGCTGAAAGATGCACCTTACCCTTTATTGTTTGGAATTGGGGATTTTAAATGTTCTGTTAAAACATTGTTGGCAATCATGTTTCAATTTGGAGGCAACAGCTTGTTTATTGCTTGGGAATAGAGATTTTAAATCCTGTTCTACAGTACTGGCCACTGTATATTAACTCTGGGATGATGGAATTAGTATTGAAAAAAAATGCAATGCATGATCAGTAAAGCTTTTTGCTCTCTTTAGTTGAGGAAACATGAAAAGGTGTCACTAAGGCACATGTTGTTGCACATGATGTTGTACTGAATAATAAGCATGCAAACATTTATCGTTCTAGTTTATCATATTTCAGTTTTATGGTGGCTTAGTGTGGTTTTATCTTCTGAAAGAATGACAGTGCGGAGTTTGTAATCTACTGCAAGCTACAAGAATGAACTGTGTGCATATTGCCAGTGAACAGACAGTTAATGTATAACTACAAGTTCCTGATCTTAAAACAAAAGTTTCTTGGATAACTGCACCAGGCTTACTGAAAATTCCCTATCAAAATCTTTCAACAACATGTTTGGCAAATGGACAGAGACATACTACCACACTGCATTATGAAATATCAATTATGTGGGAAATGAAGCCCAGGATGACCATCAAAAGACTTCTTAATTGTTAGTGGGACTGGAACAGGTCACAAAGCCTAACACTTTGCAAGCTATAGGATGATGATGATGATGATGAAAAAACGTTCATATTGACACCACAATCGTCTGGAAGTTTCTTTTAAAATACGTGTACACTTATGTAAATGTAAAGGTCGGGTTCAACCTAGAGCATTCTCTGAAGGCATAGGTGGCAAGTAGAGGTACAGCATTACTCTTTTGTTAACCTCAGCACTAGAAGGGGTGGGTGGTCATTGCCACACCCCTGTCACTTTACATATGGGAAAGACCTGGTACACATTGTGCATGAGGCTGGATGGCCCCCAGGGTTGGTCTGGATGGGGGCAGAAAATCTCACCTCCACCCAGGTTTGAACCTTGTGCTGTCCAGCTGATAGTCGCTATACCGACTACACTATCCTGGCCTTTCACACTATGTTATATAAGAAATATTTTGGGACTTTGTTGTAATGTTGAGTTGCACTGGGTACGTCAGAGTGTCTTGTTATGTTGATTGGGTCATTGCATACTATCTTGTGACCACAGAATCTAATATCAATGGAGAGAGGTTGCTATAAGGTAAAACTGTGCAAACCAACAATGTAATCATAAGATGATGTAACACAGTTGTCATAAATATAAACGTGTTTCATTTCCTGTTGGTAGAGTAGATAAGGCATTAGAGTAGTGTTTTACCCTTCCTCTGAGGTAGAAGAGTGACATAAAGAACCAGGCACTGACCTGGGTTATGATGTTACAAGTTCAGTGAATGCAGGATATGTTTGAAGGTCCACTTGAGATTCAGACATATTTGTTATAATGAGATAGGTTATTGCATTCTTGGCACAAACTGTTACATTTTACATGCATGCTATCATTGTAACTGGGTGCTTAAGAATGGTTGCTGTATCTCACTAAAATTTGGAACTAGTCTTAGAAGTTACAGTTTTTCAAGTGTGTGTATTCTATTATATATATATATTGTTTTCCATCCTTGCAGTGGCAAATGCTCAAATATTTTCTCTGTTTCATGCAATAAGTGCTGTCATGGTTTGTTTGCACTTAGCCGTAGGTATTGTGTAACTTATATACTGTAGCATTCCCTAGTGTTTCCAGATGCACCAGGACAGGTGTGTGGGTAGATTTGCCACTGCACTGATGGTCCAAACATTTTTTTTACATACTTGCATTGTCAGACAAGAGAGAGAATATGGTTGTTAGTCTTGCCAGTTTATGTGGTGGCATCTATGCATGACCTGACATGTGTATTGACGTTTGAATAATGTGAAATATGGACCTAAGTTATTGTTGGTCACTGTAAATTGAAGCCGTGTGAGGGTCTGGTAGTAAATACTACAGCAAATAAGGTAGCCACACTACTACAGTACCTTGTAAGTTCAGTGAAAGTCCTGCATATGAATATGATAAGATGTCAGAGCTGTTTGTTGGTATATTTTCTATGATCTAAGAATTTTTTTGGTACTGTGGTATGTAAGGTAGAGGAAGAGTCAGGTCTTTTGAAATGGGATGCTTTGTTTTGGGTGATTACTTGCTGATGTTTGTTTCCACCCTGAAGATGGAGGCACTACAGTCCTTTGAAACATTAGGAAATACTTGCTCAGCAACAGCACAGCATTACTTCACAGAAGACTTGAATCTTCAGCAGCACCACTGTGAGAATGTCAACTTCACATGTTATGTAGCTGCATGTGATCATTCACCATGGTAGCCCCAGTTACAATAATGGCCATTGCAAGGTTCTGTAACAAAACATTTTCTATGACAATATGTAAAATTTTCTTAATGTTTGGTTTTTTGAAATAGAAATTGGATGTACAGAAATGTGGACCTATAGTCATGGGTCACTCTTAATGGTAATATGCCTTATGTTTGTATAATAGGATTACAGAATGTACCAATACATTTTTGGCTTGACCTGCAGCTGAAGACAAAATGAGATGGCCAGTTTAATGCACTGTAATGAAGGAAAGTTATGTACATACAAAATCAGTGGCGAGTCAATCCAGTGTGATTTTGAACTAGTCGGAGCCTGTGAGTTTCAGACATCCGATTTTACTTTATTTGTAAGTATTTAAATATCCAGTGTGTGCTGTTATGAATTGAGATCAAAACTATTTTTTGCATGGTGTGTAGTGATGACTGTGATTAAGTACAGAATGTGTCTGTGAGTGTGTATGGATGTAAGTAATGTACAATATTAATAAAAATATAATTTGTATATACACTTATTGTGTCCTTGAATTCAATTACCTTTGTTAAACTTGTGTGTGTATACGTGCCGGCATACATACATGTTAACAGATGAAGTTCTGCTTGCTAAGTGACGCACCTTGCGTGATTTTGTATATAAAATGTTAAATGTGAAAAGTGTGCTGATAATGGAACTGTTAGACAGGGGCATTGCTGGGAGATGGGGGGAGGCAAGAACTCTGGCCACCTTGGATGGCAGAACACAAAGGGCAGCAAAATGGGCAAAAATGAATACTTTAAATTTAAAAAAATTTGATTTTATGTGATCAACAAATTTTTAAATTATTGAGCCAACTAAAATTAAATTCAATAAATTATTTAGATTTTTTCAATTTCATTATTTCATTTTAGGGGCAGTCATAGCTATTACACTGGGTGCCCAAAAAATCTAGCTATGACACTGCTGTTAGATATTTTAATTTGGCAGACAATATGTTGAACTTCTGTGGGGTTTGAGGGTGTGGATTGGATGCATCTGGCTCGGGACAATGTCCAGTGCTTGGCTGCTACATGCATTGTAGTGACTCTTTTCATGTTTCTGAAAGGTGAGGAATTTCTTGACCAGTTGAGTGACTGCCATCTACTCCAGAAGCAGACTGCTCTGTGGAGTTTGCAATTACTGTTAGCTTCTAAGTATGAAATAAAGATTGCTGAAAAGAAGATGTTACAGTATGAAATAATGTCAGTTTGAAAGCCTTGATGACTCATGCAGTACCTAGTGAAGCATCTGTCTAACTATGCACACTTCTGTGATTCCTGTTGGGCTACCTATGCTCTTACAGTATTAGGTATGCTGAAGGATGTCGTCCAATGCCAATCCTCTGATGCCAGTGGATGTATAACAATGTGATAGTACATATTGTAGGAGTGGGCGTAGACCAGGTTCCTTTATACTGTAGTGTGAACTGACATATTGTGTGCCAACTGCTAATAAGGATGATGATAAATTGTGCAATTATGGTTAGCAGGAATAAGGAGAGAACCAGCCATGTGCCAAATTGTCTGCCAGAGACCCTCCATGGACCCTCCTGAAATTGAACCTGGGCCTGTGAGATGAGAAGCCTACAGCTACTGCCTGAGATGGAACAACTGTTTGCACTGTTAATAACGGAGTAATCAGAACGTTTGCTGGGAGAGACTAAATAAGATCACGAATATTGAAGTGGTTGTGGATGTGCTGAGATTGCAATCGTGTAATTTTGAAACAGGCTGCAAGTTCGGGGCATTTCTGCTGTGCCAGCTATTTTCGGCGATAGAAATGTGTGGGTAAATGTACATGGTGAATTCGGAGAAATACGAGAAGAAAGTTACTGTGGCGAGGTTCAGGTGGTGTGTCAGAATGTGTCCGTAAGCCAGTGGCTGGCAAGGTTTTGGGCACAGAGACTAAATCAAGAGAAGACACGTAGGCTATTTATGTATCAACGTAACAATGAGGCGCGTTCGTGCAACCATTGTTGCCGTGGAGGGGCAGAAAGTATTACATATTCTGAGTGTACGTTTGTAGCCTTAGGTATCCAGCACGCAACAAGTATGCGCCATATTGTCTGAGGCCTGTCCGGATCTACCTCATTTTTCCACATTATCTCACAAACGGCACGGTCTTCGCAAAACATTATTGAATATAGAACGTGTATCCTGATTTTCTCTACAAATTTTGTCTGAAACATTTCTCATTCTAAGGGGAATTGAGCAAGGTATAATAAAAATGTATGTAGGTCATCATGTAAAGTGCCTGTTATCTTGTCACATTTTAATGATACTTGAATTTTCTTGACAGATTTAAGAGAAATAGTGAAATGCCAAATTTCGTTAAAATCCGTCCCGTTGGAGCCGAGTTGTTCAGTGCGGACCGACGGACAGACAGACACACATGACGAAGATAATAGTCGCTTTTCGCAATTTTTGCGAACGCGCCTAAAAATGATTTTTTTTCTGGCCACGTGAATAAAGACTACGTTTTATTTCAGTACGATTCGTATTAATTCCTTGTGGTCAATAGTGCCAATATTTGGGTGGGAAAATTTGCTCTAAATTTATCTTATAAAATTTGAATTAGTCGTCAGATTTTGAAATTAATCTTATGTAATAAGCTCTTAGTTTTGTCTCTGTTGCCACTGACCCTTACCTTTCAGTCATAGAGTGTGACTGAGAAAAAAATAGCACTTGGAGGCACATGCTGTTTTGTCAAGGACCAATTCCTTTCTCAGTCGGACCTCTTCTACCTACTCGATATAGGTGTAGAAGTTTATCTTTGGACTGATCACACTCTAGGACTCCTCTGGATGGGGGATCGGCCAGTCACAGAGACCACTACCTGACAAAACACAACACTCACAAGAAACAAGCTTCCATGCCCCCGGGGGGATTTGAACCCACAATCACAATAGGCGAGCGGCCGCAGACCCGCACCTTAGACCATTTATAAAATTTTAAATAAATGGACTGTTTTCCGAATTTTATACAATGATGCCACAATCAGCTCCCCAAAACAGGGTCCTCCCTTTTTTCTTAGTTTTATGCTTGTGTACATGTAAGGTGGGTGGGGAAGCCGGAGGGAAAGAGACCACTGGGGAGGCCTAGGCGTAGACGGGTGGATAATATTAGGATGGATCTCTAGGAGGTGGGATGTGGGTATATGGACTGGAATGGGCTGGCCCAGGATAGGGACAGGTGGCGGACGCTTGCGAGTGCGGTAATGAACCTTCGGGTTCCGTGAAATGCGGGGAATTTCTTGACTAGCTGCAAACCGGTTAGCTTCTCAAGAAGGACTCTGCACCATGGAGTAAGTAAGTAAGTAAGTGTAAGATGATTGCCTTAATCTGTTTTTTGACATAATTATTAAACGTAAAGCCACGCGGCACATGCAGAACACAGGTTGAGAACCACCACGATAAATACACTTTCGAAAATGACGTATGCCTAGATGTAGATGGAATGTTTGCTATGCGACCCAAAGCGCTTTCTGCATGAAAACAATCGTGTTTCCGTGACTTGCAGAGAGGAATCGCGGTCTGATGTTGGTTGTGGGGGAAGAAAAAATCTGACCATAACAAATTTGAGTTGGGAGGCATAAAATATTTGCTGTTCCCAAATTCGAAGAAAAAAATTGTTTTTATAATGTCGACTTATTTTATTTTCATTATTTACACGGACTGGTGCATCGCGTCACACCCCAGAAGACCGGTTCCTTCAAGTTAACATTGTTTCGGAAGCTACATCTGGTTCCGTGCTCAGGAAAGAGGATTGCGAGGCGCCCACTGATATGTATTCCTTAGACAAAAATACGTACTTTCAGTATCTGGATCAACAAGTTCTTTCCCCCACGTACATTGTCATTGACGCAGACCACACTTGGAACTCCACCTGCTGCACCGTAGACGGAGTCACAAAATCCTTATGTGTGTGGGGTCCATTTCTTTACCCAATCAACAGAAACATAACATTAATTACAAAAAGGAAAGCTGTCCCTGCTTGCACCATAAAGACATAAGCATATGGGGAGTACAGTTACAGCTTTTGTTATTCTGAACCTCAGCTCTAGGTTGAGGTAAGTGGTGAAGTTCATGACCCGACTATATTTCCCATGGGAAAGAACCCCGGTACCATTTGAGTAGGAGGCTGGACGGACCCCAGAACCGAACTGGGCTCTTTGGAGAGGAGGACAAAAATCCCTTTTCTGCCAGGAACCGAATCTAGATCTACAACTATGAAAGTGTGTCGAGAAAATCCAAATGTGGCTGAAAACGAGTATAACATCCGGCGCTGTAGAGGAACACTCAAATACGTTTTGCTGACGCCGACGACATTAAATAGCCATATAGCGCTCTTTGCGACCGCAATAGCAAGTGGCTTAGGATAACCGAGGAGGTATAAACAGCATGCGAACGCACCGCCATGTGGTTATATATGTACATTGTCTGTCTGGTTAAGGTCTCAGCCTGACAACAAATTTCGGCCTTCTCCCAAACTCAAAAACTGGTCTCGACCTGCATTTGAGAGGTTCCTATTTCAGCCAGATGTGTACACTTACATGTCAACATTTGGATCTGAAGTGAAAAAGGGAAAGGAGCCCAAAACGGATATTACACAATGGAGAGCTTCGTCATTTGAAGACATGCATTACCAAATTTTATCAGCTCAAAGAGAATGAAATAGTCGGGACACGGTTGTATAGGCAATACTTAGAGAATTATAGTAAGAAAACCTGAAGGTACAAGTCAGCTGAAGACAAGATTAAAATTCTTCTCCAAGAAACTGGGTGTGGGGGATTTTATGAAGTTTTGTGGCAGTCATTGTTTTGATTCAGCAAAATGCCAAGTTCTCAGGAGGAAGCAATAAGCGATCCTGTTCTTATGTTCCAGGCTTTTCATCGGCCACTTAACCTCGTCTAAGTGTCTCTCATTCCATTCTACTTCTCGTGTGCTACTTCTCCTCTCTGGCTGCACAGTCAGACGCCGCGGATGTTGCAGAGTGCAGTCACTTACCACCTTATCCAACCTCATCAGTTACGTATGTGTTTTTACAAAGCCAGTTTACATTTTTTAAGATGTTATTGCTATCAGTTTTATTACATAAAACGTAAAAAAGTAAAATACATATAATAACAACAGTACTAATAATATAATAATTATAAATAATATTAATAATTAATAGAAAATTTTTCTGTTTGTCGCATATTGCCTAAGCCGGGAAATGGTTGTTTAGCATTTGGTTTCCCCTACCTGTTCGGATTTGTTTCTGCTCTCGTCTTTGGGTAAATGGTTGCTGTTACAGTGTTAGATTCAAATCTTCTAGTGGGAAGTGTATTAACGTAGAACGTTGCAAGTTCAATTCAAACCTTTGGTAATAGTGTTACAAAAAAAATGTCATACCTGTCAGTACAATAACAAGCAATTAAGCGCAGAACGGAGCAGAACCAACACGTGTGAAATACTTAACATAACATTGGTATAATGTTGGGTGTGGCCTGGATTCAAGATAGCGTTAGACTAGGTGGCAGCAATGTAAATTTGGACTCCGTAAAATGTGCCAGTATACTTATCCAGCCGAAGGACTACCAGGTCCTGAAGACAGGCTGCGCTACATGCATTCTGTTAGTAAGTACCTTACTAAAATAATTCACATGTTACGCGAAAACCCGAGTTTTAATTATTAAGAAAGTTGGTTGAAGTAAATTCATCTATAAAATGTGCCCTACTATGAATATAGAATCAAGTGTTAATTGCCAAGTTGCTCTCCAGATTTAAATCAGTGTAGTCGCACAAAATAATACTGTGAACCGTAGAGAAAGAGGGGCTGATCCCAGGGGCCGCGCCGTGTAAAGCGTGTGTCTGCGGCTGCCCGCTTGCCGGGATTGTGGGTTCGAATGCCGCCAGGAGCATGACTGTCTGTTTTTTGTGTGTGCTGTGTGTTATCACGTAGAGGTCTCTGCGTCGGGCTGATCACTCGTCCAGAGGAATCCTACCGAGTTTGGTGTGTCTGAGTGTGATTAAAAACCTCTACAATGAAAAGGCCTATGCCCACTAGCGCTATCAAGCCATGAAACACGTATATATATATATATATATATATATAAAGAAATTGTGTCAATGCTGCAGAATTTCTTAAGCCAAATTGTTATTTTTATTTCTATTCATACATGTAAAGTAGCAAACAGTTTCCAGGAATGAAAAGTTCTAACTGGGATATGGCAAAGGAAAATGGTCCTTAGGTCCAACTTAACATTAAGTATGTCTCTCCTCACAGATAGATTCTTCTTCCCATGGCGCAACAGCCCCTCGTGGACCAGAGCCTCCTCATTATCGAGGCTTCACGATCACGCATTACTTAGACACACACGTTCGGTAGGATTCCTTAACACGCGGGATCGGCCCGTCGCAGAGACCTCTACACACAACATTCATAAGAGACGGACATCCATGTTCCCGGCGGTATTCGAACCCACAATCCCAGCAAGCGAGCGGCTGCAAGACCCACGCCTTAGACCGCACTGGCACTGGGATCAGCCATTATGGAGAACAGTTCTGCGGTTTGCTTGGCTTAGTGACCGGCCGGTAAGGGACGTACTACCAATTCTAATTATATAGACCTGTATCGTGCTTTATTAAATGTGGCATGTTCATGAGAAGCTATTTTTGGGTGTAGTTCGTGTATGGGAGTACATTATCACCGCATGACTGTCGTCATTACAGGGTCTGGAATAGACGTCACAGAAAGGAGCAAACTGGGGGATCTAAGTTGAGAATAGGGCTTCATATTAAACTGCAGTTTGGAGAAACGGAGTAAGTGTGGAAGTGATGTGGCTCACGGGTGTCTGCTCCGTGGATTTAGCAACTTAGTTATTAGAACTTGACCAATGCTTTTGCTGTTTTACCGGATCACAAAATTTCAGTCTTCTAATTCCTTTAAAGACAGGTGATAAGTTAGGCTCACTTTTCTGACAGTCTTCCTTTCTGTTAAGATTCACAATCCTGTGAAACACATCTTTTTCGTTCTCGCCCAACGAATGGGTCTACGAAACAGACCAACTAGATACATTTTCATTTTAAATTGCTTTCGAAATCTCATATTATTTACAATCGTCTACCACACATTTTCCGATCTAAGGGGCCGTGCCGTCTAAGGCTTGGGTCTGAGGCCTCTCGCTGCCTGGGGTTGTGGGTTTGAGTCTCACCGGGAGTGGATGACCATCTCTTGTGAGTGCTGTGTGTTGTCAGGTAGAGGTCTCGGCGTCGTTCGTCCAGAGAAGTCCTACAGAGTGTGGTGTGTCTCATTGTGATCGTGGAGCCTCAACAATGAGGAGGTCTAGACCCATCAGAGAAGGTTGCGCCATGGGAAAGAGGTAAACCACATATATAATTAACTATATCACCTGCTTTAACTATCATGTAATTAACACTCTGTTCACACATACAAATTATTCGGTTCTCAGAATTTTCTTTTTGTGGCGTTGGGGCCCAAGCGGGCCATGGTATCCTCATTCATGAGGTTTCTAGATCACACACAACGACGCACCACAGTCGGTAGGACTCCTCTGGACGAGTGATCAGCTCGTCGCAGAGACCTCTACCTGACAACACACAACACTCACAACAAACAGACATCCATGCCTCCGGCGGGATTCGAACCCACAATTTCAGCAGGCGAGCGGCCGCAGACCTACGCCTTAGACCGCGCGGCCACTGGGACCGGCTTGGTTCTCAGAATATATATTTATTATTGTCGTAAACAACACTCAATACTCTTATAAACGAGATGTAGAATGTGTTTTGGAGGTCTGAAACGACATTTACAATAATACTAAATGAGTAGTCGCATATTGCTTCGAAGGTTGAGAAAGACTCCAGTGCTTTCGGGTTTAGAACGCGAAAATTGTGACTTAATCGGTTTACATGACTTGCATAACGAGGAAGGGGCAAACCGGAAGTTAAACTACCGGCAAAAGCAAGAGAATTTTCTTCTCTCCAAAGCACCCAGACCGGCCCTCGGGCCCAACCAGTCTGCTATTCAGTGCCCACGGGAACGCTTTTCTTCGGACTATACCTATAATTTTATAGCGAAACTGCGAAAATTGATGCGTCACAACTATACGATTGGCGTGGAGATTTCGATACTTGGTAAATGGCTGTGGCCGGGGGGGTTATTCCTTCACATTAGTGCCTGCCGGGATTCGAACCACATATCGTACAGTCCGTAGCTTAATCCATGTGCACGCATTGTATAGTTTTATCTTTTTTTATTTTTGGAAGGAGATGAGACGGTATATCTGTGGAATAGAGAAGGCCACTGCAATTGGTAAACACTGGAATTCTTCTTACGTCCTTCTTTTATTACGCGAATATATTTCAATAGCTAATCCCGGTGGCCGCGCGGCCTCCTCGCTTGCTGAGAGTGCGGGTTCGAATCCCACTGGGGGCATGAGAGTTGTCTTTTTAATTTTTTTGTTGTTGTTGTCAGGTCGAGGTCTCTGCGTCGGGCTGATCACTCGTCGAGTGGTCTTGCCGAGTGTGGTGTGTCTGAGTGTGATGTGTCTGAGTGTGGTGTGTCTGAGTGTGATGTGTCTGAGTGTGGTGTGTCTGAGTGTGATGTGTCTGAGTGTGGTGTGTCTGAGTGTGGTGTGTCTGAGTGTGATGTGTCTGAGTGTGGTGTGTCTGAGTGTGATGTGTCTGAGTGTGGTGTGTCTGAGTGTGATGTGTCTGAGTGTGGTGTGTCTGAGTGTGATGTGTC
>Ga0136643_10010019_pt1 | contig 13969 bp, 7 predicted proteins | sample TergutLab28metaG_FD_96883 | JGI IMG/M metagenome (GOLD analysis project Ga0136643, IMG submission 96883) | Labiotermes labralis P1 segment gut microbial communities from Petit-Saut dam, French Guiana - Lab288 P1 (version 3) (version 3) | ecosystem: Host-associated > Arthropoda: Insects >... | reverse complement strand
TTAGGATGGATCTCCAGGAGGTGGGATGTGGGTATATGGACTGGATTGGGCTGGCCCAGGGTAGAGATAGGTGGCGGGCACTTGTGAATGCGGTAATGAACCTTCGGGTTCCGTGAAATGCGGGGAATTTCTTGACTAGCTGCAAACCAGTTAGCTTCTCAAGAAGGACTCTGCACCATGGAGTAAGTAAGTAAGTGTGACAAATATACTCCTTAAAAATCGTGCAGGTCTATGTAGAAGAACGATGATAACTTATCAGCGTGAAGCTAGTAAGGATCATTGTGTTCTGTGTGTCAGGCGCAGTCATGAACCTTAAGGCATATGACTTCATGTCACGGTTTGTTGGTTCATGTATTTGTTGTAATACCGAACCTTTTCATATAACGCCGTCAGTGTCATGAAAGCGACGCTTCCGTTTTTTTAAGACATGTTCGCAGTCCAGCGTCCGTCGTGCTCTTTCGGGCCTTCCGTCCGACCGACAGTGCCATTTTGTGCATGCTTGACAGGACTTAAGCGCCGAATGAATTTTCATTAAATTTGGTATTGTGCAGTTGGGCCGATAATTGTTATGCAGTGTAAAAATCGGTTAAAACTACGTGACGCTCTACGCGACGATCCACATGCTTTTGTTCTGCGTGTCACGAACCTAAGGCTTTATTTGTCGTTGAAGCCAGGGGTTTTGAAGACAAGTCAACTGCTGCAACACGGACCAGACTTTAACGTTCGTACATGATTTGTTGTTTGACAACACTGTAGAGTAGGGGTGCACAGACTCTTAAAAAAATCGGGACTCCACCTCAGAATTACAGGCACCAGAATGGGGACACAAAACAAGTTCCATACTGAGGACCAACAAACAGTAGGCGACACCGTGCAAAATTTGGCTACAACGGCTAAGTGGCTGCCGGGATTTGTGCGTCCCTGCTGTGGAGAGTCATTCGTTATACGCGGTGTAACTATGTGAATTGTCCCCCCCAAAAACGATTTAATTCATTCCCTTGATTTTCCGACGTTTATGGCTTAACATCACGTATCCTTAGTTTTCGTTCTGTGTTCGCTGCTGCGATTCACTCGTTCCTTGCATTAGTTGAGCATAAATGCGGTTCATAATGAAACGTATGCATCGCGTTTTACATATAATGTTGGCTTGGCCCACGTCAGCCCATAATCGTAACATTTGGCCTTCACATATTTGGAAGACTTCAGGTCTCGTTTCTGAATGGATCGAGTGGTCGTGTCAAAGCCCTAAACACTGACGTGTTATTCTTAATGTTTGTGTTCAGTGCGCCTGCACGCTACTTATTGTCATTGTAGTTAAACCTTTAGACGCCTGACGTCAACTGTAGTAGTCGTACCGCACCGCTAACATCTAAAGTTGCATTTTATATATTTATTCAACAAATATAGGTACTGAATATTTTAAACATGGTATATACTCTCCGTTTTTTTTTTTTTCGTCTTTAAAATGCAGTTTGTTTAATAATTCTAATGTATTTGGTTCCTGTATTAGTCACATTTTATATACAGGGTGTGCTAAAATTAAAAAAAATAATTCCGGCGCCAAAAGGTTATTGTCTGACCGACCCTTAATAATTTGACGACGCAGATGTAACGTCGGCAGGTTTATACCAGACTGAACCGCGTCATGTCCCAGAAGACGCGATTCTTCTATTCAGCGTCGTTAAATCAGCAAATTTCAGGTACGAATTTTTGCAAACAAGGTGTTGGGGCAGCATGCTGCCACAACACCTTGTTTGCAAAAACGAATTAAATTGTGAATATTGTAATATAACATTAGCGAGGAACAACAAAGCTCCCTGATGATGATCTGACAAGATCGAAACATGTCGGAGTGATTTTAAGTGGTTTTAAAGTGTTTTATGTGAAAGTCATGTAAGTGCACTTGTTGGTTGATAATAGAAGTGAAATTACAGTAAATGGAATAATTGAAAAATGTGGTATATACATAATTTGGTTCTTGCAAGTCTCCAGTGTATGTTATATCTTTAGTTGCAGTTTGTAGTGTATTTTAATGTTGCGGTGTGCCTGCTTACCTGAGCGTGCTGTGGAGAATAGAACAACGCATTTCGTGACTAATACCCCCCACCCCACCCCACCCCCCGTAACACATACAAGATCTGAGGCAATTAAAAAAGGGGGGAAATTTTGAAATCCTGATACAGTAACACTGCGAAAGCTCCAGAGTTGTTACGCGATTCATACATTTCCTAACTTTTTACATGTATGGAAATGGATATGTGGTAACCGATTGTGTTAGCTCGGTGTGTGTCCGTAAGGGTCATACTGCTGTATCAGTTGCAATAAAATTGACCCTTCCTATTTCAAAGATTTTTGTACAGCTGTTGTGTAGCTGAATGTGGTATGTTATTATCCCACCATGGTTTGAATGATTTATTATACAGATGGTATTTCGACCTGTTTTTGCGTAATTATTGATTTGTTAAGGAATTCGCAGAGTTGTGTAACACGGCCTTCTGCCGGTGTTGTCGTGAAGGTTGTATCACTGTAGTGCCAAGTTTATAGGATTGGCAGAGGATCATTTTATGCCGTACTGCAACACCGAAGGCACTAAAAGTGCTTTCAGAGGGGACGTAAATCGGTTGGAATTGGGTTAGAATGACTTGTGTAATTGAAAACCGTGATCTCGAAGCACCTCGGAGGAATTGGATTCAAGTTCCACGCATTCTGACACCTGGCACCGTCACTGAGCTACAACGCAAGTTCCCCTAGTTCTAATCCCGACGCGGAGATTTGCTGTATTGACATTCTGGTGAGTTTGTTCGGACTTTCAGATGCTGCAATAGTATATGGTTTTGTTCCTGCTTGACCAGTAGGCTTCTGCCCAACACTGTACTCAGTTTTTGCTAGACCCTATAAAGTTTATTAGCGATGCGATCGTTTGTCTAGCTCTCGTCGACTTTTAAACGTACCGGAGACGCGGCGTACGACGCAACACTGGCAGAGCGTCGGGTGGAGCGTTGGGGCTGGCGATTATCCGTCAAGAAGGAAAAACAAACACCCTGTACATAAAAAATGCAGTAGTTTTGTTCCACGCCATTTTCAGGTATTCATGCTTGGTCATATACTATTTGAAGTGGCGTAATGTACGCCTTACTAAATTCGGTAAGAATGGTTCTTAAAATAATAATCAGACGCTTCACGACTTACGCCGTACTGAGGTTCCGGAATGTCGGGCACAATTCGAAAATTGGCGCAAGTCGGAATTGAGTAGATGTGCGTTCAACTGTGTGTGTATGTGGAAGGCAGTCCAGCTGAAACCCTAACTCCAGCCCACTATATCTCGATCGGCCGCAGCATGACCGCCTGGCCGCTTGTGTTATCGCCCAGTAGTATTCTTCCGTCACATTCCTTGCACTGCATTTTCATTCCAGCCAGGAAAACATTCAGCGCTGGTTTAAAAAAATGCTGTTCCTTCTTTTGTAAGTCCCCCGGATAGTCCGTAACTCATATATCCGAGCGCCCGATATCTGTTCCGTGGGAGCCTGGAAGAGGTCACAAGCCACAAATTATCAACCCCGGCCGTTCGGTCAGTTCCCTTTCACGTCGTCCTGCCTCCCTTGCATAAAGCGCATACATGAATGCACTGTGGGAACACCGCCCGCTTGTGTGTAGCTTCGACACTACTGGGCAGTGTAGATGTGTTGATGTTCGTCGGATGAAATCCGTTTTGTGCTTATGGACCAGTTGTAAACCTCACTTCATATGAAGCCTAAATAGAGCTTGGTCAGATCTCCGGAAGGTATGTGGACGTAGTTTGAAATACCTGTACGCGTCATCATATGGTATTACCATCTATAGATTTTATTTCAGATAATTTAAATACATGTTTTGGGGCTAATTGTCCGGTGCTGTTCATACCCCATACTCTGGCCCGAGATTGCGTAGTCATTATAGCGATACATTACTTGCTGGACGGTTTCGGGTTCGAACACCGGTGTCGACGAGAGATTTGTATTCTCCGTTCCCTTCGAGACTGGCTGTGGGGGTCACACCCAGCGTCCTCTAACAGTAGGTACCGGGTTTCTTTCCCTGGGTCAAAGCGGCTGGGGCGTGGCGTTGTCCACCCGCTCCCCTTTTAGCGCCGAGGTTAAAGTATGAGTGAAGATGTCGCTCTGCTCTCCCTACGCGTCTCCTTCTCCATACTACGGGGCGAACTTTACCCTTAGTGTCTCAGTTTGTATTGCGTGGAAGGTAGGAGGGTCTGGTGGTAATCTGTCGTGCCCGAATGGTGATACCACCCCATAGTTTGGATGGATGGACTAAGCGGTACCACGAAATGTATCGGGATGGTCGGTGTTCCGGTCGAGAGTTGAACCAGGCATCTCCCAGTTTGCAAGTACGCGTAATAGGCTACACTGTCTTGAGTGGTTGTGGTCCCTCACAGTGAACATTAAGTGAGACACACAATTAAGTGACGTTCGATTTATGCAATTCGGGTTTGCTTTGCAAATCCCAACATGCAAACTAGTGAAGGATGCAGAATCGCAACAAAAAAAAAAACATTGCAACTTGTGCCCGTTTTTTCTTCTGTAATTTGTGTCCTCGTATGCTACGTGTTCGGCCCATCAGAAACCCGTAGCGGTATGGATAAAGAAAACGGTAAAGTTTTTATGAAGCGATTTTTTCACGTTTCCCAGCCATACTCTTCAGGCGGTCCCGGGATTCGAGTGAGGTCACTCCGTTCTCGATGCAGCGCGCGTTTGACCTGGTGACGCGGTTCCCATCTCCTTTATTAATTATTCGTCAACCGATCGTGTCTAGCTGAGAGTCGCTAATGGATCCCATTCACTGCCGCCCAGGGCTGTACACCTTGCTGACAGACTTAGTTACTGCCTCTACCATTAGTATGCGGGAAGAAATGTCGGCGATATTATGACAGACAATTGCCGAGATTTTGTCCTCCTCTCTTTGTTTCTTTCCACCCTCTTCCTTTCGACGCTTTGCTCTATACGTTGTCTTTTATCGTCTTATTTATTTGAATCCTTCCTTTCTTCCCTGTTTCGTTTGCTGTAGTGCTGTATCGACTGTCTCTATTTTGGCACTTGTTTTCACGCAGTGACAGTATCACGGCTTATAGAATGTCGCTTGGATCGTTTCCAGCTAACTACTCTCACTTTGCAGCCACCCACAGTATCCCTTCACTCGCTCTAATCCCATGATATGAATCTCACTGATTCAGGCAGGGTCACTGCGATACCATCTCTTACATGCTTCTCGCATATGGTAAGTTTTCTCTATAGTTCGACATTGCGCGTGACGCTCACAGTGGCCAATTTAGTTTGTTGCTGGTTTCATGTTGATGTAGTGACGTATGATTGTTCTAGAACAATACCACATAAAGAAAACAGGCGTATCGCGCACAGAAGTAGGACGATTTTTAACTTTTTGAAATCGGAATGGAAATGAACCATAGGCCGGGGGGATACGTAGGTCATAGTAGTTGTAGGGTAACGGGTAATAAACTTGGACAACAGTAAGTACTGTTTAGTCGTGGGTGGACCTTATATGAACCTTGTCTTATCTCCGTGTAGGCGTTTACAAGTAAGCGCGTGTATTCTTTATTCCCCGTGTATGCTGCATGTCCAGTGTCCGCATTATTAATTAACCTGTCGGTATAATACTGTGGGTACTGGTTACGATATGAACTTTGTGGAAAGTGTTTTGACATAGGCTTCAGTATATTGAAGAGTGAATGTAAGTTACATTTGAAATAATACCGTGGAGAAAATATAATGTTTCTTGTCTATACTAGGCACAACGGGGGACCAGTGGATAAGGTAAATAAGGTAAAGTTTTTCCCGTTACAGGCCCGGTGTGGGCCAGAGGGTGTGTAGAGGTATAGCTCTACTCTTCCATGACCGCAGCACTAGAAGGGCGTGAGTGGTTAGCAGCACGCACCGGCCACACTTTACCCTCGGGAAAGAACCGGTACCCATTTTACAGGAGGCTGGGTGGGCCCCAGGGCCGGTCTGTACGGGCGGAAAATCTCTTCCCCACCGGGATTCCACCCCGGACTGTCCAGCCCGTATTCAGTCGCCATACCGATTGAGCTACCCGGCCCACATATTATTTACGTTACTTATAATATAGAGCAACATATGCTACCAAGATTTTGAGTAGCCCTTCCTGAGGTTTTGAATATTTCTTGCTGTAATACTCTGACGGAAATTACAAACAGTTACATTGTCGCATTATCTTACACCCATATAAACAGGAAATATGTCACAAATATTTATAAAATGCGTTGACATACCGCACCAAGTTTCTCCGGAATCCGTTAAGAGCTTCCGTGAATAAGAGACGTGGACGGACATTGAACTCGATTACAAGTGAAAAGTTGTGGTCCCACGATCGCCTGGACGATCGTGGGTGACGTACCCGCTAAGCAGATTTGTCGGAGAAGATGCCGCGAGTTCACGGCGAGTCTGTCTCTTGTTCCTGACTGGTCTTGAAATGTGTTCAGTGAAGAAATGGCGAGCATATTTAACGATGTGAACAAGAATTTAAAAAGACAAGCAATGTAAGTATAACGTAGCAGTGAGGCGCATTCTTGCAACCATTGTTGCAGTGGAAAAGCAATAAGTATTACGTATTGTGAGCTTGTGTGGCCTTACGAGTAGCTGTCCAGCATGTAATGCGCATGCGCCATATTGTCATCTGTGGCCGGCACTACTCTACAATATATTTTCACATCATTCCATAAAGGGCAAGATTTTAGAAAAAAAAATTTATGGAATACAAAACGTATGTTTTGATTTCCTCTACAACTTTGGTCCGAAACATTTCTCATTCAAAGAAGAACTAAGCGAGATAGATAAAAAATGTATATTGATCTTCACCCGTTATTCTTGTCCGATTTTAATTTAAAGTGAATTTCCTGCACAGTTTTTCGAAAAATACTCAAATTTCAAGTTTCATGAAAATCCTTCTAGTTGGAGCCGAGTGGTTCCATGCCGACGGACGGAAAGACATGACGAAGCTATAGTCGCTTTTCGCAACATTCTGAACGCGCCTGACAAGGAAGATATACGGAATACACGAGCGGACACATTGCTCTCGTACAGGCAGGCATATCTTTACGTAAACTAATACAGTTTGCGGCAAGGGAATGTGACGATTTTCAGACACCTTTTTGACGAATGGGGATAAATACAAGAAACAAAAAGATTACGGAGCATCAGTAGGAAAATGACAATGTACGCTGTTTATTTCTTAAACATTACATCTCCTAAGCGGACTACCTGGAGTGCAGTACTTTTCTCTACCTGCGATCGTCAAATCACCTTAACTTCGCAGCAGACTTTTCAATTGTTGTAATTTCGAACCTGCCGTGCTCTTTCGTCCCTCAACTGGCCACAGAAGAATTACGATTACAGGACTGTATTACATGCCAGGGAAACCCACTAAGAGAGCTTTTAATTTGTAAAGAAGTAAAAAGCGAATAATAAATGGCATTCTACTACCGCTACTTAGTAATTTTTTTCTGTGTGTGTTTCTTATATTCAACCCATTTCATCAAAACAGCGCATTCCTTTGCCGCACTCTTCATTTACCTATTAATCAATCACTACTTGTCTATTAATCGAAATATTTATTTAAAGTATTTTGCCTGCGCAACAAATACTTCGACGATCTACCTGGGTGTAAATTTCTCTGTGCCTTTAAGTACTTCACCATGAATATAATGCACAAATTAGATAAGATCTCCTCGCAGTGTTAACCTTTGCATCACTAAAAGTGGATAATCAGTCTCCCGATCCGTTCACATCACATCCGCGTTAAAAAAGGTCACTGTCAACCACGGCCGGGCACCGTAATATCATATAAGACACTCACTTTGTAATGAAGACAAATACTGTGTCGTTGGTAATGACAAGAAAAAATTATAAACTGAGGTCATGTGTCTATTACCTGATGACATTTGCACGCGGCCACTTATTTACAGTGTCTAAAATCTAGGTTTTATGGTACAACGGAACACGGCATATATTTCACCGAATTCGAAAAGCACAATCAATATCTTCTCTTGTCTCCACAGTCTGTTCAAAATATTTTAATATTCGTTTTAACTTTTAATGTGTATGTGTGTATTTAATTAAAGCGTGACGTGGTAGAAGGAGAGCAATGTATGTGTTCTCCACGCAGCAGTTGGACTCAAACCATTATCCCCGTGTATGTGTCTCACATGCATCACAGTTGTTGCCGAAACAGACAGGAAGGCATACAATATGGCATGTTTGTTTCAAAATGAATTCTACAAAATATACACAGACGTACTGCAACTTGGCAGAATATTACACGTTAAAACGAGCTTCGGACTAGGCGACTGGAAGCCACGGAAATACATAAACGAATTTACGCGTCCTCATGCTCTTCCTTCTTCTTGATCCCCCCTTTCACTCGCCAGTTGTTCTGTTATTCAGGCCCTTTACTCTTTGCTTTCAGAGCACGTTGATGTAGAGACTTGTGTTCCATAGATACCCGTTCCAATCCCGGCTGACGAAAAACCTTCTTAGGACTTCCACCGTTTCATTGTCTTCCCAAACAAATGCTTGGATAACGCCTTTTAAATAATCCACGACGGCTTCATCTCAAATTCCTGCACATTCATAACCCCCTTCGAAAAATTCTTCAGTTGAAACACAGCTGTTAGATGACTGGCTTGTCATTATCAGTTATTTAATTCCTTATTTAACGCAGTTTAATTTACATCACAAATTAAATAGCATTGAACTGTGGAATAACTCTCGATGGTCAACAAAGAAGGGAGTGTACGGAAGTTATCATGGCCTATTTTACGGTATGTAACAGGAACGTATCCCGAAAAAGGCTGAAGGAAAGCATGAAATTCAATGTTGATACATGTCTCAAAGAACAGCCTCTTAGCGACGCTGTACCATAAAATCCAAAATATATTGCAAGCTTCCTACTTCTCGTCTTAGCGGATTAGAAAACTTCGTGCACGTACCAAAGAAAAAATCCTCGTACCAGCGTGTCCTGCGCTTACCGGCTTCTGTTCGCGATGTAAGTTTGCAATTCCATGACATCCTCTTCTGTCCTCTTTCTACTTACATCGCCTTCCCGTGACCCCCCCCCCTCCCGGTCGTAGGCTGTGAACCGCAAATTCCTCACGTATTTAATTTACCTATGAAGCCTTGTAGTTCTCAGTGGTCCGAGCCTTGATAGCTTTGATCCTCTTAGATCCGTGTTATTTTTACATATGATACCTCAACAGATTCGATTCATTACGTCTGAATTTCAACAAGGAATCATGTCTTAGAAAGGAGCGAGATTTTCCACGTTGATTACGGGAAGCCGTAACTGTATTTACAGCACAAGATGCAAAATGTCAGTTTCTACTTAACAAAAAAAAAAAACAGTTTCATTACGAAGATCACACTTTTAATTCTACTCTGAGCAATATTCGCTGATTTTTAAAAGAATCATACGAACAACACAAATACACTCTCACTTCTTGAGTGCCCAAGCGTGTGGTACATACGATTAGTAACCACTGGGCTATTCATTTAAACACACGAAAAACAAAGAGAATCAAAATTGTTTTCCCCTTCTGTTTATTTATTACTTTAGTACTCTCTTTAGATCAGAAATTTATTTCCTCCTCGTCTCTTTCTTCCCACAGTTTTCTTTCATCCTTTCCTTCTTTTCTTTCTCACTTTCTCGTAATTCTAAGAACCTCGAAATCGGTTCATCATAATTCGCATGATCTTAGTAGAGGACATCCCGTGGTGTTTAAATGGGATCCCATGGCATTACGAATAATACATTGTGTACACCGGCATTTAAGTTTTTATAAATATTTTGGCCTGATGATGGCCTGCATAGGCCGAAACTAGTCGCCATTATTTAAATTAATAAAGTATAAGATAGTTGTGTTTGACGACGTATATATTTTATTTCATTTTCATAATTCGCATGGCTCTATACAAAGAGGCCGATGATGGACATTCAAGAATTGCGTATTATAACCGTCGTGCATTTGTTTCTCAGAATTGCGATGGAACACTCTTACTCCAAAGCCGTCACTTGGGGGTCGCTCCTAGCCGTTTTACATCTTCATTCATCGCTCTATTGTATCTCTGCTATTTACATTATTTAATCAATAAGAAATACTACAAGCTTTTATAAGAATGTCTGTATACTGTGTAAATAGCAGTGATTTCTAAACCAGACAAAAAAATCTCCACAATCAGCCATGCATTATTCAAGTTAGAAAAAATAAATCATATTTTAATCTTGTGGAACTGCTTATGCTTCCGTTACTAGAATAATGCGAAGCATGAAGTTTTAACAAGAAACTACGGGATCAATAGTGCAAAACGACTATGAACACGTATGTTCCCATAAAATAATTGCTGGACCTGTAGGAAAGAGACCACTTATTAGACCTAGGTGTAAGTGGGAGAATATTAAAATGGGCCTTAAAGAAATAGGTTGAGGAGACAGAGAGGATTCGTCTGGCACACGATAGGGATAAGCAGTAGGATATTGTGACCATGGCAATGAGACTATGGACTCCACTAAACGCGTGAGAGCTCTTAAGTAGCGAAGAAACTTCTAGCACCTGAAAAAGGACTCTGCTCCAGGGAAATAACATGTATTATCGTAATTCTACTATCGCACCGTCGCTAATAACTGATGTTCAAAACACAAAATCCTTCGTGACTGTCTATTGATTTGCCTATATTAATTATCCCAGCTCCGTATCAAAATGTACATCAGTAACTTCAATGGTTCATTAGATGTAAACTTAAGAAGCCGTCACTTTATTTTACATTCTATAGCACTGCGATCCTAACAAAATCTTGTCACCATTCTCACCTATATCATCAAATAAAGTTTCAAGATTCCCCATTAAGCAGTGTTTGTGTCACTCACAGCTAAGAAGCCCGCACAGCCATCATATTGACAATATTGATGGTATAGAATTAAAATATACGTAGGTGAGGATGTCTTAAACAACGTGGTGATATGTCAACTGTCATGGAATCTCACCTGTGCTTATAAATTTTTGTGGGTCACATATGAAAACAAGAACATGAAGATATCACAAGGCCCACGGATATTATATTACAAGCAGGTCAAACATAAGAAGCATACGTTGAGAGTCTGCGAGTCTTGTCTCTTGTATACTTAAATGCAATATCGTCACCACGGGCACTGTAACATAAGCAGGTCAAAGGTGAGAGGTACATGTTGAGAGTTTGCGAGTCTTTTCCTAGAGATACCTAAATACAGTGCTGTATTTCTAATCCATCGCGATTCAGCTAGGGCACGAGAGCCATTATTTGGTCATGTCTGCTTTAGACAGCTACGTGTGAACACATTCCCGACCGGACACTCACTATATTGCCACTTTGAGGCAGATATTCAGATCAGGCTGCATCTACGTACAGACTAGATGGGATATCCTAACCTCAGTAAGTATAAATACAATGCACTCCCACAACAGCATGTCTTTTAACGGTAGAGGGAAAATTGCATATTAAGGTTTTCCTCGGTGGCCTCAGTAATTAAATTTCGCACGTAGAAAAGAAAACCAAGCGCTCACGTTTCGTATTGGGTAGTTCTCAGGTTAGCAACTGACTGAGGTCTTTTGTGGTATTATACAGTCTCTGCGGAAGAATTCTGGGCTATTACACTCAAATATTCCGCGTTCACTACGCTTGGACAAGTGTTCAAAATATTAAAATAAATACATATAATATAACTGTGTATACACGTTCTAGATTTGTATTAAAAACCTTTTAAAAGGTAGAAAATTCTACACGAAAAGCATACTCGGCCCAATCTGCAATAACCTATAAACCAAAAAATTCAACAGTTGCAACCGTTAGCATTGAAACTGTGATGTCATAGCCTGCTGATGACCCAATGGTCGAAACATATGGCTATCTGACTTCAATTATACATAAATATAACAGAAGTTAAACTGTTATGTACGTAGTATATGCCCTACAACGTTGCTTATAGAGGCGGAATAGTGAAACTAGGTAGCCCAGGAGCTCTTTGTTGCAAATTATCAGTTACAGCAACCTCACCATTCCGCTCGGCGTAATCTGTAACACACTCTAAGGCTCACAGTCCTTTTTGGGAAGCTTACAGCAGTTCAACTAAGCAAGAAACTAAACGGTCTATAACCTTGCTCACAACAGTCCTATTCTGAGCCATATTAATCACGTACATATTCCCATACGGTGTATTTTTTAGATAAATTATAATATTTCCATCTACGTCTAGGTCTTCAAATTAATCACTTCATTTCAGAGCGTCCGACTAGAATGTATAAGTTAATCTCCCCGTGTGTGCTACACTAAGCCGTCTTTATTTGACAAGCCTCACACTTGGTAAAAATAACAAATTCGTAACGTCGTCCTTGCATTTCATGAAGCATGAATTTCATGCAACAGCCATTAAACAATTCAGTGCCCACGTCAATGTAGGCATTAATAGCCCACAGACAAAAACAACCAGGTTAATGCTGTATAAAACAGTAATCGCTGAATTTTCCTGAGAACTCATTAACCACATAAATCCTTCCTATGGATAAAACGTAGAGTTTCTATTGTCAAAGGTGTTGGTATATATAGTAACCATTGAGCTTTAAAATAATGGCAGTATTATCTTCTAGCTTGCCAACTACCCTAATTTCTCATACAAAAAAAAGTGTTCTATTACCGTCTTCAGGGAGACAGAAGACTAAGAAATTCCTACTCTGTTGAGCAGGTTTGTAGAGGAACTGTAAAGTCGTAACTTACTGTGTCACAGCATCACCATATTTATAAAAGCCTTCAGTATGCAGTTTTATACATTATAAAAATATAAAAATGTCATAAGTATGAAATAACATAACAACCCAGTTTCATAAGGTACAAATTCAAAATATATAACTAACATTATATCGCTGTTCACAAAAAACAGCTTGTAATCGGGTCGGGAAAGTGATCAGTGATGAATTCTGGCAAACACAGTAAAAAAATCTCAGTTTTAACAAAACGCAGAAATTTTCTTGCATAACTGAACGACTATTAGCTTTTCCAGAAGAACTGTTCCGCGGAGTTCCATCAGTTCGTAACGTACTACATGCTCATTCCAATGCACTGAATGGATTCCACCACTACTCCACTATACGTAACATGCCCGCGTCACACCACCTGTCAATATGACATTCCCGTATTCACATCACCGTCTTGCACACAGACATTTTCATGTGACGTCAAGAATACACAGTATAAGTCAGCCATGTTCGTCCCTACACTGAGCCAATTATTCAATATAACGTACCGGTAAAGAGTAGCTGCCTGCAACTAAACATGCATGTACACTACAGAGACTACATTAAATCAGCAATCGACAAAACGTCGCGCAAATTGTGTGTGTGTGTGTGTGTGTGCAACGCTCCTCATTACTCATAAGCTGCACTTCGCGCGTCTGACAACCCGGTGTTAATACGGAGTCTAGTTTCCTGAATTCCGGTTGTCATGTTGCACGAATCCGTTTGGAGCGAATAAATCGTCGTTTGGTAAATACAATGCAAATCATCTGTCCTGTTGGTACAATGCTGAGCAGGTTCGTTTTGCCGGCAACAGTGCAAACTGGCTGGGATCTCGAAAGATTTACCGCTTGTACAGGCTCAGCAATTCCGTGACGTTCTTCCTTCTCCCTGCGCGAATGAATCCTCACATAAACGATCGTCGCCACACATTTTACCATTCAACGCTACAAACGTCTAAACTCTGCTGTTCAAGAACCGTCGTTAAATTATACAGGGTGTCCCAGGAGGAATGTGCCAGACTTCGGTAGAGTGTTCCTTATGTTAAAGTATACCGATATAACCCAAAACACCTATATCCAAAGTTGAACGGTTACGGAGATAATGGCCTGAGAAAAGTGGGGGCTTCTTGCG
>Ga0136643_10010015_pt1 | contig 13973 bp, 9 predicted proteins | sample TergutLab28metaG_FD_96883 | JGI IMG/M metagenome (GOLD analysis project Ga0136643, IMG submission 96883) | Labiotermes labralis P1 segment gut microbial communities from Petit-Saut dam, French Guiana - Lab288 P1 (version 3) (version 3) | ecosystem: Host-associated > Arthropoda: Insects >... | reverse complement strand
GTGTGTTGGAGATTTGATGCGGCTGGGTTTGAGTAGCGTCCGTGTTGCAGGCTGAAGCACAACTTGTCTGTTCATGTGGTATGTGGGGCTGGGGGTTAATGACCGTTTGAAATAGTGGGTTTATTTCTCCTGGGCTTTGCTGCGGAATGAGTTTGCCTTCTCAGTAGAGTGTTTGGATGTAGTATTGTTCGTAGGGGATGAGCATGTTTGGGTTATTTAGAGGTTTTAGTAAGGTCATTATATTATTCATCTGGCCATATTTGTGCTGGTTTTGTAGAATGTGTAGGGCATATGCTGATTGGGGATTGTTGTTCTTAATGTATCTTATATGTTCTTGGAAACGTATGTTCAGGCTATGGCTCATTTGTCCTACATACGATCAGCTGCATGTGTTGCATGTTAGCTGATAAATTCCCCATCGGCCAACATGCAACACATACACAGTATGTAGGACAAACGAGCCGTAGCCTGAACATACATTTCCAAGAACACATACATTAAGAACAACAATCCTCAATCAGCATATGCCCTACACATTCTACAAAACCAGCACAAATATGGCCAGATGAATAGTATAATGACCTTACTAAAACCTCTAAATAACCCAAACATGCTCATCTCCTACGAACAATACTAAATCCAAACCCTCTACCGAGAAGGCAAACTTATTCCAGAGCAAAGCCCAGGAGAAATAAACCCACTATTTCAAACAGTCATTAACCCCCAGCCCCACATACCACATGAACAGACAAGTTGTGCTTCAGCCTGCAACACGGACGCTACTCAAACCCAGCCGCATCAAATCTCCAACACACAATGAACCGAGGTATGTACAATCTCAAATTCACATAATAAAGTACATTAACAATGCACCAAATTACCAATCAACCAAGAAACATACTACACACAAGAGAACACAATGATCACAAAGCAAAAAAGGTAATGGTCAATATCAATAAAAATATGCCTACCAACTACAACAAAGCGACAAACACATCACACCAAACACACCACGAAACACCATAAATTTACACTAACACTAATCCTCCATCTTTACAGAACAAAACGACCGACGTGGTAATTCAACAGCACAGTCACAAGCTCCTGATGATGGATATATTAATGTCCGAAATATGTTGAGTACATAAGAAATGAAATAAAATAGCTAGTGACATCAAGTTGGTCTTTTATTCTTCAACTATTACAATGATGCAAGGTCCAATAAATATAAGACTCCCTAATGAATGTAGCAGAGGAAACTATACACAATTAGCAAACCTATGCAATGTTAAAGTGAAACAAGAATTTGACCTGATCATGTTGGATATAAAAGTTATATAGGTCAACATCTTTATAAATGAACCAATAAAAATTATGGCATAACTAATCAAAAATTAACACAGCAACAGTAATAAATTAATGGCCAATCTAATAAATGATAATTCAAATCAAAATTATATTCAGTTTCATGGATCACATTATAAATGCGAGAAAAGGGTACCTATGAGATTGCCTATTTCCAGGTCAATATTCAAGAACTTTCTACAGAATTTGGAAGGTAAATTTATAAAAAGCAGCAGCAAAAGTAAAGCATTAATTCATTATCCTATGGGATGTCTGAGAGGACAATGTACATCTGACTTATTTATTTAATCCTACCCGCACTGTATGGATTCGGCAGATCCCTTTGGGAACGCCTCATTGTCATCTCTGTGATGTGTCATCACTTCCTTTGTTGTAAAGATTTCTGGTAGCCTTGTTTCATGGGAAAGTTCTCTTTTCAGATGAATGTGCAGTTTACTGCAGCTCCCTATCTTGAAATGTTTTTTGGGGCGAAACAGAATCCTCGTTACAAACTTGAGATGTAAGACCACCCACCACACATGATGATAGTGCAGGTGTAACTGCCAGTTATATCATTGGCCCATATTTCTTTGATGTAACTGTTTGTGGTGTTACATGTCTTAAATGTGGAGGTATGTTACACCACAGCCAAGGAAAAATGGGATTATGTAACAGGTGTCATTTCAGCAAGAGAGTGCTCCAGTGCATATCTCCCTGACTGTGTGTGAATTCCTCAATGAATCATTAACAGGTCAGTGTACTGGTTGGGGTTGTGCAACAACCCCTTTGCCACTGCCATGGTGGCCACATAACCTGATAACAGTATGTGCATGACTGTTACCAACATCCTCTTCACCAAGATAGGGAGCTACAGTAAACTGCACATTCATCTGAAAAGAGAACTTTCCCATGAGACAAAGCTACTAGAAATCATTCCAACAACAAAGCACATGATTTGTGACATAGTCTCACATCGGTATTGCTGAGTTCAATTACAAATACTGGCCAAAATGACATCAGCATGTCCCTCTGTGGTCAAACATGGTCAAATGTAGTACTCCAAGTTCTGCTGATTGTTCCCGCACAGACTTATGTGCTGATCATTCAATGAAAGCGCCAACCACAACATAGGTCACCATTCAGGATATTGGTCGACTGCTCTGAGCAAAATCCTTCATATTCCTCTACATAAACACACTTTTTCCCAAAATGAAAGAGTTGCTCTGTGAAGACATGGCTTCCCAAATCGCTGCTGAAATGGTGTCATCACCTGATTCATTGTCTGACCTGTGCTGTCTTTATGCATCCAAACACTTGCTACCAAACTCTCTTCAATGGACTAACTCCTCATAATTGTCATTCCCATCTTTACACAACACACTACTAATAATGAGAAAATGCGACCCTGGTTGTTGGCTCATCGCAATTTTGTCACATGTGCATTGCCACACACGGTTGTCAAATCATGTAAAGTCATGCCAAGTCATAAAATGCAGACATAATGAAATACATCAATAAACAAAGCACTTCTCAGGTACCCTGTAGATGTGTAGACAATATCTAACCACTTATGATGAAAAGAAGGCTACAGGCATACCAACACACAGTCTTAACAATACAGATGAGGCATAACTATAACACAACTGCAGCACACAAGTAAAGAATAATTTTTTCTTGGATTTAGTAAAACAGAAAAGTTTAAGTCATATCATAAGAACAATTTAAAAGGAAAAACCTACTGCAACTGGTACAATTGTTAATACCTAATCGAGCCACTCTCTACAACAAAAAAATAGCAGCATACCAGTTCCTGTTATGCTCAGTACAAAGTACAAAGGTAAAACTTAGGAAAAATAATATCACACTTAACATAGATCACTGAGAATAACTGCTACAAAAAATTTTGAACAATACAACTATTAGTTATCAAATATAAATCAAACATATATAAAATTAGCCAAATTAAGGAGTACACAAAATCCTATATGAAATGCTGAGGAATGTCATACTGTGAACTATATCGTACTCTGAATTAACCAACACTGAATTATTGAGGTTGTCCTGTACACCAGAACTGTTACACTATGCATTCATTTCCTGACTTAAATGTATATATATATATACATACATACATACACACACACACACACACACACACACACACACACACAATTTCATCCACAATATTTTAATTCAGACTATTAACAATGACACTTTCAAACAGTTTGTAGAGACTACAGTGCTAGTTCATGCTTTCATTGGTAATGGCAACATATGAATCAATTCTCAACTATCATCTAAGAGGTTCTGAGGTATGCCCTTCAGCAAAGGGCAACTTTATATTTTATAACAGCTTATATGCATAAAAACGAATAGCAAGCATTAGCCATTTGTGTACAAGCATTTAATTTAAGTTCATGATAAGTCCACAGACACAAATTTCATGAAGTCACAGTGGTTGTCTAAGTCAGACGGGTCATTCATAAGCAACTGGCTAACATGATAAAAACATTTTAGGACAGATGATGATTTTAATACAGAAATATTGGCATGAATTTTCATCAAGATATTTCATCTGCTGCTCTGAAATTCAATGACATTTGTATGAGCATATTTTAAAACTTCCTGGGAACATAAAAAAAGTGTCTAATCCTGACTGAAGCAATATTTCCTGCACAGGTAAAAAACTAACTTCATAGAGAGGAGTACTTCCTGAGAAGCTAACCCACAGGTTCATTACTGCGTTCACAAGAATCTCCGACCTGTCTCTATCATGAGCCAGATCAATCTAGTCAATGCCTCCAACCCCACTTCTTGCAGATCCATTTTAATATCATCCCACCATCTATGTCTGGGTCTTCCATGTGGTATCCTTCCAACAGGTCTCCCCACCAAGATCCTATATGCACCTTCTCCTCTTCCCCATATGCACTACATGTCCCACCCATCTTATTCTTCTTGATTTTTTCACCCAAATTAGTAAAGATCATAAAGTGTCTCATTAAGTCGTCTTCCTCACTCCCCTGTTACCTAGCCCCTCGTAGGGCCAAATATCTTCCTTAGCACCCTATTTCCGAACACCCTTAGCCTATGTTCCTCACTCCCTGTGGGAGACCAAGTTCCACACCCACACAAAACAAATGACAAAATTATAGTTCTATATATCTTGGCCTTTCTATCCTTGGACAGCAAACTGGATGACAAAGATTCTGCACCAAATAATAGCAAGCATTCCCTGACTGTGACTCCCTCCCCCCCTACCCAAAGGTGTCTCTACTTTGGCATAGTGGCAGGGCTTGCATGGTCATATTATCCTCAGAGCTAGGCTGGCGGTAGCATATGTTACTGGTAGGGCCTTCCATGCCAGACAGGTCAAGGGTGATGACCCAGACAAAAGAGATACCCTGGCCCTCTGGGCTGGGGGTTGGGCGTGAGGATAACCGCACCCCATAAAATAACTGTTACAAAACCTCAAGGAAATGAAGCTGGATGGATACCTTGGCAACGACATGAAGCAATAAACAAAGGTCTGCGACTAAGGACACAGAACAAATTAGAATTAAACAATGGCATGTGGAATGTTCGTTCAATGTATACAGCAGGAGTGTTAAAGATGCTTATAAATCAGCTTAGCGCTTATAAAGCAGATGTAGTAGTCCTTCAAGAGATACACTGAACTGTCAGTGGAATCCTGGAAAAACAAGACTGCACCCTCTTCTACAGTTGTGACAACAAAGATCATATACTGGGTAATGGGTTTTTAGTTTCTAAAAAATCAAACATCTACTTATGGATTTTAAACCTATTACCCCTAGAATTTGCACTCTGAGAATTAGGGGAAAATTTTTAAATTACAGTTTCGTTAATGGCCATGTGCCTACAGAGAAATCTGATGATGAAGAAAAAACGGGTTTTTTGATGCCCTAGAAACAGCCTACGACACATGCCCAAGAAATTATATAAAAATTGTTCTCAGTGACTTTAATGCTCAGGTTGGCAAGGAACCTGTTAATTTTCCTACAATTGGCAATTACAGTCTTCACAGTCTCATGAATGACAATGGATCCCGGCTAATACACTTTGCAGTATCACAGAATACAATCATAGGATCAACATTCCACCCACATAAATATATCCATAAGTGTACATGGAGGTAGCCTGATGATGTAACATTCAATCAGATAGATCATCTTTTAATTGATATAAGACATAAATGTAACCTAATGGATGTCAGGTCATATCGAGGTGCCAATATTAATTAAGACCACTGTTTGGTTATTGTCTGTCTAAGAGCTCGAATATCAAATGTTAAGTAACTGGCATTAGAACCAGTAAATACAATGTATAAAAACTGACATCTACTGAAGTCACAGAACAATACAGGCAACAAACTGAAGACAAGTTAAATCATATTACACTTGCTGTACAGGACAATGGAAAAGAATTGTGGGAGATGTAAAATGTTCATTAATTCTGTAGCTGAAGAAGTGCTGGGCATCATGGAACCAGCAATCTGGGGAACGTGGGTTGATGATGAATGCAAGGATGCCACAGAAGACAAAAACAAAGCACAGAGGAAGATGCAACAAGGTTATGGTACCAGAAGCTGATTAGAAGAGTACAAAGAAAAGAGAAGAAAAGAAAAATCAATTCATTAAAGAAAGAAAAAAGAATGGACAAATGTGGAATTAGAAAATATAGAAATGATGAGGAAACAACATGACTGCACAAAATTTTACAAGGAAATTAACAGGGCTAGAAAGCAATTTAAACCAAGAGTCCATATATTTAGGAATGAGGATGGATCATTAATAAGTAATGAACAGGAGATACTCAACAGATGGGTAAGACACTGAGAAATTATTAAGAAAGGAAGGATAATGAATGTGTTACTTTTACTACCACAAGTAGTAATCAAATATTGAAGGGAAAGACACAGGACACAATAGATGTCCCCACTATTGAGGAAACTGAAACAGCACTGAAGAAATTAAAAAATAATAAAGTTCCTGGGACAGACAACATTCTAGCTGAATTACTGAAGATTGGCAGTGATAGACTAGAGCAGTGGCTGAAACACAAATTTTCATCAATGGGGATTAATGAAGAAATCCCAAAAGAGTGGCTTCAAGGAATTATATGTCCACTGCATAAGGTGACCAGTTGGAATGTGCTAACTATAGAGGAATCACTCTGTTAAATGTAACATACAACATATTTTCTAATATCTTGTACACAAGACTCCTTCCTCATGTAGAAAGCAAGCTCGGACATTACCAGGCAGGGTTTCGCCCAAGAAAGTCGACGATAAATCAGATTTGTGGATTGAGACAAATTTTGGAAAAGATTAAAGAATTTAGAATGTCCATCCACCTACTTTTTGTTGATTTCAAAAGTGCAATATGACAGCATTGATAGGAAGCAAATGTATGTAGCTATGAATGAACTAAATATTCCACAGAAATTAATAAGGTTAGTGAGAATGATAATGCCTAACATGCAGAGCCAAATCACAATTCAGTCGAAGCTCTCAGCACCCTTTATAATACACAAGGGTGTTCGACAAGGAGACGCACTGGCACGTCTTCTTTTTAATATAACACTGGAATAAGCAATTAGAAAATCAGGCATACAAACAAGAGGTACCATATCCAACAAGTTGTTCCAACTTATGGCCTATGCTGATGACACAGTTATGATTGGCAGGTCTTTAGCATCAATGAAGGCAAAACCAAATATATGGTAGCAGCCAACACCCAGAAATGCAGCAAATCCTGCGCCATTGAAATAGGAAGATACAGTTTAAAAGAGTTGACAGCTATAGTTATCTTGGTTCACTGGTGAATGGTGACAACAATGTCTTAGAAGAAATTAGGCCAATACTTACATATGCTACAGAAACCTGGACTATGACAAAAAATGATGAAAAAAGACTGATAATCTTCGAAAGGAAAATCCCTCGCAGAATATTTGGTCCAATATGTGAGGGAAGGCAGCGGCAGAAGAGGTACAATAGAGAACTGGAGGAGCTTTACAATGAACCATGGTTAACATAATAAAATCCAGCAGACTGAGGTGGGTGGGCCATATGTGTGAATGGATGAAAACAAATTTCCTAAAACGATACTGTGGGCTAACTCTGGAGGTTACTGAGGATGTGGCCAACTGAAATCAAGATGGATTGATGGGGTGGAGGAAGACACAGGAAAACTGGGCTGTAGAAATTGGCAGGCGGATGCCCAGGATAGATGATGCTGGCGACATCTGCTTGAGGGGGCCAAGGCCCACCCAGGGCTGTAGAGCCGATGATGATGATGATGATGAGTCCCTGACTGTAATCTGCACTTAATTTCTTCATGAATAGAATTTTGATTTGAAAGGGATGTTCCCAAATATTTGAAGTGTTTCACACTTTCAAAGGATTTATTACCTATATATATATATATATATATATATATATGTTGTGATTTTGCACTGCATGCTGGTCTCGAGACATGACCATATACTTAGTTTTCTTCACATTTAGTTCTAAACCAATCTCATTACTATGAATACTGAAGCTTCTGTGTTTTCCTTTATAGTACAGTACATCTGCTTGCACCCAATATATTAAGATCATCATTATAAAATAGGAGATGATGTGTACCAATTAATTTCAAGCCCTCCTGATCTGCCTAAACCCTCCTAATGGCACATTCTGAGGCAAAGTTGGAAAGCAATGGCAATAATACATCTTGTTTCAAACCATTCTTATAGCAAACATGCAGAAATATCTTTGTCTACCTAGACTCTGCTGCAGGTTTCATTGCAACACTTTTATTAGCCCTACCATTTCATGGGGATACCATACTCCATGAGAATATTATACAAGAAGGATGTCAAGCTTCAGGGTCACCAGCCATGTACTGTGGATCTTAAACTGTGGACCATAACCAGGAGTGCCTAGTGCCTGTATTAAAGGTGTGTTACTCTAGATACTGCTTATGATTTGCTGATAGGTCCTGTGTTATAGTTGAACACAGGGATCTTAGTCAGAATGTGTCAGGTAGGGATCTGCATTAACTTATATGGGCCCTTGTTAGATGAGTGAGATTACTGTTGTGAGTAGAACATAGCCAAAGTGGGTAGGGTAGGGTTCATAGTTAAAGAAGAGAAATCTTCAGTATTCAATAAAATGCCCCATTTTTGGGCTAGAGCTCTCTCCATGTAAAAATTGGGTTGTCCTGTTCAGTTTTAGTTTGTGCAGCTATTGTAGAATTTGCCTTTGGTGTTGTACAGAAGGTAATGACAAGGAGTGAACCCAGTCTTGGTGATGTAGTAATGCTGGGAATTTTTTAACTGTCTGTTAACAGAAGTGAAGATGCATCATTGAAGAGACTGATTGATTCTCCACCTAACAAAGGATGCAGCATTGTTGGACAGTGGAAGCAGCACCTGGGATTTGTCTGTAGTTTCACTTCCTTGTAAGGTCCCTTGGTGTAGCACTATGTTGAAAAAGTAAAGATTATAGATGTTTGAAGGGAGTTGCTGCCATATGTTTTCTGGTCACAAGTAAAACATAAGTAACCATTACTGCTATTGTATGGAGATGGCCAAGGATCCATGACATTCTTGTGTGGATGCAGAGGCTTTTGACATCAGATTGAGGGCGACCAACAAGTTCCTTCTATTGCCAGAACGGGATGAATAACTCAATATATATTTCTGCAGTCGTGTGTCTCAGGATTACAATCCTTTGGCATCCTGTAGTAACAAGCGAAATTCACTCTTACCTGCAAAATTCTAACTCCACATTCTTCCTAATCTATGTTTATGATTATGCACAACACACGACGTCCCCATCTTTCACATATTCCATTCTGATAGAAACACAACCTAAGCACGTGGCATTCCACTTCCGCTCGCCTTCCTTAGTCACAGAAACATCATAAATAACCAGATTAGAAACTCACTGATATTGGAAGATCAACCGATCCACGGTACAAAAACGCATGGATCATAGTTAAGATTAAAAAGGATCTACTTGGAGAAAGAGTGCAACGATGTCGTAGTCTGCCGAGTGTGGCGCTGCAGTCGTTCTTGAATGGTACGCAAGTTAGTGCTAATCCATGGCAACGCCTATACTGGTGCTGCCATCCATTGGCGCGACGCACTTGGAACATTGGTAAACAGGACCTCCTCTGGAACTACCACGTACTATGCATATTAAACTCGATAACACAATCGATTACTATTCGCGTAATTCTACAGACAGATTAATCCTAGTCGTTAATACAAATTCAACTCCATGTGTACTGATCACTTTATAACAAGTAGAGATATTTATAGTACATAATTGATGAAAAATTTGCATATCATTTTACATGAGGAACTGAGATCTCATTTCCTTTACACTGCAATATCTATACAGACAACATTCGTCTATTGTATATGAATTACTTTATTTCCTATTGTTGATGCACTGAACTTGTACAATTACAGTTCATTCCACAAGTCCACTACATAAACAATGCAGCATCCCACGACAACAGTTTGCCATGCCATATGTATAATCTTACTACATGTAGTACAGAGTTGTAAATGGAATGAGTTCTTAGATAGTTAACATGAAATGCTTATGTATAATTGTTTAATAACTTTAATTAAAATACATGTTATTAATAACTTATTAGCCCAAAAATGGTCACCAATTTTGTATATAAAGAACAGAGTTGTGTTAAAGACTAAAACAAATCTCATTTCTATAGAATGTGGTATGGATATCATACTTCCAAAATGACTATTCCATACCAAACCCCATCTCCCCTCCATTTCACATCATTTAAATCCGAAAAGCATTGAAGTTGTGTCCTTCCACACAGATGCCAAATCATCTGGTATGGATACTCTTCTGAATAAACATACTCCCTTTATCTTCTGACAGCCTCCTGAAGATGCAAGCAGTATATTCCTCTGAAACACTGCTACCCAGACCACATGTTATTCTCACCTAGACCATGAAATATTGAAGTCAAGAACTGCGAAATATAAGTGACAGAAGTATGGATGGTTCATGCTGGGAAAACTGAATGACAAGTACCACATTAAATAATGTAAAATGCCAACTTGATGCAACAAGGTTATTTTATTGGTGTATTCTTAGCTCAACATGTTTTGGGTACATATGCCCATCATCAGGAGCGTTAGATGTTGAGTTGCAGCATACAGTTTTCTGCACAGTAAAGAATGAGATAATATGAAGTGTGTGTGTAGTGGCTGTACGTTGTGTTATGTAGGTGTTTATCAATGCGGTCTATGGAGTATTGTACAGCCATTACACACACACTTCATATTATCTCATTCTTTACAGTGCAGAAAACCATATGCTGCAACTCAACACCTAATGCTCCTGATGATGGGCGTAAACATGTCGAGCTAAGAATACACCAATAAAATTATCCTGTTGCATCAAGTTGGCATTTCGTATTATTTCATGAGGAAAATGCACGGTCAAACAACCCTCAAGTACCACATTGTTTTCTTTACCAACAAAGTATTTAATGCTGCAGTGTTTTGCACCACTTCTGTTGACAGTTTCTTTTATTTCCCCAAATGCAACAAGAAAGGACAGACATATAACAAAATTAGAACCTCTAGGCCATTCTGAAATGCAAAATATAGGGAGTTCTACTTATGTAGATGGATTTACAGCCAATGCAACTGTCAAAGTCACATGAAAGTTATTACATGAATGAAGCAAATGTAACTACATATACCATCAAACATAACAAATTCTGATAACTACTGCTGTTACGGCACACATGATGATGTTAAATTTATTGGTGAACACAATATGTGTAGAATTTTAAGTTCTACTTAAATGATATGATGTTCAACACATTAGGAGTTTTGCCTTTGACATGTGTATAAGGAAAAAACTACAAACTTCTGAACACAGTGGGGTACTGGCATCAAATTATACAAACATAGCCTCTTCCTTTAATGTGAGACGTCCACTATGTCTAGAACAGTATGTACACCACCTACCACTCAATGGTTTTCCTCAGTTCCATCAGGCCTGCCAGTATCGTAATTAAAATTAGGTTATGAATGCCTCTGTCCTCATCTTCTCCAGTTATTGTAATATTCATTGCTCTTTAATCTAGGTTACTAAGAACATCATTAAAGAATTAAATACAGTAAAAATAAATTGGCATTGTACTGCGGAGCAGACACTTACTGGTAGCCTACAATACTTAATGGTAGTAAAAATCAGCTGGTCCTAAAAATTGTGCCATAAGAATTTAGGTAGCAGGATTTAAACTTCTTTGCATAGGAACTGAATTTACATTCTGCATAAATGAAATATAACGTGTACATTCAACAAAATTTAGTTATACTAAATTAAAAGCAAATTCAAGAAGGTAGACGAACTTGGACACAGAATTAATTGAAAACATGTAATTGAAATCTGCCTAAACAAATTTGGCAAAATTGACACCTAACAAAATAAATATTAGTGGTACGATATAAATCTCATCTCTCTGAATACACAACATATTTGAAAGTAGAAACAATATATTTTCCAAGTGGTGCACCCAGGAAAGCTGCTTGATGGGCTGATTTTGTTGAAAAAGTTGTTAAATGCTTATAATAAAACCAACTAGATGCACTAATTTCTCATATTTATTTTTGGTATAAAACTCTACATGTTTCAGACAATTCCTTTGTCCATTATCAGGAGTTTTTCACTGTACACACATAATGCTGCTACTAACTGGGAAACCTGAAGGGAACAGACCATTTGGAAACCTGTGTAAAAGGACAACACATGAAGTGAATTTTAAAGAAACAGGTGAAAAATGTGGCTTGAATTCACTTGGCTCTTCATACAGACCATTATTGAACCCCTTGGAGCAACCTACTGAAACTTTAGATTCCATAAAAGATGGGAAATTTCTTGAGTAGCTGAGCAACTAGTGTCTTCTAAAGAAGAAATCTTCCCCATGCAATAGCTGATGTGTTTTCACACCCAACTTTATCAAAATATTTTACATGGTTTTGAAAAAGATAATGTGGGTGGATATAATTTCTGTTGTATGGACTTAATTTAAATTAATGAATGGAATGTATGTATGTGAAACTTTCAGCCTGGCAATACAATTAGACATTAAATCCAATTAAACAAAGAAAGAAACTCTTAAAAAAGGAGTACCATTCTCAAATGTCCCATGTTTCATAAGTTGTGTTTGGATAAGAGCAAATGACCGCTGAAAAATTTCATACCTTTCTTGATTTCCTTGATAATCTCTTGATTTTTAAGTTGTTCTTTTTTAACTGTCGAAATCCGAGATCTTTTATTTTTAATGACAGTCTTCGATCTCCTGACCGATTTTCTCATCGCTTATAAAGTGTACTGCGATGCAGTTGCTAATAAAAATTGTATTATATTGATGCACTGAGAAGCATCACAAAAATGAAGGTAAATTATCTTTCCTGCCATCTGCAGGGAATTAGTTTAACTAATCTCTACCATTAAAGTAGACGTGTTTTACTTTTTCTGTGTTAATAGAGGTGTTTCTTCGATTGTAAATGAAATGATTTCCATCGAGTTTTTGAGAACCTGGAAGAAATTGCAGCTGGTCTTGAGGATACGCCTGGATGAGCTAAGAAATAGAACACTCTCTTGTGTAATTAATACAAACACCCTAAACAATCTAGGTCAGAATACTCGGTCTGTCGCCTGAGATACAGAATGGGTACATTACGAAACTCGGGTATCACAGCTAGTGTAACAGCAACTCCGTTCGTCACAATTCACATAAGATTGTTGAGTGGCAGTTTATGTGTCTTGTAGTAAATTGTCTACCTCGGGGAATGTCTTTTCCAGCTGCAGTTCCAGGCATATACATTAATTCCAAAAACTCTTCAGTTATAGTACAATTTGAGTTACAATTACGAATAAACACTGAAAGGTGAAAAACATTATTAACATCTGTACTTGTATCCAGTTCCACTGCACACGTTTAAAAAATTTTACTGCTTGATGTTAATTGATAATTCAAATAATTGGCTGTGTCACTGACAGGTTTAGCCATTGGATTATTACAGAGGATTATCTTCTTACATTCTTTTATTTTTCCACGAACGGGATTTCAGTATTTTCACCGTCAATAGCATTGAACTGTCACGAATAATTTTTCTTTGTGTAACAGGTTTTAAATTGGTTTCATTTAAGTTGGCTAGTTAAAAACTTGAATTTATTTTTAATTCATATTATTTACGCGCATTAATTTTGTATAAGACTTCTTGTTAATTTTAAGATGATTTTAATTGGCGACATTTATCAGTTATGCATTTCTTCTGTCAACAAGTCAGAATTTTCTTAGTGTTTTTTCATAATAACATTTACTATTACACTCCTTGCAAAAGCCAGCCTTCCTTTGACAAGTAAGCCATGGAAAGTTTTTGAATTTGTGGACAGAATTGTTCCTTCTTCCTTCCCCCCCCCTTTTTCATTTTTCATATGACTGATACAACATTTGTAGCTATATTGTACTATCACAACACAACAGTGTCACATATAAAAAAATGTTGATTAGTACCAAGCGTTACTATCGAGCTTCGTGTTAAGCTGGGTTCCTTCGAAT
>Ga0136643_10010013_pt1 | contig 13974 bp, 6 predicted proteins | sample TergutLab28metaG_FD_96883 | JGI IMG/M metagenome (GOLD analysis project Ga0136643, IMG submission 96883) | Labiotermes labralis P1 segment gut microbial communities from Petit-Saut dam, French Guiana - Lab288 P1 (version 3) (version 3) | ecosystem: Host-associated > Arthropoda: Insects >... | reverse complement strand
TGCGCTGACCACGTGACACCCCTCTATCCGCAAAAGTTGGCACTAACTTCGCCGACCGGCGGCGGCCGCTCTGTCGGTATAGTTCGCGTGCGGACTAAGGCCACGGAGTTTAGTTTAGTTTGCAGAAAACAGTAACTCTCCATTAAAGGACCAACTGGTTAATGCTGTACAGAGAAATAATTAGAGTTTACTGTTAGATTCAATAGTAAGCATTAACACTTCCTGCGGTTAGACTGATGAGTTTTGAAGCCTGGTACATATAAGGAATGTCTTCTTTATCGTGTCCCCGAACAAGCAAAGTTAATCGCATTGAAAGTCTGCATCGGAAGGGACAGCTGCAGTGATCAGAGACACGACAAGAGAGACCCCTGACCTTTAAAGCCTTAATAATAAGATACGCGTTTTTCACGACGGTAGGTTTTATGTTATGAGCTTCTGTCTTTTAAGACAATGGAGGGGGGAGTGGGGGTAGCACCCAGCTTACTCCCACCAGCACGTCTCTCCTTACCAGATTAAACATTGTGATATAACAAAGGACATCGTATGCATTTTAACATCCTTTCACCATGGAATATTTTACTTGATTTTCTAATTAAACTCTTACTTGGAGTTTTCCGAACATAGTAGTACAGGGTGTTTCATGAGGAAAGGTTAACCTTTAGGAGGTGAGAATATCGGTCGTTGTGAGTATAATAGTTCATAGGAACTTGAGTGTAGTTCTGAGTGGTTACCGAGACAGCTCTTTGAATCTACAAATACAAAAACATTATGAATGGTAATAAAACAAGATAATTTTCTAGCTATTAATTTTATTTTAGTTTTAGCTTAATGTTTCAATGATACAACTGTTACACAGAAATGACATATTTGTTGCATTTCACAATACATGTTTGAAAACCCCACCGTCAACTTCAATGCATTTTGTAACTCGTGTGAAAGAGCGTGTTGTTCGTCTGAGTTGATCTTCACGTTTCTTTATGCGGGAAGCAGCATCCAAAATGTGAGCGAGCCATTCTTTTTGCTTATCTATCTTTCTTTTGAAAACCTTCGCCCTTTCACCCAACCCCACAAACACAAACCGAACGGAGTTAGGTCTGGATATCTTGGTGGCCAATTAATGGGACCACCGCGGTCAAACCATCGACTAGGAAAAATCTAATTTCTATACAGGATATTCCTAAATTAGTTGTACAAACCTAAGGTGTACTAACACAGAAAGTAGAAAACTCACAGTATTATTATATATAAAAATGCATTATATGTTTACGTTTACAGATATTCACAGGTGTCCAGTGTGGTTTTCTCGTGTCACGAAGCAGATATCCCATCTGTAAGCGATTTCGTCCCAAATCCCATGAAACTTGTCGGCATCTATGGTCGCAACAGATTCTATTATCCGTGCCCGCAATTCTTCCAAACTTACGCGCTACGTAATGAAGGAGTCCTCCATTACGTCGCGCACAACGTACACCCTAGCTAGCTGCACTCTCAGCAACGTGTTTCTCACACAACATGATATGCTGCCACAACATCCTGGTTACAGAAAAGAAAAAATTAAATTGTGAATGTTTCAATATAACTTTAGCAAGGAAGAACGTAACTCCGTGAGGATGATCTAAAAGATCGAAACATGTCGGAATGATTTTAAGTGTTTTTATGTGTAATTTTATGTGAGTGCATTTGTTGGTTGATAATTAAAGTACCTCACCAAATTTTCACTTCTACTTCAAAAGGTACGACAGTAGATTTTTTGTAAAAATAATGTAGGAACGACCTGTATAACAAAGTTGTCACTTAAACATTAAATTAAAATGAAAATAAAATTAACAGTAAGTGATTTTTCTCTTTATTTATTACTATTCACAATGATTTTGTATTTGTAGATTTAAATAATTCTATCTCGGTAAAGATTCAAAATTAGACACATGTCATTTGTACTTTTTTTTTTCACACTGACCGATAATCGACCTCCCAAAATATTCACTTACCTCCTGAATCGTCCTATATATATATTACCTTTTTAGAGAAATACCAGTTCCCATACATTTATTATAATATGTTGCGTAGTTCAATAAGGTGGGATCAGGTGTATATCTTCTTAGGTGTTAATTTTTGTTTCCAGCTCTGTAGCAATATCTGGTGACTTAAAACTGAAGACTACGTAGAAAGAGCGGCGATACTACGTTTGAAACTGCACTGCGATGAGTGCGTGGTTAAAGGATAAAGAAAATCGTCCTGCTATAAGGTAAAGTCTCAGTTTGCACAGGGCCGTAAAAAATAATGCAGGAGTCCTTAAATAGCGCTATACCATCCACATCCAAGACTGAATGTGTCAGTTCAAGTTACATGTCTTGTAGCATCTGTTTCTGACTTCTTCTCATACACTGGCAATGACTCTAAAAGAGGCCAAGCCGAAGAGCTTTAATTGAAGCCGTTTTGTTGTGCCTGTTGTAAACGTTTGGAAATGAGATTACAGAGTGAGAAAATGAAGAGAATTTTTACGTTGCACTGAAATTTTTCCAGAAAAAAATTTCTATTTCTCCGTTGTGACTTTCTTCGACATTTTCTTCACAGGGCTTCATTTTTGTGTTCTGGAGTCTTTTAGAGTTTTTGGTTCCAATCTCGAAGAAAAGTTGATATATTTCTGTGTCCCTTGCAGTGTTGTAATGTTGTTAGAGAAGAAACAATGAAAGGTGGACAGAAGAGAATTATTAGCAGAGTCGCAGGAAGAAAAGAAGAAAAACCACTTTATTTCGTAACAGGTTTAGTCTCAATTAGTTCTGTGCTGCAAGAGTGAAACTCTTACCTAGTCTGCTTTCAATTGAATCCTTCGGTCCTTCATATTCAGCCTTCTTGTGTCTCTGTGTACTTTTGGTTTGCATTTTAATATAATCTTTCAAAGTCTCTTTTGATATATATTTTTAAAGCATATTATTGCCATTACTTTGCTTTCTGTGTTTTCTATACAAAAAGTAACTATTTATTTGATTACGTATTTGTGTAATCACTTTAAACTTCAAGGGCTTAAACTAAGTGCGCTAATTTTGGGACAACATTAGTATGATTAAATAAAAAGTAAAAATTATTTTTCCAGTAGGAGAAAAAAAAAAGAAACTCATAAAGGCTTAAAAGGAAGCGACTAATTGGGGGACGCAGGCGGAAACGGAATTTTGATATTAAAAGGGATATTTAGTTAAAAATTATGAGAAGATTGTGGAATTGATTAAAGTGTCTCAGGCTGATGGGAGGCATTTTGTACCTCTTTGAATAGGTAAAGTTAGGAATACCTTACCGTGTTTTAATTAACCTTTTATTTTTTATTTGTTTTAAGGTCTTTTAAATTTCAGTAACTTAATTTGAAGTTAAACAGAGTTGTGTTTGTTTATTCATTTAGTTACTTTTTATTCAAAACAAGTCCTATCTTTTGTTTCTGTATTCCCATGGGAAAATATAATTGTCACCATACAATTCTCGCTTGAATCCTTAAGAAATGGGTTATGTTATCCAGTTATGAATTTGCTGAAAACAGAAACCGTTGGTATTTATTTTACAAGACATGCAATTCGCATAGTATTTTGTCCCAATTCAATCTCCAATTAAACTGAACCTTCCCCAGTGATACTCCAAAGCACAACAGGGAGCGCAAGCTGTATTTATCTGGCCGTATTGAATTTCTCGAAGGGCTCTCCAGCACCAATAGAGATAGTCTGTGGGCGCTACCGATGACCTTGTACCATAGACTATGTCCGCCTTTGGCGATCCGAAATTAATAATAAAACAGGCAAATCACAAAGTTTACTCAAGACAGGAATGCTGTTCGATGGCTGTGTCCTAACCTGCATCCCATAGTAACCATCTTAGGTTCTAGTGCACTTCAAGGTAATTAGTGGTAGTGAAAACGAGTATGCACGATGATATTATGACAAACTTCACAGCCCACACATCGTTTAATCCTTATTTAATATTTCACCGGTGAAGGGTTACATTTTACAGCATAAACATACGTCCTTTGACTGCTGTGTATAGACTGATATGTAAAAGTGTTTTGTATCAAAATAAGGGCTTATATTTATCTTAATGAGTTTTTTTTTGCCCGACATTCTGCGTTTTACTGAGGAGTCATAATCAAATTTTTATTATCGTAAAATTAAAATCATTTGTGAGACAATCCCAGATGTTGGTCCCGTAGTGAATCGAAATTGCTAAAGTGACTTCCTGCTTTTTTGTGGGAAAAATTATCCATTTGTTTAACAACGTTGAGTTTACAGATGGCACAGTCGACTGTCGCCATATTCCTGACGCCAAATGGGCTTCGTGCTTCGTGGTTTTTGAATTATACTTTACGCCTTTCGAACATTGTTAGTCGTAGAATTTGTGTGTTGTGTTTGATTATTATCGTAAATTTTACCCTTCTTCGGGAAGCTCACACTTTTATCTGGGCTTTTGTCTGCCCGATTTATTGCTCAGTTCGCTGTGCGACAATCCGGGGATTTAAATGTCGCGCCCATTAATCTATTGTACACGTCACTCGGCTCTCTTAGCATTACGCTGCGCAACGAATGTGCTCGTTTTCGGCGCCGAAGGTTTAGTTATCCTTTACGCGTTTTGCAGAGGATATGAGGCAGTATGACTGACAGAGGAACTTTTAAAAGTACATTTAAGATAATAAATTGAAAACTGACTTTGCAAAAAAAACATTTAGCCTTATTTATCTTAGTAATTAACCAACTTGATGAACAAACTTTTTGTTTTACAATAAGTATAATACAGCTTTGACCTCCTGATGATGAGCACGTGGTGCTCGAAACATGTAGAGGCATGAAATAAAACTGATTGTAAAACAAACATTTTGCGCATCAGGTTGATTAATTACTAAGATAAATTATACTGAGATGCACGGTCAGCAAAACATCAAACTTTAGCCTTTTATTGTGGACTGCCGGTTGTAGAATGTCTGGAGTAAGCTATTGAAAAACCCTCTACAGTTAGAAGAAGTTCAAAATACATGAGATCCTTAACCTCTATTAATTTGCAAAAAAAAAAAATGGGGTTTTGAGATCAGGGTGGTAATTGTGTGTGTTTTTCATCAATAATAAGTTTAAGTGTATGAAACTGGTTACGAGTAGTACCATTTGAAACAAGCGCCAAATCCATAATTTTATATAATTTCCTACAATCACTAATAAAGGCATGGTTACGCACGAACTTCTACGATTTGACAGATACTAACTCCACTTGTTCCTGTATTATTGTACAGAAATGTTATTGCTTGTAAAGAAATAGCTCACGAGAGAATATACGGCCATGCAATAATGTTCTTGGCTCTTAGTCTGATGGTGATAACTGAAGGACTATTGGAACTAACTGTGTAAAACTTCGTAAGAATCTTATGTTTATTGGACCGTGCATCATCTTGGTAGCTGAATAAAGATAGACCAACTTGATGTCACTTGCTTCATTATTTCATTATTTAATGCTCACCGTGTTTCGAATGTTAGTACATCCATCCTCAGGAGCTTGCGACCTATTTGTTGAGTTATTTCATGGGTTGTATTGCTGTGTTTCGATGTGTGTTGGTGTTAAGGTGTGATTCGGCTGGGCTGGTGTGGTATCCGTATGCAGGCTGAAGCACTAGTGCTTCAGCCTGCATAAGGATACCACAAATAAGTCGCAAGCTCCTGAGGATGGATGTACTAACATTCGAAACATGACGAGCATTAAATAATGAAATAATAAAGCAAATGACATCAAGTTGGTCTATCTTTATTCAGCTTCGTAAGAAGTTAGGTCGTAAGCAATTCTGTACGTCTTATGTTAATTTTGTTTAATAATGAAGAAAGTAAAGACGATCTTTCAAAATGAAAGTTTAAACATGGGCTGTCTGCATGTACGTAATAATTTCTTCACAACAATGAAATATATTGACGGTATCCATATTGATACACACACAGGACTAAGAATCTATGCAATGAGGAAGCAGGCGTACAGTAAAGCTTGTAACTGCTTTTAGATATGTCAAATAGTCGCAGTATATTTTTTAATTTATGTACAACACACTGAAACCGAAGCTTTTGTTGTACTGTGATATGGCGCCCAATATAAATGTACTATGCCTTTTTTCGAAACGTCGGAACCGTTTACTCAGTGGCGCAGTGTCGTATCCCAGAACAATGGAAATATCAATCACACTTGTGTAAAAACGTAAAGACTCTTATATTGAATTTACAGAAAAAATTCTAATCCACAGAATACCTTACAGACGTCCAATAATTATAATAGGCGTAATTTAATATATATATATATATATATATATATACAGAACGTTATTCCGGTGCAGGCAGGTTCCATTTTCCGTGTCACACAGGCACTTGAAAATTGAATGCTCGGGACTTCAGTTCCGTTTAAGACAGTTTTAAATCAGTCCGGTCTCACATTACTGCAGAGCTTTCGCGCTTCTTACTGTGAAAGCCCCGAATTCGAATTATACGTCCGGAAACAGGCTATCATGGCTTTCCTCACGTTTTTCATTCGAATGAATTTGCAGTATATTAAAATATGGTATAATATTATATTTTCTTCCAGATCTCTTCTAATTCATCACTTAGAATCATCTAGTGCTCTGCAAACTAAGCACTTCATATAGGCCGTTTAATGACAAGAATATGTTATATGAAATTTTGTAATGAAGCTTGATATTGGCGTGAAAAATATAACCAGGCTCTGAAAATGGCACTCTTTTGGACAGCTATTGAGAAATATGGCGCTAAGTGTAGAGGTGAACGTAGTGATAATGTGCTGGCTTTGTGAAACCGAAGTTTGTGCCACAGTATCGAACACTCGCCCGCAGGAAGAGGAAGTCGATTATACGCTACAGCCATTTTACTTTGTCAAGGCGAGCCCACTACGTCAGGTCTACCAACGTTCAACCTTCCTGGAGATAGAAACAAGTACGTGTAATAAAGAATATCTACATACACAAAATCAAATTCAGCTTTTTTGACAGTTTTAATGAAAGCAGATTTGACCTAATGCATCTCCCAATTCCTTAGCATTTCTTTCGTCCTTTTGTAGTTGGAGCTGGTAATTAACACTTTCGCTGTGATGGGCACTAATATAGCACGTGGATTGGACGTGGTGGCCCATTTCTTTGACCGCCAAAGTCACCTGGCTTAACGCAGGTGTCTCTGTACGGAACTTGTGAAGGATACTGTCGGTCTGCCACTCGGAATTTAGTAAGTTGTCGAGCACATTCCTAGCGGAGTTGTAACAGAATTGGACTATCCTGACCTTATATAAAGGTGCACATATCCAGCACTTGAAGAGGCAGTAAGGGTAAACTCCGAAAATTGATGTTTTGGACGACACTGTTCTTAATAAAAATATAGCTGTTCGATTTTAAACTTCACGAATGAATTTAAAAATAGCCTGTGTGTTGAGAGATATTAGCCACCACGTGGGTAACGAAATTAAACAAGCGGTTCTCTACAACGTGGTCTCTTTTTTCAGTAACTGTAGTACTTCGTACGAAATATGTCGTTGTTATGGACTCCGAAGCTCATTATCTTGATCAAGTAAGTCCTACACTACGAACTCTCATGGATTAAGATCGTGTAGAATCTGAATTTCTGGGGTTTTGAGTATTGTGGAAATGTTTTGATTAAATATACCAAATTACTTTGGTCTCCACAACTTATCCGATAAAATATTCCGTTTGCAACAAACACTGTAAATTATTACCGTTAGCTGAACATACGTTTTTCACTTTTGACACCTTTTTGAAAACCGTTACTTTCTGACTAGCATTATTGAGATTCAAATTTCGTTTCTTTAACAACGCTACGTTTATCCTCATGGTTGTTCCGTGCATTAATAATATCATGTCCTTTATTTGTCCCAATTAATGCACACAAATGGTTTTATTTGTTAAAATGTTAAAACATTTAAAACTGTAATATTTGCTCCAACATGTTTCGGTTTACATAAACAAACATTAGGGAGTTACAGCCTGCGCTTTGCCAGAGTTACAATATTGATTGCAATATACAAGTCGTTGTTGAAATATTCAGTATTATGGCTGCATATTTCGTTCAGTCCTGTTGTGCATGTGTATTATGCACTGTGCAGAATGAAAATGACAGTTTCATTCTGCACAGTGCATAATACACATGCACTACAGGACTGAACGAGATATGCGGCCATAATACTGAATATTTCAACAACGACTTCTATATATTGCAATCAATATTGTAGCTTTGGCAAAGCGCAGGCTGTAGCTCCCAGATGGCTGTTTATGTAAACCGAAACATGATGCAGCAAATACTAGTGTTTTACATGTTTTAACAGTTTTACATTTAAAATAATTTGTGTGCATTAGTTGGGACAAATAAAGAACGCTGAGTTCATTTAGAAACTGCGAAATGTTGAAAATTTATTCATTTTCTCGGCAGATATGCCGTATATTAGCAACATACGGTTAAACAGACGTATGTTTGAGTAAAATGTACGTAATTACGAAGCCGTACCTAGCGTACGTATATTCCTAATGCAGTTTTTGCTCTCTTGTCGTCTCGTTTCTCACGTGTTCACGGATATCTTCTGACACACGTGTCATGGACTAAATCAGTACTGGCACAGAAGTACATTAAACTTAAATGTGAGTATCATCTTTCATATATTCAGCCTATTTAAAAATAAAAATTTTCGGACGGAATTTAAAAACAATTTCTCAGTCATAGATAGACAAGTCTGATGTCGACTTTTTTTATTTAGACAGTGAGTGAAGTGACAAATTATCCTGCAATTGGCACAGTTTCGAATATGGCTTCGCCACTTGTGCAAGTGTGTGAGAATTGCTACGAATTGAGAACACATCAAATTACGTAGTCAGTAACACACATATACTGGTACATGTTCATATACCGTGTCCTGACATCAATAGAATATATCACCAGCAGTAAAATTATGTGCATAAGTTTACATTCCAATAATATACAAGTAGTAATTTCATCGCGTTTCTGAGAACTGCTGCCGTCACGAAAATCATATCGCTACGACATACACGAAATCTAAGTTCCCTGCGGATTCAGGCTTGCAATAAGATGCCTGTGACAGCAATAGTATTCAAGGGGACGATAAAAATGCTACTTTTATGTATATATATATATATATAGTTATACATATGTAATTTTATCTCCGACACAATTCCTTCTAACTTGCAGTGTACAATTTTCAAAGCCAGAACACTGATGATGAAGAGAGGAGAGATGGAGGAGGAGGAATACGTGCTTGAATAAAGTTATCGAAATAAATCCTATATTTGACTTTTTTCAAAATTTTTTTTTAATCACAGTCTTTTGACAGCTACCTGCGATTCGTTGGCAGATGAGATCTGCTTTGGTCGGGCTGTTGGACTGAGATAACCTCCAACCCCCCCTGGTTTTCACCTAACACAAGACAATGTAAGATATTTAGGTTTTGTCTTCTCAGCGACCTATATTCTTAACTTATTTAGACGTATGAAAATTGCTATTTTTCTCGACATTATATTTCTGTACTGTAGGTAAAGCTATTACGCAATGACAGGAATTATTTCCTGATTTCTTCCTTCCCTCGATCCATTCTGCCTCATGTTTTATTAATAGCAGATTATTAATCTGTATTCAGGGATTAAAATTAAGAAAAATAAATTTTGGAATTGTGAATAGACCACGCCCTATCGAAGAGACATTACAACGTATGGAATAAATATCACGCTCTCTGAAAGATATACATCAAATATTCGGAAGAAACATCACAATGTCGGGAAGAGACACCACACTGTCTGGAAGAGACAACACGCCTTATTAGAGACACAATAGTCTTTTGAGACACCACAGTGTCTAAAACAGATATCACATTCTCTGGAAAAGATATAACAATGTCTTACAGAACAATTTCACTGCTTAGAAAAAAAATCACATTGTCTGGAAGATAAATTACCATGTTCAGAAGAGACATCATTCTGTCTGATAGAGATATAGGACTCTCCGGAAGCGACATCATACTGTATGGGAAAGACATCACATTCATAGACACTACTCTCTCTAAGTGATTTCACTCTCTCTGAAAAAGACGTCAAACTCTCGGAGAGAGACACTACCGTCTGTAAGAGACATCACACTGTCCGGAAGAGATAACACACTCCCTTGAATGGACATCACACTGTCTGCAAAAGACATCACACTCTCATAGAGAGACACTACTCTCCCTAAGTGACACCACAATCTCTGGAAAAGACATCAAAATCTCGGAGAGACACTACTGTCTGTAAGAGACATCACACTGTCCGGAAGAGATAACTCACTCTCTTGAAGGGACATCACACTGTCTGTAAAAGACATCACACTCTCATAGAGAGACACTATTCTCCCTAAGTGACACCACATTCTCTTGAAAAGACATCAAAATCTCGGAGAGACACTACTGTCTGTAAGAGACATCACACTGTCCGGAAGAGATACCATACGGCCTGTAAGATCTCGTATGTTATTAAATAAAGGACGTGTTAATGGTATTTGAAATGGGTAGACAAGGAGCGTGAACATAAATATTGTGTTGACAAGCTGTCGGAAAATCCAGGACATGCGAGAGTAGTATTAAAATTCATGTAGCAGGAAGAGTTTACCTTAACGTATATTGGGTTTAAATGTTTCACGGTAGATTTCAGAAGGTGGCTTCAGTTTTAATATCACCGAAGCCTCCAGTTTCACAACATATTTGTAGCAGTGGTACAGAAATGTTAATCCCTCAGTACACGTGTAGTATACAAAATTAATTTTTTAGTGCAAAGTCATATCCTGGCATTATGACCTATTAAAATATTAATAATTATCGGACGTTTTTAATTCTGGCCTATTAAACTGACATCGCTGTGATGCTAAATGCAGTTTTATTCTCATAGGGTATACCTTAATTTAGAACAATCTAGAGTCTTTGAAGTCATTTATGACTCGAACTTGTGTTTTGAAGAAGGGGAATTCCTTCTTTTATTAATTAAACAAGGAAAATATTACAAGCGTAACTATTTTGATATTATAGTAATAAAGTCAAGGCGATTTATATGTATTTCTAAACAAACTAAACTCTTCTACAATTTTGGTTCACAAGATAGAGACAGGAAGAATCAAGATTGATCCAGATATGAAATAGTGGACTGAAATGATCTGCTTCAGAATAGAGTACAGCCGTGTCCCATTTTGAAACTTCGGATTCACTAAAAGGCGTAAAATATCTGGGAAAATCAAGAGACTATATAAGTTCCACAAAACCAATGCCTCTGCGTGTAGATAATATATTTGGGACTGAGGTGGAAACGAAATGGTAGTTTCCTTGATAGCTATTGTAGCTACTGTGACTATAAAGTTTCTAATACGAGCTAATGTTGTGTTAGTTCATTACAGTGCATGTAAAAAAATTACATTTCTGAACTCAATTATGCATTCTCTCAGTTCTCAGTATTACTTGATAAAATTTACAACATTTAAATTTTCCAAGTTTCGAAGAAATTTCATTTCCCCAGAAAACATATCCGATCGAATAATAAACATATCCCCGCTTTGTTTTATTTGGCGCTACAAGCCACACCGAATATACCGCGACATTTAACTTTAAACAACTCTCTAATTTATATGCATATTATTTATGGGTGCCACAAATAACACTGTCCGATAGAAGGTGATTATTTTCTTTTAAGTTATGAATCAGTTGATATTTGTAATGGCGATTGTCGTGGCTTATTTGGGGAGGAGAAAGAATTAATAAAAATTCAAATTTTTAACGGTTAAATAAGCAGTATGTTGCGGATCACAATCGTTTTTGTTTGCAATTAACACAGGACATACTCATAATTACGCCTTTTGTCCACAATACTCGGTTCATAGCCTTTTGGCACCGGAATTATTTTTTAAATTTTAGCACATTCTGTATATAAAATGTGAATAATACAGGTATCAAGTAAGTTAGAATTATGAAACAAACAGCCTTTTAAAGAGAAAAAAAAGGAGAGTATACACCATGTTTAAAATATTCGGTACCTATATTTGTTGAATAAATATATAAAATGCAACGTTTAGACGTTAGCGGTGCGGTACGTCAACTATAGTTGACGTTAGGCGTCTAAAGGATAGTAAGTAAATGAATGTTGTGATTTGTTCGTGATCTGATTTTCATATACTGTATTACTATTTTTGTAATAATAGTAATGGAAACACACTAATACTTCTCGGGTTTTTCTTAAAATGAATTGCGTTTACTCTGTATGATAAAGATTGGGCGGTTTCGTTAATAATTGCTATGACTGAATCCAGAGGTTATCATCTTTCTTTTTTTTTCTAAAAAGCTAAAGGCTTTTGGTGTCTGAAATGAAGGGAATTATATTGACCGAGTTTGAGATCAGGTGGCTGAGGAAGGTGACTGGACATCACGTGGGAGAAGGGGTACGTGGCACACGCGATAAGATATAAATTACAAATAATTTCTATCTGGAAAGTCTGAACAAGGCAGGTCACTTTGAATACATAAAATTGAGGTTGGGTAAATAAAGTGTGAAATTTTGACTCGATTCATGTGGCTCAGGGTGAGAACCAGCGGTGGGCCGTTGTAGGCACACCAATGAAATTTTATATTTTAGAAGTATGGGTAGTTTCTTCCGAAGCACCCATTGAGTTCTACAGTTAAATAGTGCTCTATGGAGTTGGTTATTTTCACTTACTTATTAATAGGACTGAATAAAACAGGTGGTAAATTTTCTCATTTTCTCCTGACTTTCTCTTAAAACAAAGTGTGCTGAAGTAATTAGAATCCTTTCGTCTTCTCTAACACTTCGTCTTCCTTTTTAAACAGCATAATGATATTCGTTGTACTGTAAGAAACAAACACCAAATCATTCTTATCTATCTTTTAATTCTGGTCCTAAGAACAGGAGAGATGTGCCACGAATATTCAGTGTCTTACTGCCAAGTAAATGCTCGCTTTGTTCATCAGATCTTTGCCAGGAGACAAAACAGTCTTAGACAAAGGACAAATTTAATGCTACGTGCTCTAAGGACGTACACGTGGTCGCATAGCAACAAGTTTAGAGACGAAGAAATGAAAGAAAGAAATTTGACGAGTAGACGGATGTTGATAAGAAGTCAGTCAAAAATGTAAGATAAATCATTTATATCCGTCATTTTAGAGCTTGTAATTTTAATGTATATTATTTTGTTCCTAGTGCGGTTTTTTTTATTGTTGTGTGTTTCTTATTTTATTGGGTGTAAAGTTGGGCTTGTTGGTACATGCGCACATACAAGTTTACGTATATTAGATAATACGATACTCTATGAGAAGAAAATTTCTATACTGATTGTAATTGCTGATCCAGGGAGTTACAATATTTTACAGCCATCAAGACATATTTCTCTTCAATTTTTCAAAGTACTTACCTTACGTTTAATGAATCTATCCCACCGAGCGAGCAGATGATCCCTATCATTGGTCGTAAAAGTTAGAAAGCATTGCATACGGCCAGCGGCCAGCTTCATGTTACAAATTTGACTTTATGTCGGTTCCTCCAGGATAGTTCGCTCTTCGAACCCCAAACATATCGAAGTTTTATATATGAACATTATTAATCGCGTCGACATAATTAACCAGCATATTGAACAGAGTTCACAAATGGAAACCATTCACAGGAAGACCAGCTGGAAGGCCTAAGTCTAGATGGGGTAATGATTTCAGGAATGATTTGAAGAAGAAGAAGCTTGTGAAGTGGGCAGAACAAGTACAGGACCGCTCTAAATGGAAGGCTATTGTCGAGAAGACCAAGAATCTTTCAGAGTTGTAGCGCCTTAGAAGAAGAAGAAGAAGAAGAACAAGAAGGAGGAGTAGGAGGAAGAGGAAGAGAAGAAGAAGTAGAAGAAGAAGAAGAAGAAGAAGGGGAGGAGGAGGAAGATAAGA
>Ga0136643_10010012_pt1:10000-13974 | contig 13974 bp, 7 predicted proteins | sample TergutLab28metaG_FD_96883 | JGI IMG/M metagenome (GOLD analysis project Ga0136643, IMG submission 96883) | Labiotermes labralis P1 segment gut microbial communities from Petit-Saut dam, French Guiana - Lab288 P1 (version 3) (version 3) | ecosystem: Host-associated > Arthropoda... | reverse complement strand
TGTACATGTTGTAAAATTCTAATTTGTATCGTGTGTATTGTTGCTAGTTTTAAGTTGTCTTGTGTGTAATTGTTGTTGGTTTGGCCGTGTGTATTGTTGTAGTTGTCTTGTGTGTGTTGTTGTCATCTTATGTGTATTTGTTGTACTGTGTGCATTGCTGTTCGTTTTTTTTTACTTTAGATGCCGGACTGCTGGCTAGAAGTCAGTACTCGGAAGGTCCTGCGACCGGCCATCTCGACACAGGCTTTTCTTGGTTTCTCTGTGTCTATAAGCAAATGCTGAGATGGTTCCCAAGAATTGAAGTTGCCACTACATGCTTCTCATGAAGCCCTCCCGACTTAAATTTATTAGTAACCAATTTTATATTTTGTATACATGTAGAATAACCACTGCCACCGGGTAACAACCCAATTGCAGTAAATAAATAAATATATATATATAAACTGTTTTTACGGGATTTGACGTGGTTTTTTGCTTTTCTCTTCAGTAGTGGCGGTAAAAGTTATCTCATCATAATCACTTTAAGACAGCTATTTTCCGAGTAAAATTAAGAGCAAAACCTGTGTAGGAAACTTAGGGAAAAATACAATTAAACCACAAAAGAAGTCCGCATGATACAGACAGTATGTACGAAAATATTTCACCCACAAACAATTATCCTTTATCTCTCTCCTTCACGTGAAAAGTATTTCAAAGCTTGGGTTTTATAAGCAGAATAAGAAATTCGCCTTGAAGAGAGGCAAACGTGACGAAGCTATGGTTCATTATTCTGAATGCAAGAAAATTTAGATGTCACGAACAAAGGCGTATGTTTTGTCGTGATTCCTGCAGTTAAGCTGTCGTGTTTAGTGACAGTGTTTTGTCACTGCCTGAAAACCACCAAACGACACGGTTCGCGGACAACTGACGACACAATATCCCTCTTCCACTGCGCCATCAAATAATTCAGCAATAGGCCGGCTTTATTCCGGTCCCACCTTTTTTTTGTACCTATATGAATCTTGCACGAGATACAGGTTGTTTGTAATTTCTGTCTGTCTGTCTGTCCCAATGCTTGTCAGCCGCACTTCAACGCCGGTTTATAATTCTCCATGTCACGAAATTTTTGACATAAAATGGCGTACTGTCTATATATTTGGCGTAAGCTCTAACACTTTTGGAATCTATGCTGTAAGTGCCCAGTTAGAACCTCGGCTAGGACACAGCATATTTCGTGGGTTTCCTCGTTTCCTTCAGACGAGTACCAAGGCAGTAAATTAAATCAATCCGCGACCGCTTACCTCAGCATTGTTTCCACTTTACAATTCAATGTAATCCCGTCTTTCGACAGCATACACGATGAAGGGTTCTCATTATAATACATTTTGTTACAAATTAATTAATTAACTAATGCCGATCCCGATGGCTGCGCGGTCTAAGACATCGGCTTGCGGCCATTCGCTGGCTGGGATTGCGGGCTCGAATTCCTCTGGTGCATGACTGTCTTGTCTCTGTGAATATTGTGTGTTGTCAAGTAGAGGTCTCTGCAAAGAGCCGATCCCTCGTCCAGAGGAGTCCTACCGATTGTGGTGTGTGTGTGTGTGTGTGTTTGTGTGTTTTGTTGAGTGTGATCCGGTGCAAAAATAACTGTCTGCACCTACAATGGGTAGGTAGAAAGAGGTCAGAATAAGAAAGAAAGAAAGCAAGAATCAACAATTTTTTCATGATATTTTGATAGGAATAATGCGTAAGATGCAGCTCCATATCCGCGACTGTCAGCCCGGTCGCTCGGCCTGTACCTCAGTCACACACTGGGCTGCCTGATTCATTATTGCATTATGCTCAGTGCGCCTCTGTTAATAAAACAAGACGATTCAGTGATATAAATTTGGTTGTGTTACGTTACACAAACGTAACCTATGTAATGCTATGGGAGATTACGTTACGTTATGTCAGTTGAGTTCATAATACCGTGAATTTTCGGACTTAGCGGGAAAATGGTTCGTTTGACAGGAACTGTAATGTAAGGTACATCATTTGAAGCAGGGCAAACGGACAGGAGAAACTGGCAATGTAGGAAATGTATCGCACTTCGTGTACCAGACTGAGTTTTAAGAAGTCGAATATCCCTCATATAGTCAAGAAATTCCCATAATTCTGTGGAACTCGTTGATGTGATCACGCAAGTACGGCAACAGACCGTGAACCGTTTGCGTCACACAGCCTCCAGACTAACTTTAGCACGCATCCTGTCATGTGGCTTTCTGGCGGCAAAGCGGCTGGGGAGTGAAGCTGGCCATTCCCATTCATATAGTGCCGATGTTAAGAATAGGTGGAACGGCACCTCCACTTACCCACACGCTTCTACGGCGTGCAGCTTAGTTACACGCAAGGACAATTTCGTTTTATCTATCATCTACGTCTAGATACCTCAACATCTTTTACATTTACGTCGTTTTGTCAGCAGGTTTCAGGCATTTCTCAAGTCTCGTTGCGTGCTACATGGTCTACCGTTTTCATCGTCCGTGACTTCTCTAGAATAACTCTAAACAGAACGAACTGTCGGTCTCTGAATATCTGAAGTGCGGATCTGCTTTTTACAAACATTAAAATTTGGCTAGCTTTAATTTTCTTTTTTCAAACACACGCACGCACGCGCTTGCACACACACACACGCACGCACGCGCTTGCACACACACACACACGCACGCACGCGCTTGCACACACACACATGCACGCACGCGCTTGCACACACACAAACACACGCGCGCGCGCGCGCACGCACAAGCTTGCACACACACACAAAAACACACGCACGCACGCACACACATAGGAAATCGGAAATAAAAGAAGAGTGGCAATAACGGAATAATTATATCCAACTAATCGCCAGATATTATTACGAAGAACGCATCTCGAAGTATGTGATGTTGTAATACGTAGAACGTACGGGGCAAAAAAGAGAAATTCACTCAAAGTTTCAGCCAGAAAATTCATTTAAAGGACATAAGCGTACATGGGAGGGGAGGGGAGGGGGATAAAAATAATATGATATTAAAGCAATCAAATGTGAGGGCGTGAACCTGACCGAAGTGCATGATGGAACCCAGTGACAGGGCGCTTTTAATGCCGAAATAAACTTTTGGGTTCCAGGAAAGCAGACAATTTCTATGCGCGCTGAACACTTAAAAGTTCCGTAAATACCCCGCTCCACAGATCAGTATAGTTATTATTAGCCTGTTATTGAAAACGTATTGCAGGAGTAACCCTTTAATTTCCAGTGGTCCTTACATTAACCACAGGCTTGACATTAAACAAGACAGGCAAGGTACGTGTAACGTAATACTAATGTGCGTTGGTTCAACCTTTGTTGCAGAAGGAAAAGCAATGAGTATTACATATTCTGAGTGTGCATTTATAGCCTTAGGTATTTAGCGTGCAAGGCGCACGCGCCATGGTGTCATCTGTGACCAACCCGGCTCTAAATATTTTTCCCAAATTATCTCATAAAGGCAAGATTTTCAAAAAAAAAAAATTGTTGGACATCAAACGTGTGTTTTGATTTTCTCTAATAATTTTATCTTAAACTTTCTTCATTGTAAGAAGAACTGAGCAAGATATGATAAAAAAAATATGTATTGGTCTTTATGTAAAGTGCCTGTTATTCTGGACCGATATCAATGAAACTTGCATGATCTCGACAGAAATTCGGAAAATAAACAAATAGTCAATTTCTTGAAAATCCGTCCACTGGGAGCCGAGATGTTCCATGCGAACAGATGGAAAGACAGACATGACGTAACTAATAGCCATTTTTCACAGTTTCCCGAACGCGCCTAAACACTGTACATTCTGTCTATATTCCCCCACCTCGAGATTTCCTCTCTAAAAACAATGATTACTTCTCCCAAAAAAATTTAATCTGTTTGTATTGAAAGTGTGTTCACTGTGTGGTACGGACTGAATCTTTAAATAAAATTCATGCTCATTATAAG
>Ga0136643_10010012_pt1:0-7500 | contig 13974 bp, 7 predicted proteins | sample TergutLab28metaG_FD_96883 | JGI IMG/M metagenome (GOLD analysis project Ga0136643, IMG submission 96883) | Labiotermes labralis P1 segment gut microbial communities from Petit-Saut dam, French Guiana - Lab288 P1 (version 3) (version 3) | ecosystem: Host-associated > Arthropoda: Insects >... | reverse complement strand
GGAGAGCGTAAACTATATTTATTTGGCACATAATATGGACTAGTTATGGGATTTTATGAAGATGGGAATAAACCTTACGGTTTCATAATAACGCGAAACATTTCTTGAGGACCTGAACAGAAATTAGAAATATCCTGCTCTATGGATCTAGCTATTTGGTTAGTCAGTTTACATACTTTATAAATAAATCTTCTGTTAATATCAGTCCAATATTCTTGAATCGTACTGAGAATAATCTTTAAGTTCATTAAGTTTCTGCAGCAGCACCTTGTGTTTACATAATTTGAGCGTTTGTCTTGAGCAAATATATTGAACGTGTCTTATCAATATCGGTATAAATACAGTGCCGGGCCACTACGAATGATCCAGTGCAAAATTTAACCCTTCCACTCACACATACACTCACACACACACACAGATATATGTACAGTGAAGAAAAGAGAAATACTAAGATCTTCCCTTTCTTTGTGTACGCTCCTATTAGCCTGGGGGTGCAGGGAGGAGGCAGACACCCTTTCTTGCTGTGAATTCTACATATCTTGCTGGCCACAACACCTCCCTAGTCTTTTCACTGAACCCTTCTGCTCTCTCTCTTGAGCTACTAATTCCCATACATTACAGCGCCCTCCTCTATTTAGACTATCCAACAAACCATCCCTCTCAAACACCCTAAAATTTTAACCCCTTCCTTTTTCAACCCCTCTTCTACTTAAAAAAAAAGACCTGCACAGTACATACTTAAAATTTCTCTTCCCGAAAACATTTACCCAACGAACTTCATACCATTAGTTACTGAAAAAAAGAAATATAATTTTTTAGTAGACAAGGAATTAGAGATGAAGTTTCTTATTAATAGCCGAGTTAGCAAATTGATAGAAGAGCGAGTATTTGTATCTTATAACCAATTCTGGCAAATTTCTGTTCACGTTTAGAACGGATCTGAAGTTCACCCACCTCTCTATTAACCTTTTGGCGCCGGAATTATTTTTTTAATTTTAGCACACTCTGTATATAAAATGTGAATAATACAGGAACCAAATACGTTACAATTATGAAACAAACTGCATTTTAAAGAGAAAAAAACGGAGAGTATATACCATGTTTAAAACATTCAGTACCTATATTTGTTGAATAAATATATAAAATGAAACTTTAGAAGTTAGCGGTGTGGTACGACCACTATAGTCGACATTAGGCGTCAAAAGGTTAAATGTGGGTATTTTTGTGACTTTCACCATTTGTGAAGGCGGCCACAACGCGGAACTGTTAACACTGAATGTGTAAAGCAAACCTTTACGGCGTCATACTTTGCAAAAAGAGGTGACGCGTTGTATTCGCTACTGGAAGGCGAGGCTGTACGGACCCAGTGCCGAATTGAACTCAACGAAGCAGAGAGTTTCTTGACAAGCCGATAATCGCAAAGCTTGTTAAGAAATACCGTACCAAATTTGGGAAATAACTGTTTATTCTTACGTTCACAGAATTTCTGGATCCTATCTTCAGCCAGTTAAATCTACTCCATTGCCTTTCGTCCTTTTCTTCGTAATGCTTAGTATGTTATCCCCCTACCGACACTTAAGTGTCTGGCCCCTAAATTATGTCTTACTTCCAGATTTCACGAGCAAAATTTTTTAAGATGTTTTATATAGTTTTCATGCTTTTCACGTGTCTCGTACTTCTTACCAACCTCGATAAAGTCGCTTTAAAAATACTAAGCGAAGACATAGAGTTATGTAAGTCCTTGTCATGTAATATGTTGTGGTTAAGCTTCAGAGAAATGTTAGGCTTACAACTGCCACGAATAAAAGCCCGTAAATCCCCCTACGTACATTTGGGGAATTTATAGATAGGCCTATTGCATCAGGAACCTACTACAAACAGCTATGTTTTTAGTACGGATAATACTTAGATGGCGAAAACTCGATAAACCGTTCCGTCTATCTTACGTACCCGAACCTGGAATACATTTACATGTCGAATTTTCTCTGTCCCCCTGCCACTCTGATGGCTGCGTTTTTCACCTCCTTGGGAGCTTGAACCCTTTCAGATCCTCCGCAGAAATTACTTTCAGATCCAGTGTCTATAGGTCAATCTTAAAATTACAGAACGGAAGAACGGAGAAAGGATAGGCATCAAGAAAGAAAGAAAGAAAGAAAGAAGTGTAGAAAGAAAAGAAGTAAAGGCTGGGAGAAAAAAGAAAGAAAGGATTGGGCCAGGAATGGAGACGGGCAGAAAAGTGTTTCTAGTGGTCTGTCGCACGGTTAGAGAAGCACCTGGACGGAGCGCGTTAATGTGTGTACCAATAGGTTCCAATGCAGCGTGCGAGTCCGCTTGTTTCAAATACACAGCAAGTTGAGATTCAAGCTTCATAAGAGAGTGGCTATTGATATTACAGTCTTCCCACATGTAATGCCGTGTGTTTTGTAGACAGATACTGACATTTCGTTTTAAAAATTTTGCCGGAGGCCTTTGGTCTTCTGAAAGCTTATGCTCCGTTTGTGGGTAGTGGGTTTCTGGAAAGTCGATCGGTCCCATCGTCAAAGGTCAAGCAGTCTTGACCAAAACTGCGTTAATTTCCCAGAAAAGCGAAGGCGTCAACTACACTGCAGCCAAACTTCGAAATATCGGGCAGCGTTTCATCTTTTTTTATGGTTGGTAGAACCAGACGACCATGACGTTAATTAAGTTACTTTTCGCGGGCTGTTATTTGTGTAAACAATATGGGTGTCGCTATGTGTGTCCATTAAATAACATTTTCCTACCAGCTCCTCGCGTTTCCGATCAGTAGCAATGCGATATCAACATTCTACTGTGTAAACGCGGTGTCATGTTTCAATCAACCCTACAAATCGCACCACAGAAATACTGACCTTTCTGGAATGAATTAAAGTAGGTTCTGACAAAACAAAGGACGTAGATCTCTCCTGCCATCTGTCAATGAACCAAGCAATGTGTTGCATTTCAACAGTGCTGACCCCAAATTGTACAAGACCATGAAGTAATTCTAACACACCGGCGTGCTGATAAGTCCTTAGCCCGACCAGGAAGGACACAAGCTCAGAAGTATGTCAGGGACGCGCGCGATTTCAACAACATGGAGACACGAGCTGTCATCAGTTTTTTTTCTGCAAGGCAAGGCGCCGAAGGAAATTCACGCCATTCTGACAGAAACATTAGCTTGTTTCCTTCCTGGTCGGGCTAAGGACTTATCAGCACCCCTGTACGAAGAATTATTTTCCTAACAAGACGCCACAGGAATAACATCACTTAAAACGCAGAGGGCTACATGGCGAGGCACTCAAAGAAAGGAAATTAATAAATACAGATTAGCAGCTTAATTATGTGCCTGGTTTTCACTAACAGTTCGTCAAACCTACCCTCATTACTTTCACGGAGGCCACGTGTGTAAATGGAATGATGACCATCTTTTGGGGTTTTTACACAGAGTGTTTCGTCAAGGTGTTGGCAAGCAGGAATGCAGTGAAGTTCTGGAAAAAGGATGCAAATCGCACATAAACAAAACTGTTTCTTGCACTAACCTGGTCAAACACAACATATCTTTAAAAGGGTGGTCAACAGAACCCATAAAGAGAAACAAAACTGCGCTCACCAGGAATCAATACACGGCATACAAATGAAGATTTAGAGCAAAGTTACATGCTGCTGTGTGCAAAGATACTGCTGTTCAAATCTGGAGACTGCCCTCCTTTACTGGAATTTTACCTGGGGCAATGTGTTTCGAAATAATGTTTACTTTTACCACAAGATACAATAACTGTTAACCCATAATCGTTTGAATCCCTCTTTTGTGCGTAAAGTACCGCTAAAGAGTTACCCTTGCCAGTTAAAATAACGCATCAGAAATGCGTTTGATGTCCTCTAACAGTACGTGACCCGATACTATGCATCTTGTATTAATATATGGATTCACCCTTCCGTACTTCTCCCAGGGGTGTACACTATACATATGATCAACCCTCCGCCGTGTTAGCTAGATTCCTTGTCTTCTTCTTCAGGCACTGAACCTACTTTAATTGGAGGTTTTGGCCTTCTCAACGATATCCTTCCACTATGCTCTACCCTGGACACAGGTTATCCATTTGTTGATCTTCATTTGACCAAGGTCCTGTATGATGTTGTCCTCCAATCTATATTTGGGTCTTCCTCTTGGTCTCGTGGTTAAGGGATTGCATTTAAATATCTTCTTAGTTGCCCTGGCTTCAGGCATTCTTTGTATATGGCCGAACCAGCTGAGTCTCTGGGCTTTGATGTAGTTGACTATATTTTCGTGCTTTATCAGTTTGTTCAGTTCTTCATTGTTTTTAATCCTCCATGTTGAATTTCTTTCGTAGGTCCAAATATTCGTCTTAAGATTTTCCTCTCAAAGACTAGCAGTTTCTGAATTATATTTTCTTTCAGCACCCATGTTTCTGATGCATAGGTCACTATTGGTCTTATTACTGTTCTATAAGATTCCTTGCCAACACTGAATTTCTCAACTTCAGGTTTCAGACAAGAAGATGTCTTTTAAGTGCAGAGGAGAGTTACGAATATTGTAAATTGAAGAAGCAGTCGGGAACAGCAATGATTAGGCAAGCCTTCAGTGTTGTCTTCATTTTTAACAAGGTGAACTGATTGGGTGATACCAGGAAATACCTACAGCACCGTAACATAAGGAGATGAAAGTACTATTCACGTAGTAATCCATTCCATTTTTCAATGCGTTCTATCGCAACCACTGAAAAATAATCCCCTTTTAGACTCTCATGACGCCACTCACAGACTACGCTCTATCGTAACCGTGGCAATCTGATAATCATTGAAAAAATGGTAACACGGTAACCATAGCAGACCGGTAATTACTCAACCACTCACTCAATCACATGAAGTGACTTATATAAAGTAGATCATATAGTGGCGAACATTAAGAATCGTATGGTTTGTGTTATGCAAAAGTTTAAATCCAGGGAAAACAATGGACTTAGCACGTGACAAGAAAAGGAAATGGTAGTTTGCAAGATGGGAAAATAACAACAAGAAGATATACCTTAAGGAAATAGTTTATGGGGGTAGGAGGTGAACAAAAGCTTCTCTCTGATGTCAGAGATTTATGATCAACGATACAATCTGATATTTGTCGCATTTTGGTGGAATTTGTGTAGCCATGTGAATAATTGTTTAGAAATACGAATAAAGGCAGCTCTCACTTATGTAATATTTAATGCGGCCTGGAGTTTATACAGTGTAATGTGTGCCAGTCCAAATTTTTCAGAATATTAATTATGAATGTACGTGACTGCAGACATAATTTTAGAAATTCCTCTGTGTGAGTTTTCAGTAAGCCCATTGAATATAATGACAGATTCTTGTGAACTCCTGTACAATTTCAGATTCCATAAGAATGTAAATTTATTGACCGGGTGATAGAAACTGGTTTTAATATTTAAGACCCTGTAGATTGAAATCACATAGAATATATGGTTTTGAAACCTGGTCGATTAATTTGACTTTGAAGACCACAAACACTGAAGTAGGGGGAAAAAATGTGTGTAACGTGTTTGGAGTAAAGAGACGAAACGTGTGAGGGATAGAACGGAATGTTACGGGATAGTGTAGTTCGTCTTGTGACTGGCGTAAGGGATGGAGGATCGATGTCTTATAGTTCGATTCTCGGCAGGAGTAATAGATATTCTTTCCTCCAACTCGTCTAGATCGATTATGTGGCCTACCCAGCCTCTCATTTAGTGCGTCTCAGAAATCGGAGGGGCGAAGCGGCATACTCACGCCCATTCAGTACCAATGTCCCATATGCTGTCTTGGTGTACCCAGGGCCAACTCTTCTTTTACCTGTACATTACGCTAGTGCCGTTAACTTACATACCTCCTCTAGCATTGTCATGTGGCTAAATGTTAGAGGTCAGGATGCAAGAATATTTGCATTTGCCAAATGGAAAAAAGATAAACTAATAAGGAAACTTTTTTGAAAAAAGCCAAAATCACGCTTTTTCATCAAATATACATCGTCCTACATTATGGGAAATTAATCATGGTTGGAGTAAAGAAAGGCTTGTGGATCTTAGGAAGATAAGACGCTTGTGTCAGGATAGTCGGTAGTCAGGGTAAGAAACGAACAGCTTTTAAGTTATACAGATTTCAGGTCAAGAGTAACATCGCTGAAACAACAAGCTCCATAGGGAGATAGGACGATTATATTAAAATGAATGCAGAGACAGGACGAGGATACGAGCTAGACTGAATTTTTTTTAAAATGAAAATTGTGGTTGTGGTGCCAGGGAGCCGGTTGGCAGAGTTGGTGATACCCCTGGTGTCTGGAGGCATCTGGAAACCCTTTAAGATATTAATATAAATACGCACTTGTACAGTGTGTAAGAAGGTACGGACTTTTCCTTTATAGGAAGAGGAGGGTAAGGGAAGTGCATTGTGCGGCACCGGAACACAGGGGAGGAGACGCCTGAGGCCCACACCTTAGCTAACGTTAGCTAACCAGACCAGTGTCATAACATTACAAATTGTATCACACAAAACCGTTAATAGATGGCAACACTGCCCGTTTCAAACTGTTTCTCAACGTAAAGGAAAAAGCCTTAGGAACTGGATGGGAGGGCATGGAATAGATTCGTCTGGCTTAGGATAGTGACCAGTGGCAACGAAGTGAACGCACTAATAAGCTTTCTGTTTCCATAAAATGCGTTAATTAACGCGGTTTTCCAATTGCTAAGATTACTTAGCGTCGGTGACAGATGAATGAATGAGTATGGGGCACTGGTGGAATGATACAGATTGGGGACATCTGAATTTCTGGCAGAAAAGTTTGTCCCAGCGGCACTTTGTTCAATAAAAATTCAATATAGACTGATCTGTGTCTGAACCCGTGCCCGCACCGTAACAGAAAAGCCACTAATCGTATGAGTCACAGCGCGGTCAAGTACCATACATTACAGGAGATTTCTTAACCTGCTGAGTATCTGTCGGCTTCTCACAAGGTTATGTCCCATGTAGTTGGTTGGTTAGTTGTGATTCCTACATGGTGATCTGACTACCCTTAATATCGGCTAACGTAATAGCATACAAACGTTACAACACTCTTTTCCAGCACTCCAAACTGTGAAGGTAAAAGTGTCATTATATATACCATGAAGGCTTACTGAGGTGTGGAGGCATAGCTCCGTTCATATTTAGCCTAGGGACTAGGTGGGGTTAATGCGGTATAGCGATTGACTACGGGCTGGACGGTCCGGGATCGAATCCCGGTGGGGACGAGATTTTTCGCCCGTCTAGACCGGCCCTGGAGCCTACCCAGCCTCCTGTAAAATGGGTACCGGATCTTTCCTGGGGGTAAGGTGCGGCCGGGGCGTGCTGCTGACAACTCACCCACTTCTAGTGCCGCGGTCATGGAAGAGTAGAGCTATACCTCTACCCAACCTCTGGGCCACACCGGGCCTGTAACGGGATCACTTTACTAAGTGGGGTTAATGGTCA
>Ga0136643_10010009_pt1 | contig 13976 bp, 7 predicted proteins | sample TergutLab28metaG_FD_96883 | JGI IMG/M metagenome (GOLD analysis project Ga0136643, IMG submission 96883) | Labiotermes labralis P1 segment gut microbial communities from Petit-Saut dam, French Guiana - Lab288 P1 (version 3) (version 3) | ecosystem: Host-associated > Arthropoda: Insects >... | reverse complement strand
TACACACACACACAGATTCATAAAAAAACACACACACACATACACACAAACACAACACACACACAAACACAAACACTCAGAACGCGTAATACTTATTGCTTTTCCGCTGCAACAATTTTTGCAAGAAAGCGCCGCATTGTTACGTGATAACCATATTGCTTGTATTGTTGTGAATCAGTCGAATCAACACCAGTAAGACACTATGCGGCAATATGCTATGGTAATGTTAGTCGACAGGTAAGTTGAATAGTTAGCTAGAAATCTGGCTGTATGCAGTACATTACAGATAGGATAATATACAGGTAAAAATTATGCGTGAAGTTTCCGGTTGCGGTGGTCGCCCTGAAAGCCAGCCGTAAGATTTAAGAACTTATATTTCGTTTCTTTTATTGCTTCGCAGAGAGTGGTGTTCACTAGATAATTAGATATTTATCGGTAGCAATCAAAGCGGGCGATAATTAAAGTGGATCTGCAATTGCAGCACAAAAACGTGTGGCTAACAAATGCACATAAATAACTCAATCGAGTCAAAGTGATGTGCGTAAGGAGCAAAAGAGAGGAGATTAAACTTAGGGTGATTTTCTTTTGTCTTGTAATTTTTTTAATTACTGCGCAAATTGCCAGCGAGGGGAAGTATTTTTAATTCGTTTTGCTTTCGTATCTGTGGACGGTATGTAACAAGCTTCTTGGCGTAAGAGATTAGGGTTGCTTCGTAGCAGACCTTTAAAGTTTATCAGCAGTAAATTCTCTTAATTAAAAAGTCTGGACATTTTTAAAACCTTTTACTATTTTTTCTTTCTTCGTTTTAAAACAGTCCTTTCTCTCCCGTTCACGGTTAATGTAGCTCCCCCCCCCCCCAATATGTTCCTTTACCCCTCCGTCTTGTTCATTACTGGGGACCACGGAACACCAATATGCAGATTAATGCAGCGCAACATTCGACCTTCTAATTTCGAGTCCGCTGCTTCTGCGTGCTTTTGGACAATTTCCTTGAAACACGTACAAATTTGTGGCAGAAAATGAATAATGTGGTGACCTTCAAGTTTCAAGTGGGAACATTCCTATATTCTTTGGTAGAGTGTACCCTTACCTCGAGTCTCTATATACTGTCACGTGTTGCTTCAAAACTGCCTGGGGTAACTGCATGTTTTGTGTGCTATTCGTAGAGGCGTTCGCAAAATTGCGAAAAGCGACTTTTAGCTTCGTCATGTCCATCTGTTCGCGTGAACTCGGCTCCCACTGGACGGATTTTCATGAAATTTGATGTTTGAGCATTTTTTCGAAATCTGTCAAGAAAATTCAATTTTCATTAAAATCGGACAAGAATAACGGGTATTTTACATGAAGACCAATACACATTTTTATCTTATCTTGCTCAGTACTTCTCAGTTTTAGAAATGTTTCAGACAAAATTTTTAGAGAAAATCAAAACACACATTTTATATTCATTAAAGCTTTTTTTTCGAAAATTGTGCAATTTATGAGATAATGTGGAAAAAATACCGTAGAACGAGGCAGGCCACAGTGCGCTTTGCATGCCGGATAACTAAAGCTACAAACACACACTCACAATAAGTAATACTCACTGTTTTCTCACTGCAACAATGGTTGCACGAACGCGCCTGAATGTAGCGTTTATATTTACACTGCCTGTCTTGTTCATAACCTTATTTTCCTGTTACGTGATAAGTCAATTCATCGCATGAAATTTGATGACCGACCGCTCAGTTAATCTCGCGAAGGCAGAATTACTGATCCCTATTAGGTTCTGAAATTCAGCAGGTTAAATGACTGTACAGACATAATTTGATTCATAATTCATTCGTGTCGTAGATAGGAAGAATCCAGCAAAAAATCTAGAGAGCAAATCGTTATATATCTTTAGGAAAGCTAAAACAGCCGGCACAATTAGAATTGGTGTGTCGTCATATCTATCAGATTTCAAAGATATGTAGAGAAAATTTTACGTATTTTAATGTAATGACGTTTAGATTCTGAAAAGTAATTTGTTTTATTAACACTATGAAAAGGTAGTTTTCAACGAGCTATTGGAGTCCTTCATAACGCACCCTTAACGTAATTTGATTTGATATTAATATTTTTGAGTAGTGAACAAGATAATCATTCATCGGAAAGTAGAGGTTCCTTGCTTTTGCTTGTGCCTGTCAGTTCTTTAACGAAAATTCTTGTCTGCTGTGTTTCATATTAAGGACTTCCCACAGACAGAATATTTTGACAATGGAAAATAAAGTTTTAGTGTAATTTTTCTTTGTAGTGAAATAAAATTTATTTTAGAAAATATTTTCACGTGTACTTTATTCGCAGTAAATGCAAAATACACACGTTTTTGCAATCAATTTCAATCTTGTATTTGATATTACTTACGTACATAATTAAATATTCCATCTATAATAGTCCACATTACACCAGTCCTGTCTTCTACCACATTTCCCATAGAAGTGAGCAGTTTATCTGATATTTCTCAAGAAAGTTGTGAGTAAAAATAGAGAGCAATTACCGAAAGATTACCTTCATTTATACACTGGTCTGTAAAATTGATATAGCCGAGATTTCTAAAGTTTTTGTTGTGTTAGTGTCTAATTTAGAATATTTAAAATTGGTTATAACGATCGGTTATTCGAATGTTTTCTGATTATTTAATAGAACAATTAAATACAGGAATTACAACTATTAACGGTTTTTCGAATAACAGATTTCATATAACCATGTTTTCTTTATTGTTGAACAGTGGATAAACTACGTTGTCGTAACGTGTACAGGTTTGGAAGTAAAACCGGTCGGTGCATTAAACTGTTCACATTAACAAAGTGCAGAAGAAAAGTCTTCGAAAGCCGAGGCAAGAAAATGTCTGGCCGTTGGCCCGAACAGGAGCACTGACATATAAAGGTAAGGAATTGGTCCTTATGATTACACACTGGTCAGATAGACATAATTTTCTCCCCAAAACGAGTAGTTTCATATAACGAATCCAGGGGTCTCTGTGGCACCATGTCGAAAAGAAACATGGAGCCAAAAGGACAGAACATAAAAGAAATAAATAGGATAAGAAGAAAAGGATAAGAATACAAAAAAAATGTGTTGACGATTATACCATACACGTTAAAGGAGGGCCCTCACTAATTAAAAAGTGTGAGGAGCTTTTTGGATGCAATTTGTTTACTGCAGTACTAAAGGAACTGGGAGCACCCGGTTCACAGTTTTACCCCTCCACCCTCCTACTGACCCCACTTCCACTCCTCACCTTGACTACTTTTTATTCCTGCTGCGTGTTAGCCATTTGTTCGTTTTGTGTTCCTTCGGACTCCCCCTTCTTCTCGCCCACCCCAGCCCTTTCTCGTTTCACTCTTTAATTTTTTCCTTCCTTTTCTGCTTTCATTTTATTTTCCCTTCACTCTTTGTCCCCTTTTCTTATTCCGTCTTTTTATTTTTTCAAGTTTTAGCGTACTGACTTTTCATTGCTTCGGGCGCTAATGGTGTGTTAAATGCCTTAAAAACATCTGTCTCCTTGCAAGCGAACATGGCGACTCTTATGAGAGAGCCTGTGATATAAATGAATCCAACCAGAAGAACAAAAAGGAGATTGGGACATGAGGGAATATACAGAAATAAAAAGAAAGTAGATTTTTATTGTCTCCCTTATACCATCCTAATTTATCTTATTTTTTATTACCATTTCTAGTAAATGTTTGAAGAACTATTTCTTCCTTACCCTGTTATTTTTGTACGGTCGCTTGTCTTTCATTACCTTCAATTTTGCTCAGAGCAGTTTGATTTCAATTGAAAGTATTTTACATTCCCTCTTGAGATAGAATTGTAGTTCAGAGTCGCTGCAGAATTACAATTCGCCTGAATTGTATGGAACCCAACATACACACGTAATTGTTTTATCAGCTGGTTATAAGATAATACACGCTTCATATCTCTGTGATGAAATCAAGAAATCCTTTGAAAAATGTGTGGCATATATGGGAGGTTTCCATAGAGAACACGTGGTACATTATCCTCCTTTAAAGACAAGGGGTTAGGTAAAGCAAAGTAATGTACATACGGACAATGAAATAATTAATACACAATGGACTGCCACTGTGTTGACCCGGTGTTGACTGTTTACTAGTCACTAGAATGAAGTTCATGGTTTGAATTTAATAATAATAATAATAGTTATTATTTTTATTATGCCTTGAATTCAACATCTTTTAATTTTAATAAATTTCCATAATTTTGCCTTTCAGATTTGAACAGTACTGTCAAGACACGGTGCTGACAAAAATATCGGAGAGCAATATTGTAATATCATGGCTATTCTACGTATCTAATCATGTAAAACTTAACTATGTCACTGACTGAAAAACTGTGATAGAAAACCTTCCATTAAAGGTCAAATGATTCAACATGTCAAGAAATTGCCATTTTTATTTATCTCAGTAATTAACCAACTTTATGCACAAAATTTTTGTTTTACAATAACTTTATTTAATGCCTCTACATGTTTCGAACACATGTGCTCATCATCAGGAGGTCAAAATTGTATTACACAGCCTCTGGTATCATCACAATTATAGGTGGCAGCCTCGTGCACAGGTCTTCTGTGTCCTCTCTCAACCTGTGCACGAGACGGCCACCTATAGGTGATGATGATACCAGAGGCTGTGTAATGCAATTTTGACCTCCTGATGCTGAGCACATGTGCTCGAAACATGTAGAGGCATGAAATAAAGTTATTGTAAAACAAAACTTTTGTACATCAAGTTGGTTAAATACTGAGATAAATATACTGAGATGCACGGTCGGCAAAACGTCAAAATTTGCCATTTCTATGTTACGCGAATCTTACTTGGAAATAACAGACTTTGACTCTATTATAATTCACAAGAATTTTGATCCAAAATTTACATTCAACTACTCAGGATGTGTTGTAATGTTATCCTGCCAACTATTCATAAATCTCTCAAGATTTGCGTTATAATAAACACATTCCTTCAAATTTTTTTGCCCGTCCTACATTTTCTAATTTCGTGCTAAATGTGCTGTTCATTTCGTGACGCTAGACTTACTGCTTCTGATAATGGCGTGAAGAATGGATATTATGAAGTTCTGCATGTGGTTCTATCCCTTCACAAAGCAGTTCCTTGCCTGTAGATACAGTTTATCAGTATACTTTTCTCAACACCCTCAATCCCCTATCCTTCTTCAGAGCGACGGACCATAATTTATACCCGCACAAAACAACGAACAATATTATCTGTAAATTCAAATCTCCCCTTTAACTGAATTGTAGCACACATTTCCAGAATTTAGCAAGTAAAAGGGAAACAAAAAGTACGGCCACGCTACTAAGTAAATTTGATAAAATACAATAAAATAAACTGAAGATTTTGGATAAGAAGGAAAAATACACTGATTCAATTACTGTTCGAATAACATACAGAAATTAATTTACAGCTTAGTGCAGGTAAAATTTTGATGTGTTAGCTTCTGATGTGTGTCATTGTTTACGTAACAAAATACAAGGTATCTTTGATCGGATTGTGTGAATACTAAGGCAGCTTACTTGCATTCGTGACTAGGCAGACATTGTGTTGTGATTGTCCTACATGAGGCTTTCCGTGATTTTACTTAGTTTTTTCCGAATTGAAACTGAACATTTTACTCACAAATCTACCAGGACCGCGTCTCTCGATATCATTCCTCCACATCTTTCATAAACACCTCCACGTCTCACTCCAATTCACATAAATATTGCATTTCGTACAGAGCTTTTTGTCGTAATTGATAACTACTTGGGTAATTTAAAAGAGCTCTTTCGTCTAAGACGATAAGCAGAAAACGTTGGGCGGTTGAAAGGAACGCAATTAGATGCGCTATCGAAATGATCTGATCGAGGCTTGATTCAAGAAGCTATTTGCCTGGAAATGACTGAAAATTTCACGGAAGTATATTTTCAACGCAACATTAACATTCTTGATGTTATCTGACTTTAAACCATTTTACTGCTTTTTTCAATAAGTAGCGTTCTTCGTCCGTAATAGAGCACAAAAAAGGGTTTCATTTAGATAAATTAAATTTTATATTCGTGGTTCCTCTCATCGTAATTATAGGTTGAAGAAATTCAACTAGATGCAACAGTACGTAGATATTTTTTTACTGCTAAATTACTCTACATGTTTCAGGCGTCCATCGCGCCCATCATCAGGAGTACGTAAAACTGTAGTTCCAGCCGCTGTCCCAGAGACTGCAACTACAGTTTTATGTACTCCTGATGATGGGCGCGATGGACGCCCGAAACATGTAGAGTCATTTAGTAGTAAATAAATATCTACATACTGTTGCATCTCGTTGGATTTCTTCAACCTTGGATAAATTAGTTTTTAAATACGGTAGATGATTCCAAATATTGAAATAAATATCTTGTAAAAGAAGTTGTGACATTCATGCGTTTTTCTTAATTTCTATATTTGTGTACCATGCCTACCTCTTCTACTTGTTTGAAGTCGGTTCAACTCAAATGAGAATAAACTTGTACTCTCTAGGGCAAAGTGTCGTGAAATTACCCCTCGATAAAATTTAGAACTTGAAGAATGGATAGTAAGTTTAAAATTTCGAATTTTTTGCATAAAATTCAGCATAAGTGACAAAACTGCACAGTTTTGCATCAGGATTTGGAATCGGAACTATTTTTTTCGCTTTTTTTTTCTACCAAGTTGCCACAATGTTACGGTTGTGTGTGTCAGTTTTGAAATTTGTAAGTGCCTTTTACTTGTGGGGGTGTTCTGTTCGTTTGCAGTACGTGTTCTAATGTGCGACGCAGGACTCGAACCTGATCCGCGTGTGTGGCAAGTCCGCTATTCATCAGATAATTAAATTGGATTAGGTAATTTCACAACTCAAATAACCCATTTTCATGAGAAAATTGTATTTCCTCCCGAATTCGTCTCACGTTTTACTGTTAACAGAACTCGTGTCAAATAATTATGTTGGCATACAATACTCAACTTTCCATGTAACTACAGTGTAATCTATTTCTTCCAATTTAATTTGACTTTCTGTCCATTGTTAGCATCATTTAAATGTTGACACGTGTACTTGAAAGTTGTGACAGGCAGAATAACAACACGTGCAACATCACGATTGAATGTGCTTCCAAATTGTAAAATCCTTGTTTACCAATTTTCTTTTTTTATTTTTGGAGTGCGGGAAATAATTACCCTGTCACCGAGTGGAATAGAAACATGTGACTAAGATCCGTGCAGGAAATACGACAGGTGTAGAGGGTTGGTTCTCATTATAGCGACCCCTCTTATTTATTGTCATTTTTTATTTTTAATACTAGTTGGAAGTGTAAATATTTTATCTTTTGATTGTTGCTATAAGAACATTTGTTTTCCCGGGGTTTATTTGTTGGTATGGAATTAAAATATTCATTTCCAACAAAAACCCCCCAGTATACATACCGTGGCTTCCACATGGTCTAAAAACCAAGCTTTAAGTTGCTGCATCTTCTCGTGCAAGTTTCATTCCTACACACTTAGCTAATTCATAAACTAATTATAGCGCGAAAGTGTTGAGGTTTTCATGGAGGTGTGGATGAGGACTCCCTTCTTCAGGGGTATGATGTTACAACACTCGGTAATTTGTCCACGACCTTTCGAACGACCATTCTGCCTTTATATAAAAGGGTCTAGAGGTCAGTGTGTGTTTGTAGACAGCTCAGACATAAGGGAAGGTTACGCGGAGTAGCTCGGTCCACTGGTCGAGAAGAACTTACGTCTCTGGGCCTAAGTCTGGATTTGCAAAGTCTGCAGAGAAATGTTGTAGTTGCTTGGTAAATTATAACCACTCAATCTAATATTAGCCGATCCCATGACCGCGCTGTTTAAGGCTTGGGCCTGCGGCGGCTGGCTGCTAGGATTGCGGGTTCGAATCCCTTCGAAGCCATGGATATCTCTCTCTTGTGAGTGTAGTGTCTTTCTGTGTCGGTCTGATCATTCGTCCAGGGGAGTCCTACCGAATGTCGCGTGTCCAGTGAGTGCGATCGCGAACCCTCTAAAGGGAGGCCATGACCCGGAATCGAGTCGAAGCGGCACAGGAAAAAAAATCTAATATTATACATTTACCGAGCAATAGAGATGCCAGATTGTATTTATTACCAACTAATTGCACTAGTTAACATTTGTAAGATAATTACTCTCACACGTTTCGAATAAGTGACATTAGCCATCTTCAGGGATTACCTTCGCACAAAGAAAATATATGGCGTACCGCTTAGTTCTACCATTTTCTATCGAAGACGGCATGCTTTTAGCACCATACACTTCCTTTGCATAATGGCAATTCCTTCAGATGGCTAATATCAACAGCCGAAATATGTCGCAGTATTTATTTTTTAACTATTAATATGTGCAGTTGGTTGGTATTAATCACTACAATATTTGTGATATCAATATAAATGTTTATTGAATAATGACAATAGCTAATTATAGGTCGCAAATTGTATTAAACTGAACCGTCTTTACACAACATACAAATAACAGTTGCAAATCTACGTATGGTTAATTAAGCAACATGTTTCGGCCTTGTTCGGCCAACATCAGACTTGCAAAAGATGGTGTTAATTAAGGTACATTCGTTTGCTATACAGATGGGATCCCATGGTTTAGAAAGCCGAAACATGTTGCTTAATTAACCATTTGTAGATTTGCAACAGTTAATTGTATGTTGTGTAAAGACGGTTCAATGTCATAAAACCTGTTACATGTACACAACGGGATGGAAATAATCCAATTGAAGTAATTATAGGTCGGTTTGTTGGGAATTCAAGAAAGAAGAAGAAACAGGAGTTTGTTCAGTTTCATAGTGTTGGGAGGAGAGAGAGTGCGGGATTTGTGGTGGACACACTGGCAATCGTCCTAGGACTTCAGCTTTTCCATGTTAGTGTTGCTCCACATTCACATCTAATTTAACCATTTCCGACGTTATGTAATCTTCGCAAGTTAATTGCAACACGTAACCATCCTCCGCATCATATATAAAGGATGTCCACGTTTTCTAACTGGACCCGAATGATGCAGTGAATTTCAGCCCATCCATGGAAGAGACAACCATGACGAGCTGTCTGAAGCGGATGTTAAAAAATATAGCCTACTTACAGATTTCATCGTTGCGCACAGACGCAGTTCTGTCTCGATTGCTTAAAAAATACATTGGCCGCTGTTTCGTTGTGCCTTACATACGTTACAGCTAGAAATGTTAGAATAAACGTTTAGAGGTAAATCACAAAAATTGAAATGACATTGTACGTGATGTCTGTGTGCACGTACTTTGATATTTAAAGAATTAATAGCTATATAATAATAAATCCCATTTTTATGAAATTTACGAATATATCAACAAATGCACAACATTTAAATGTAAAGTTTTGCAATTAAAACACTGTAACTCTGACGCGTTTCGACTTTTTATGGGTCATCCTCAGCGAGTGTACCTCAATATTCGTGTAAAACGTAGATTATAAAGGTAAAATAGGATAAAATGTATTAATATTGTTTACTCAATATCTTTGTCTACACACTTTTGTAAGGTGAACTGTTTTTTAAAATTAAAAACCAAAATACTTTGAACAGTGTCAGAGAGAGAAAGTGTCGGACGGACGGACGGACGGACGGGCATGATATTACTTACATGCATTTTATCTTGCGCTTTGCATAAAGAAAGCAGGTTGTAATGTTACGGTAGGCACATTGGTATAGTCTGGCCTGTCTGAATTGTGTCAGAGGACTCGCTCCTGTGAAATACTTTGCTGTGAACAGGGTTGAAGAATTTCGGTCTCCTTCACCAAGAAGCCACTGTTTGGCGGAATCGTCAGACCAGGTTTATTGGATTAGTGTGGCTGTTACTCAGTCGGCTGGGTGTCTCACCCACTCCAATATTACGGCTTTACGGAAATGAACTTTCCCTTACCCCAGTCTTCCTTTTCCCATTTCTAACTGTAAGGTAATTTCCTTTTAGAGTTTCAGTAGTATTTTTTATGGTAATTCATGTCTATTTGTTACATGGGGTGTCACGTGAGGGTGCGAGAAAAGACAAGGGCCAAGATACACAGTTGCAAATGCCTGTGCCAATGTTCTTGCCTTTGAGGCCTCTACATTATTTTTGTTCTTCGAAAAATAATTTGAAATTACTTACTTCAAAAAATAAAAAAAAAAACATTTTTTACATGTATGGTCTCTCACTTGATGAGGGAAAAACTGTATGCATATTAGCGGCTATGAGATTGATTGAACCTTAGAGAAATGCGGTAAGGGAAGAATAAAACAAAATATCGTAAATGAGATTAGATTATTTGCTGTCAGTGGAGAATAGGGTTTATTGAGTAGCTGGTAGTCGTCCAGCCGATAGAAAATGTTAGCCCTACTCATTTATAGAAATAGAAGCGTCATTATTATGTTCTCGGTCACTATATCCAGTGCTTATCCAGAAGAGTCAACTCCACACATTTTTAAACTGCACTTTGATATCCTCCAGCTTAAGCCTAGGTTTCCCATATGACCTCTATGTTACAGGCTCCCTATATTAATGCAATATTGTTAGACGTGAATTAGTTATTAGTCTTTCCGTTTACCGTCACTTGTAGCACAGTAACCAAGCCATATCGTCTACACTTCTTAGATTAAAGTTCAATAAGGTGACAAAGCCACTTCTTTCACAAAAAAAAGGCAGTAGAAAACAAAGAAGAGGAGTGACAACCGTAAAGGGGAGAGGGTGAAGAAGAAAGATTTGACACGGGTAATTGTAGAGACGACAGTTTGCTTATGTTTCTGATGTAACAGCTCCTCACTCACACTTTTTATTACAACACGGTTTCATTTCATTCTTGTTCCCCACTTGGTGCTGATGAGAAATGAAGGCCCTGAAAAGAGAGAGAAAGAGAGAGAAGGAAAAGTTTGTGTTCGTTACTTTGTGTACCTGAATAATATTCTAAATTGAGGGTTTTCCATCCCGTTGTGCCAATATAACAATTTGTTATTTATTGTCCGTCGTACACAACAATGTGGTGTAAAGTAAATGTATACAACAATTAACAAAGCTACATATTTTAACCCCTTGGGATCATCCTCAGGATTATAAAATATGGTATCATACAAGGTACGTACAACAGAAGTACCTTGTATGATACCATATTTTATAAGCCTGAGGATGATCCCAAGGGGTTAAAATATGTAGCTTTGTTAATTGTTGTATAAATTTACTTGACACCACATTGTTGTGTACGGCGGACAATAAATAACAAAGAATAATATTCACTGAAGAAATTAAGTGAAATCTCCTATAAAAACTGATAGGACCAAATTTTTGTATGTATCAGTACGTGGTTCAAACATGCTTGTACAAGGAGTTGTGAAAAAGGATTGTGGATAGTACATGTCGGCAAAATAAATAGAGTCTTGTACGATTATTTTTATCGATACGAACAGAAATCCGACGTTTCGGGAATCGTCTCCGCACCAGAAAGAGTAAGGGCGTCTTGAAGAGAAACAACTCTCGTGACCCTGCCCGGGATTAAAAACAGATTTTATTCGGTAATCCAGCCCGCAGCCTAATTTTGTACTGAAAGTTATATTTATCGAAGAATTTGAATAATTCTTCATATAGACCTCGAGGTTGAGGATTTGGAGAATGTAAGAATAGGCGGATTTCCCTACGTATCAATGCGACTGATTTTTCGTGGAGATATTATTACGTGTGTTCGAGAAGCCGTGAGCTTTAGGGATTGTGGATGACAGGGAAGTACAAGTAGCCAATAGTTATTTTAGAATTTTATGTTTGCAAAGTCCTAAGTCGAATTATGTTATCCTGGAAACAAATGTCAGTGTAAAGTCATATTTTCCTGAATAACACGAGTTTCGATAATTCTATGTAAAACTTTGGTCTGACTTGACTTGAGACATTGCCCCAGCTCAGTCCCAGAATTTTCCGAAGAAATGAGAAATGGCGGATTTACGAATCTACCAAGTAAAGTGCTGAAAAATCAGCACTTTCTTGTATAGCATTGGAAATATACGAGGTAAAACTCCGTTGCAAGATACTATTTTTGTGCTGTTTATTGTTACATTAGCTAGATCTACAAATTCTGTACGTATTTTTATCTGTATGTTGCAAAGTGTGCAAGTGTTAAACGTAATAATATGTAATATAAAACCTACAGTATAGGAGATGTTGTGGGTCGAGAAAGCTCAGTCGGTATAGCGACTCGCTACGGACTGAGTGGTCTGGGGATCGAATCCCCATGGGGGACGAGATTTTCCACAATCGTCCGGACCGGCCCTGGGACCCACCCGGTCTCCTATACAATGGGTATCGGGTCTTTCCCGGGGGTAAAGCGGACGGGGCGTGGTGTTGACCATCCACCCCATCTAGCGCCGAAGTTAAAGAAAGAGTAGTGCTATACATCTACCCCCCCCCTCTCGGCCTTCGTGGCCTGTTTTAGGGTGAACTTCACCTTTACATTTTATAGGAGATGTTATCCTCTACACTTTATGACTTAATATAACCCGATATCTGAGACAGTACTTATGTTTACCATTTTCACATTTATATTGGAAGTCTGCACATTGTTTCATCTGTTTCTGTCTACTGCATCCTTTAACACGTGTTTCGGATTTTTCTAGATAAATGTTATTACCTTTCTAATGTTTATTTTAAATCTTGGGTTGTGTCCCGAATTCTGAATTAAAAAATGTTGAAATCTAAATGTGGGAGGAAACTGTAAAGGAAATAAATGTGGCATACAGAGGTCAAGTTTACTGTGATGTTTTGTACTTTACTTCACCGAGTCATTTAATTTATCCGGAGATTCTTGTTTCTGTAACACAGAATGCTTAGAAGACAAGCGCACTATATGATGGTTTGCACTATTAAGCCTACTTATTTGAATTAGTTAGTCCTCGTCTTAGTGGCTTGAGAACATTAATATATCGGGGAAACTTGTTGCATTATCAGGAATGGTGACATCCCTGTGGTGTACACGAAATGCATCTGTAGAAAAACCTGGGAGCAAAAACTAAATTCTGTTCATGGCATAAAGCTTCTAGCACGATAAGTCGATTGCAGTTCGTGTGGACAAATCCTTACATATGGCGATGTACATGCTTTTTGTGCTCGAAGTTCTAATTTGAGGGGTGGTTGTTGGGGCAACGCGACGGAGACTGGCCCCCTGGGTGTGAAACAAATGACGTACCGTGTCGCCAGTAATTAAGATGGCGGTTGTCTCCCTGTGGGGAGCGTGGGGACATAAGACAATCAATTCACCTCATCCTGCATCTCACAAGTCATAATAACTGAACACGCTTTTTCTTCTTATATTTCAAAATTAAAAACAAATGTACGAGTCTTTCGTATCACCTCTGGGTTAACTAACTTGCTAGTTAATGTTAGTTAAGCAGTAAGGTCGTACAGCATTGTGACAGGTAAAAGGGTGTGGTCGCTCTCTCACATCTTATTTGTTCTTGTGGTTTCTTGTTGTTGTGTTTGTTGTTGCTGATTATGATGATGATGATGATGATGATGGTAATAATGATTATGACGATGATGTTACCATGTCAGCTCTTATACAGTACAATTGTTAATAAAAATAACAGGAGTAAGCGTTACTGTCTGTTCCAACTTGATGCTGTATATCTTCACTGCAGTGAGTAATATACATATAAGTTTACTGTGAGCTGCACAGTTTATACCATACAAAAGGGACCCCTACATTTCCCGGCTAACATATGTAGCCATTTTGAGAGAGTACAAGCATAGTTAAAAGTATATAACAGTGTCCGAGATTTGCGGTAAAATGTACAGTTGAAATGTACAGTTGAAATGTACAGTTGAAATGTACAGTTGAAATGTACAGTTGAAATGTACAGTTGAAATGTACAGTTGAAATGTACAGTTGAAATGTACAGTTGAAATGT
>Ga0136643_10010008_pt1 | contig 13977 bp, 11 predicted proteins | sample TergutLab28metaG_FD_96883 | JGI IMG/M metagenome (GOLD analysis project Ga0136643, IMG submission 96883) | Labiotermes labralis P1 segment gut microbial communities from Petit-Saut dam, French Guiana - Lab288 P1 (version 3) (version 3) | ecosystem: Host-associated > Arthropoda: Insects >... | reverse complement strand
TAGCTGGTAACAATATGCTGCCATAACACCGAACTTGTCCATGTCAACGGACACGATAGAATCATTCTTGTTAATTTTAAGCTAAGCACTGTACATTCTCCCTGACGATGGATCCTCTGTGATCCGAAACATGTTGGAGCACTTTTAAATATTTTATAATTTTAATTGTATCTACATATTATATATTGTGCATTAGTTAGATAATAAAGAGTTTAATTATCATTGATGCACGGTGCAAACATGAAGATCTATAAGGTCAGGTGGTGACTTGGGGACAGGAATAACTTCAGCTGATACTATTCACTAGCTATCACAAAGTCTAACTAACTAATTAACTAACTAACTGCCCGACTGACTGACTGGCCGACTAACCAACTAACTAACTAACTAACCAACTAACACCCATCAAACCAACTAACTAACTAACACCCACAAAACCAACCAACCAAACACCTAACTAATTAACTAACTAACTACGAGTAGATAGAGAATGGTCCTCCTGAAAAACCAATACATCTTCATCTAGTCAAGCATATCCCCACACTTTGTGAAAATGTAAGTTATTATCCTGTTCACAACTGAACCCTAACCTGAACCAAACAAGTTCAGCTCATTACATTGCTTTAAGGCGTATATTAACATTATCCTCCCATCTATGTCTATGTCTTCCAAGTGGCACCTTTCTTTCTAATTTCCAAACAAAACACAAAAAGCATTTCTCTGAAATTCTAATTTTCAGAATTTCAGAAGTCCGTTTCGTCAGCCCAGATTTCTGCTAATGTAATACAAGGATTAGAGACACCTTTTAACTTAACTAAATAGGTATCAGAATTAATATGCTTGGTGCAGAAAATAAATTTTAATGAGATTCTGGATAGCTTCAAGTAACTGCAGGGTAGATGATTCCAGCTGCACCATGAAGATAAAAAATTTCTAATTTCAAAAAATTACAATCAGAGGAGCTTTGTGAGACGTGCATCTCGCCAAATACTATCCAGGTAATAAAACCAAGAAATCGGATGGGTGAGAAATGTGTCACGTAATGTGGAGCATATTAAAAACTTGAATCCCAACAAAGGTGCTGGTCCTGATAAAATATTACCGGAATTTATAAAAAATGGAGGTCTCACATTAAAAAGAAAATATATCAATTAATAATGAAGATATGGAAACAAGAAAAAATACCTTGTGAATGGTCAGAAGGAATTCTGAGCCCAGTATATAAAAAATGGGATAGAAAACAATGCAATGACTATAGAGGGATATCCCTACTGAACATAACACATAAAATCTTCGCAATATTGCTATGTAACCGACTAAGTAAGATAATTGAACCAGAAATCGGAAATTACCAAATGGGATTCAGACCTAACAGATCAACAATAGATAATATATTTATTGTGAGACAGATATACGAGAAATGCCATGTATACAATATTAAACTTCATAATATATTTATAGACTTTTCACAAGCTTTTGATACAGTTAATAGAGAGTAATATATAATAGCTTAATCAAACATAATGTTCCGGATAAACTGGTTAAACTAATAAAACTCACAATGCAACGAACCAGAATGAAGGTGAAAGTTAACAGCAGTTATTCTGAATGGTTTGAAACAAAAACAGTAGTCAGACAGGGAGACCCTTTGTCCGCCCTACTATTTAGTGTAGTGTTGGACTCAGTAATCACCAATTTAGAAGTCCGAAGAAATATAGCTACTAGATTGAAAGAGATTTGTGCCTACGCAGATGACATCGTAATAATTGGAAGAAAAAAGCAAATCTTAATTGCCACCTTTTGCAAACTCAAATATGAGGCGCAAAATGCTGGATTAATAGTAAACAACAATAAAACCAAATACCTATTTTGTACCAGACAAATAATCCACCCTACCTACATAAGTTTGAAAAAGTGAATTCACTCAAATACCTAGGAACAATGATGAACACTGACAACTCTATTGAGGAGCAAATTAAAGAAAGAATAGCAGCAGGAAATAGGGCATAGCAGGTTCACAAAAAATATTTTCAACAAAATTAATAACCCGAAACGTCAGACTACAACTTTATAACACGTTAATTCGCCTAACAGTAACTTACGCCTCCGAAACATGGGTGCTTAGGGAAAATATAACATATAAACTCATGATTTTTTAAAGAAAGATCAGGAGGAAAATATTTGGTCCTACAAGAACAGATGAAGATCAAGAAATAAATGATATATTAAGAGGACAAAATATAATTGGGTTTATTAAAAAAACAGATTAAACTGGTTAGGCCATGTTAAACGCAAGGCTGAGGATAATATTGTGCAGAAGATTAAGAGATGGAAACCCATGTCTAAAAGACCAATTGTAAGACCTAAAACACTTTGGGAAGATGACGTTTTGGAAGATATAAAGAGCATAAACATACGCAATTGGAAGAAAGTAGCACAGAATAGAGATATCTGGAAGAAGGTGGTTGAGCAAGCCAGAACCTTATATAGGTTGAGTCGCTTTATAAGAAGAATATGGAGCATTTTTTTAAACTCATGGTTCCGTGCATCACAATTCAATGTTAATAAAAATCCAACCAGATGCAACAGTATGCAGATATTTATTCACTGCAAAGTCACTCTACATGTTTCGGGTGTCAGAGCACCCATCATCAGGAGTACTAAAAAGTGTAACCGCAACCTCCGGTACAGGTAAATAATACTGACACAGCTACTTCCCTCCAACGTGGCCTGATCGGGACTGGAGGGAAGTAGCTGTTTCAGTATTATTATTGTGCTGTGACACCCGAAACATGTAGAGTGGCTTTGCAGTGATTAAATATCTGCATACTGTTGCATCTGGTTGGATTTTTATTAACATTGAATATGGAGCATATAAATGCATGCAAAGTTTTGGTGGTAAAAATCTCAAGGAAATGGACCACATGAAAGACGCAGTCCTAGAAGGAAGGATATTAAAAGAGATCTCAAAGGAATAGGATTGAAGGGTGTGAACTGCATTCGGGGGCAAATGGCGAAGAGCTGCGAAGATGTGAATGAACTTTCGGGTTCGACAGAACGCGTGAAATTTCTTCTACAGCCGAGGCACTCTCAGTCTCCTAGAAAAGTCCGTACGCCCTGGAGCGAGCGAGCAAGCAAGCAATCGAGCAAGAAAGAGAGCGAGCGAGGAAGCAAGTAAGCAAGCAGGCAAGAAAGAAAGAGAACGAGCGAGCAAGCAAGAGAGAGAGAGAGAGAGCAAGCCAGCAAGCAAGAAAGCGAGCGAGCGAGCGTGCGAGTAAGCAAGTAAGCGAGCGAGCAAGCCAGCAAGCAAGCGAGTAAGCAAGCAAGCAAGCAAGCAAGCAAGTGAGTGAGCAAGCAAATTGAAAGTAAATAAGTAAGTACGTAAATTTGTGGGTAAGTTAGCTAGGTTTATTTTTTGTGGCACAACAGCCCAACTCTGGCCTAGGCCGCCTCGTTTATGATGCTTTTAGATTACAGGCATTTAGACACACCAAGCTGAGTAGGACTCCTCCGAACGAGTGATCACCTCGTCGCAGAGGCCGCTCTTTACAAAATACAAACACAAGAGACGAACATCCATGCTGTCAGCGGGATTCGAACTCGCGATCTCCGCAATGAACGGCTCCAGACCTATGCATCAGACTGCACGGGTACCGGGATCGGCGATTTAGTTTTTTACAAGGTTATATTACTTGTAATTTATTGATTAAAAAATGCCAAATGTGAGTACGTAGAGCTCATAAAGTAAGCTAAAGGTTAATTTTAAAAATTTGCACACATTCTTTGGTATCCAACCAAATGTGACAGGATGACAAAGAATAAATAATATGAAGAAAGGCAGTAATAGAAGTCTTGGTTGACACAAGAGTTACAAGATAGCATTCCTTCTACCATATCTACTATTTAACGTCAAATGCTGGTACGTGTTTGGAGTACGAAAGGAGAAGGCTATATATGCAAGCAGTTGACGCATTTTCTGAAGCCATCCCATCATTTTCCTTGAAAAGATGGCAAAAGAAAATACTTTAAACTTGAATCGTGAGAGCTGGAATTTCAGATCAAACTTGGGAGTTCACAAATACGAGTCAGTTTTGCCAATCACACTCAAGACTTTGGATCCCAGTCGGTAAGCCTACAGAGAAGCCAACCACATACTTTCGCTCGACAAAGAATGAAGCAAACAACTTTAGAACAACATTCACTTTCAGATCGTTTCTAGAAGAATCGGCAGATACTGCTTTCAGCGCCTATCGAACAGCACGTTTTATGCTCTCAAGACTCTGCTATTCAAATAGGAGTTCTGGCTCGTCACACATTTACTCACAAAGGAAGAATACGAAAATATGATTTATACTCGTGGTTCCCTGCATCGTAATTCTAGGTTGAAGAAATTCAACGAGATGCAACAGCATGCAGATATTTATTTACTGCTAAATTACTCTACATGTTTCGGGCGCACATCATCAGGAGTAAATAAAATTGTAGTTGCAGCCTCTGGTACAGATCATACTACCTGGCGAACAAGCTTCCTCAAAAGTGACCCAAGGTCACGTTTGAGGAAGTAACAGCGAAGCCCGTAGCTGGATAGTGTGTTTTGTTTGTTTGTGTGCTTGTGTCTGATCATTGCCTCCGGGTTTAAGCTACAACATTAATTGATCTGTACCAAAACTGTCCATTTACAACACATAGTAACAGCGAAGCCCGTAAATAGATATTTTGCTTTTGTTTGCTTGTTTGTTTGTTTGTTTATTGATTTATTTGTGTCTGATCATTGTAACCGTGTTTAAGCTCCAAATTAATTGACCTGTATCAAAACTGTCCATTCACAACACCACATAAGCACAGTCACATTTATCACACAGTAATTAACAGCTTAATAGACCATACCCCTTTGCCTTTTTTTTCGTAACTAAATCTATAACGAAGAGCCCCGTTTAAGGAGATGCTAACAGTCGCTGAATTGGTAAAGAAACTCTCCGCTTATAAAGAAACTAGGAAAATTATTATCTGACCAAAATAAATTTAATCCAAGACTTCACATCCCATTTATTTAGGATAAGTTTTACTACTGTACTCCTAACTATATCTACGTCTCAAACCTCGTCTCTTCATGTCATGTTTAACTCATGTCATGTTTAACAGTGAAAATTCTGTATATATTTCTAATTTCTCACATTAGTGCTATAAGCCCAGTTCATTTTATCCTCCTTGGTTTTAACACTCTAATAACTACTGGTGAGACGACCGTATTATAGAATTTCGTAGTATGAAATTTTGTCACCTCCGCATTACTTCCTCTGTCTTAAGTCCGAATATTCGCCTTATCGCTCTGCTAATTAACATAAAGATAAAAATTTTGTTTGTGGGAAATTAATGCACTAGTAGACTTTCAGATCCCTTACCAACTGTACGTACATGAACGTTGTGCTCAGTGACAACTGATCTGTCTCTTTGTGATCATTATAAAATTGCAGCGAAAAGCAACTATTAGCCCCATCATGTCCGTACTGATGGACCAATGATATTCCGGCCGGACATATTTCCTTGAAATGTTATAATTACCTGAATTTTTACGAAAATGTCCTCACACGGTCATATTTTGGCGAAAATCCGTCAAAAAATAACGGAAGATTTGCTCGAAAAAACAGATGTTTACGTGATTTGTCCTTATAAGGGGGACAGACGGCGTTCTCTGTGAGGTAAGAGCTGAGACCATTGAAACACTTGACAATCCAAATATAATGCTGGAACAAGATCGATTATATACAGTATCTCCCCTTAACCGACATCTCGATATTTATGAAGTATTGATTATAATCGACTGTACAAGTCTGTTACTCAAATTCAGAGGAATCTCAATGTGTGTTGTGTAAAGCGCGAAAAATCACTCACATTGTCAGTGTTTTTCTTTAAAATATTCAGGAATTTAATATCTAGGCAGAAAAACACAGGAATGGGACAGAAGTGTTATGCTCTGTGGAAAAGGTCGAACTTTTTTTATTTTTCTTGCCCTCCGGTATTGCACACTCGCCCATTCCAAGTCAAAATTTTATGGTACCTGCCCATGGTTCCGAGACAACCCAGACAATGTCGTCTGTCAGGTTTGTGAAATAAAGCCTTGCGTTATGAATACCTGCTCGCCATTATATTTCGACCAAGCACTATTTATTTTGCAACAATATCTGCCTCTTATTGTCTAATAATTTAACACTGACTTTCTCCGTCACTATATAACGATCCCATAAAACATTTGTGCAGCTTCTGTATATTTCAGGCTTTGAATCACAGCATCCATGATTCAAGTACATAATTAAGACTAGATTCTGACATAGTATTATAGTCCTTTAAAATTCTTTTTAATATTATCCTCCTATCCAAGCCCAGGCCTTCGAAGTGGTCCCTTGCCTTCAGGCTTTCCACCAGAATTCTGCACCCTTCTATATTCTCAAAACGTGCTTATCCGATCCTTTGCTCTGCAAAATGCGTAATAAAATTCTTGTCCCTTCTGGAACACGAAGAATTTCGAATTCCGACAACCCAAATTCACTCTGCATGAAAATAACTTTGTACGAGGATACGGGGAATATTCCGGGCGTGAAATGAAGACAAATGCCGTAGTGTCTTTCTTAACTCGTGGCGAAATGGACTGGAAGGCCGACATACGCACGTAGTGGGTTTGTAATATCATTTAGTTGCCTAGTAGGACAAACAGGTGCATGGAAGATGTTTCTGCTTTGGAGAGAATACTTATTGTCTACAGAATTGCCCGGTTGCAGAGAGAATTTATAGCTCCAGTTTATGACGTTTTAGGTCATAAAAAATCCATTGTTTACATTACCAAGTAGCCGCCTTCGAAACTGTAAGAGAGGGTGCTAGTACCTTGCAAGGTAACTAAATGGAATGAGCCTATTACGTATGCTGGTCGAGAGATGCAACAGCGCAATTGTGTGGATGAAGTAGGCATAATTAAGCAGTGAAACAGAACTGCGGTAATACCATCCAGAAGAGAGTTTCCTTTTTCTTGTATACCAAACAAAGCGGATGGCGACAGTTTTCTGCAATTGGATATTTAATTAAAAGTTCCTCCACAAATTCTAGTCAACTAAAAGAACGTTGTAATTAGGTAGCGCATCCAGAAAGTAAGAACCAGATGGGCGTAGAAGGCTTTTGGAGAATTTTTTAAAAATATCTTTATTGCAATATGTTTGTGTCTTCATTAATCTACTCCAGATATTCGTCATGCAAATTAAGGCACCTGTCATATCGTGGGACCAGCTTTTGTATGCCTTTGATCGAAAAAGTTCGCCGCCAAACCTTCCAGGAAGTCTGTTAAATTTTGTGGATCACAGATGGAGATATATCTGGAAAACGTTCGTGTAATTCAGAAAGAGTGAATGGCCTGATTTCCCAAATTTTTGCATTAACTTCAAAGACGCTGACTTCTTTCCTCGTAATGCACATTAGTCCTGCCGTCTTTGAATAACCGACACCATTTACCCACATTTACTTCACTGCACCTTCACCACATACTTCAACAATCTACCTGTAAATTTCCATCGGACAAACATTTTTAGCGTTTAAAAATCGCATCACCGATCGCACTTCACACATAGTTGAATTTTCAATATTCCTTTTCCGCGTGACATGAAGCGCGCGCGTCACCTGCGAGGCCGCTGAGCGCGATCGGTTCTTACTTTCTGAACGCGTCTTGTGTGTGATTACATGAAGCAAAATCACTATCAGCTACTGAAACTACAGAAACACCAATTCATCAGTGGTTCGTAAGTCGATTACTTAATGACGATATCAATTGCTAATATTGTATAGCTTCGGTCATGGATGGATGAATGAAAATGACGCGTTGATGGAATGCTAACAGGGAAAGTCACAAGCACTTGGTGAAAAGCCTGCTCAGTGTCACTTTGTCCACCATAATCCCCATATGAACTGGCCTGAGACTGAACTAGGGCCTCTGAGGTGCGAGACCAGTATTAATTTTACTCCGAATGCAGAGTGTAGTCGCCATGGAAATTTAATATTTTTAAAGATCCGATTAAAAGAATTTTGTTGTGATCGGAAGAGAAAGGGAGGTCAATTAAACAGTACGAACTGGCGTGAGAAGGAACACGAAAGATACATGTATACATAGAATAACAGACGGTTTATCATTGTTTGAGGATAAATTTACATTAGTGGTCAATCAGAGCGCATTTATCCAGTGTCCGACAGATGGTATTACTCGTCAGGCAGCCTAGACATATACATGCTTTTATCTCTTGGAGACTTCTCGTTGAATTTTCAACGGTCTATACTGCTAATACGAATTCAAGACAATGAACTCGCCACAGTATAAGCTACTACAATAAAACATGGTCTTTCACAGTGACGCATTATTAAGAAATATATGCCCAGTGGGGGACCTCTGGACCCCAAGCAATCTAGCACAGTGTCGAATGAAATATACTGCACACCACTGTACACAAACACAAAAGCCTTCGGACTACTGCGAGACCATATATCTAATGCATCCCAGGATTCTGTAATTCTACTAATTCCAATAGCCCCTTATTTAAATTAAAAATCTACTAAAAGACAACAAAATAGTTTCTTGTTTCAGTCAAACACAACAATATATTTTTAATTTTAATTTGACCACATGTTTCGGTCAATTGCCCATCATCAGGCCATCTTTACGAAACTCAGAATGCGATACATGTAGTGCCAACAGCAGTCACATAATATGGGATCACAAGAGACTTAGAAAATATATTAAAATATATTACAAATAGTACAAAATGAATAGTTTTATAGTCTTGAAATATCAACTTTTGTGTAATACTGTACAATTTTTGGAAGCTGGAAAAAAAATTAAATTAAATTACGAATCTACTTTTGCAAAACTAATCGCACGTCATAGATCAGACTGTACAGACAGGACATATTTTAAACTTGTATTTCATTAAACATTCACCACATACGAATTTTCAATGTCTATTGAAACTTCTTCGATTGCGCGCGCAGTGTCACGATTAGGCGTCGGTTAGCAGACTGTCTGGATCCTGTTGCTACTCTCCATTTCGTTCTAACATGTACTGTTGTAAAGACACTTGTTTTGGCTATTTAAAAAAAGGTTGTTTAAAGCACAACAAATTTTGTAAACTTTTTATAGAAAGAGAAAAACTGTCAGGGAAAGTTACGATTTGTTAAAAGTGATACTGGGACATGAGACATTAATTCAATCGTATTTCAAATAAAAGCTACAGAACTTAAATAGCTATATATGTAAGTTTCGTATCGATTTCGAACATCTTGTACGATAGATGGTTTTACAGAACATTTATATCTTTAATTTGAATAGATGGTAAGAAATGCTTAAAAACCTAAAAGACCGGCAATGGCATATCGTATCCATCCTAGTGGTAATATAGGACCAGGAATAAAAACAAGAACAGAAATATGAATAAGAATAAGATGATGATGATGATGATGATGATGATGAAGGTGAGGGTGACGATGAACCGGGGGGGGGGGGAAGGGCAGTTTAATGTGCACCGTAGCTGCAAGACCCCAGTCCGGTCTATAACTTGCAGTAAAGACCCAAAGAGACAGTAAGACCAATTTCACCCAGCAAATACTTAACGGCATGTACCTTATGCCAACTTAAATCCCACTGTTCCATGACATAGCTAGGCACTCTCATCCTCAAATAGCGACCTCTAAGAGTCGACCTAAACATTTTGTTTCATTTAACCTTGAACGATTCTGAACACGGTGAGCTGTAATAGGCTGAACTAATAACATGAATATTGCCTGTCACTTTGGCTTAGACTTTGGGCGCAGAATTTCGAACCCTGGGTGGGTTTTAATATTCGTGTTGGATATTAATGTGAAAGGCTGGATCAGCGATAGAGAATAGCTTTTAAACGGGCCCAACATAACAGGGCCCAACATATCACTGCAGACAGAACTACTACCAAAGATGACGGACAACGTACAAAAAACACGATGAAATTTCATTTACATCAATCTTCATTGCTGAAGAACGCGTATAGCAGTTCAGAGTCTTTAGCGTTAAAATGTCTATAAAGATTTCTTTCATAACGCTGAAAAATGTCTCTGTTATTATAGCTGAGAGACAGCAACAAATGTCTCGCCTTGAATACCAAAAAAACCACTGACAACTTTCTTTCCTTTTAATGCTAAAAACATCTCAAATATCAAGATTACGTTCGATAATCGAGTTTTTTTATCTGGTGTAATTGGGATTCATTGCGATATTTCAGTCCAAATTGCTTCCACGACAATACAGTACAGTCCTATTATCAGTATTTACTCCGTATTATCTCTTAACGTTACTATCGTCTTGACTATCTGCATTTGGTTTCAGCGTAAGATAAAAATCTTAGCATTTCACACCCACATCTGTCAGCGCAGCACTGCGTTCTGCGACAAGCATTGTGTGTACTGTTCGCTTGTGGATCTCCAAGGAACTAGATTTCGAGATATGTTTGCCTGTCTGTTCGCAAATACAGTGAAATAGAGTAGAGGGTGTCAATTACACTACACCACCGCCCAAACGTCGAAAAGCCATGCGTCTTCCTTATTCAAGCGAATCGAAAGGAAGTTTCACAAAAAGGTATAAAAGATGTCTTGGGTTATATCCCTGCAACAAATACTGGAATCTACGATTTTCTCTTTTCTTTGGCGTTATTTTATTCTCATACACATTTTAGGTAGGTGAACGCCGTGGTTCAGTTGGTAAGGCACTCTGCTACACGTCGGAATGTCGCGGGTTCGATTCCCGATGGTGTCATTGGAATTTTTCATTGACATGATCCTTCCGGCCGCACTATGGCCCTGAGAGCCTCAACATCCTGGTAACCTGAGGGCCTGCACAGGGATTGATTTTTTTAGAAATATTTTCGATATCGGTGCAAACATAACACTTTCTGTTAATGTCTTAAACATTCCGCAGGATGGAGCGGATTGAACACTACATTACAAAATATCCGCCTACAGATGACATTAGAGGAAGTGAGTGAGTGCTAAAGAACCAACAGTCTCAGAACGCAGAGCTACTGGAAGCGGTCATTCGTTTTGTGATGAAAATGTGTCTGTTGTATCAAATAGATTTAAAAGGAAAGAAAGAAGTAGTAGAAGAAGTGCAGGAAGGAGATAAAGCACACTGTGGAAAGAGAAAATTAGCGAAAGAAGAAGACACAAATAGCAAGTGAAATAAGTACAGGAAGTAACAAAAGGAAAATGACAGAAGAAAATAAAATAAGGGAGTAAAGAACAGGACAAAGGAAGAAATAAATTATACAAAAAGGAGGAAACGAACCAACATAGATCTGTTGGATGCATTACGACGTCAGTCAATTTTGGTAGCGAAGAACAAGTTTAAGAATATTAAGGAAATTTTACTGCCAAAATTATATGTACGGTTGGAGGGAAATTGTGCCTTAATGCCTCACACACCAGAACAATCTGCACAGTCGCTTCACTTACGTATCTGTCAGTTCGACTGATCATGCCTTATAGTCCTGTAGTCATTTAAGATATCGATCTGTATGGAATAGTAGTTTGAAAGCACAGACAGGTGCACGATTATGCTTCACTTTCTCTAAGTGTCTAATTTATGTATTTTGAACACATGTAGCAATGTATTAACACAGTATATTTTAATATTGCGTGTGGCGTGCACAGTATACACATCAACTGATAAAAGCAACCGTTCGTGCACAGGATTATATACATAACAGATGCACAAACTCTCCTACTACCTGTTTCGGTAATCCATGGGTGTCATCATCAGGGAGTTTTCACGGTGGTAAAAGTAATGCTTTCGAAATGGTCCATTTTATGTACTACAGTCATACACTTGCACTCGAATTAATTTCAAATAAGAAACTGAAAAATATTAAAATTTTAATACGTGTTAAAGCGTATTAGTGTGGTGCATAGAATGGACCATTTCGAAAGCATTAATTTACCCACTGTGAGGACTCTCTAATGATAGCAACGATGGAATACCGAAGCATGTAGGAGGAGAAACTGTACAGTTACTGTGTGTCGTTACTTCGGGTGGTGTGTATGTTTTATTTGAAATCTGTAGCCGCTTTCATTGTCGTTCCTTCGCGAACAGAACTATAAGCTTATGGTGTTCAAATTTCCATTGTTTGATAAACTATTAAATCCTACGGCAATCAGAGTAATAGTTAAGAAAACGTAAATCTAAAAAAAACTAAAAAAAAATTTCGCATGGTTTACATTTCTAATTTAGTGCTCCAAAAATCACCAAAACAACATTCTTACAATTTCAAAGATATATTACAGTATTATACATTAAGTGATGGCATTGTCGCTCCCACCTCACAAGTTTGCACAATTACCGTGTTGTCATAATCACAGACAGCCTTGCAAAACTAGGACTGACACTTTTTTTCGAAGCCAAAGAAGCTAATCTCAAGAGAAGGGTTCAATGTACACAACTGGTGGCCATGGCGGCTTGACATATTATATAATGGAAATAACATCCTGTGAAAGTTTTGGGAAGTTTCTGTTACTGCACCCCTTGTTGCGGCGGGAGGGGGAGGGACGGGAGACGGGGAGAGCTGTTTCGGCCGCTGTAGACAGCCAAGGTGATAATCTGTTTTATTTCAATCAGTTTGACTGCTCGCGGTAGAAGAGTTTGCGCCAAATGTGTTGGTTTTGTACGAATGGCGCCATTAAAGCTTATTACGAGTTCATGAGAGTAAAATAACAGCGAGAGAAGACATAAACTAGTCACGTCTACAGGGCATGGATAAACGATTTAATACATATTTATTAGAGGAACTGCATAGAATACCACCTCAACATACTATCGAAGACCATCTTCATTGCCAATGATCTTTATTGGACATTGTTCGTAATATCATAATTTATAACACTTTCAAGAAGTTTATATTTTTGCGTGTGTTATTTGATGATGATGTCAATTATTACGATTATGCAATAATATATGAAAGAACAAGGATGGATCATTTGAGAAGTGAAAGTGACAGGTGAAAGCTGAATCATTCGGAGAACAAATTGTCCCAGTGTTACTATTTGCAACAAAAATCCTACAGCGAGTGTCCTGGGACCGAACATGGGCCTGTGATGGGACAGACCGGCAACTAACAGCGTCGGCAAGAGTACGGACGCTAGAGGTCTGTGAAAAAGTTTAATTAATTCCATATCTGTCAATATTGCATTCCTCGTGACGGTAATAAAACAAAATCGTTAAGCGTCGTCGATACAAATTTATATCTTAAGCAGAGAATAATGTCAAATATAATATTAATATAACTTACTAATCTTCGTAATCAACCAACTTGACGCACAATTCTTTTTCTTATATTTGTTTATTCAAATTCTCTACATGTTTCGAGCAACCAAGTACTCATCATCAGGAGAGTCAGTTGTAGCAATATGACCTCCGGTATGTGTCACTGCAAACAGGTGAATGGTCTAAATTACAAAACGTTTGTCTTAAAATGAGTGGTATTATTTATAGGTGGTGATAAAATATCAGAAACGTATACACAAAACAATGCAAGAATGCAACCTAATTATATACAAACGACAGACAAAATTCCTAACACAAAAGAAACCCCCACCACCCATACTCAAAGCACAACTTAAATTACACAAAACGGACGTCCCAATCTGCCCTATAATCAGCAACAGAACAGCGCCGTCATATAAATTAGCAAACATCTAGCCAAAATTCTAAATCAAAATGTCACACTTAACAACCACTACAATGTCATTAACTCAAAAAAACTTGCCCTTGACTTAACAAAACTAAAAGTACACGAGAACCATAAAATGATAATTTTCGACATCAAAGACCTTCAGGTTATCATACCCATAAATGAAACATTAAATATCATAAAAGTCATATTATTGGAGAATAATAACATTCAAATAACGCAACAAATACTCTCACTG
>Ga0136643_10010002_pt1 | contig 13979 bp, 11 predicted proteins | sample TergutLab28metaG_FD_96883 | JGI IMG/M metagenome (GOLD analysis project Ga0136643, IMG submission 96883) | Labiotermes labralis P1 segment gut microbial communities from Petit-Saut dam, French Guiana - Lab288 P1 (version 3) (version 3) | ecosystem: Host-associated > Arthropoda: Insects >... | reverse complement strand
CTTCTTATTTTTTTTTTTTTTGAAAGGGAAGGACATGTTTTTTTTTGTTAGTAAATAAGAGAAGGGAGGAGGTGGAGAAGGGGGGTGTGTTTTTTTTTTTTTGGGGGGGGGGGGGCATGATGAATCTTTTTCGCCCACGGTACCAATTTTGTTACGGCCTGCCCTGAGCGGGAACTGTGCGGTCTCTGGAATAAAATTTGGTGGAGACAAATATGGAGAAGAAAGTTGTGACTTTTGTGTGAGTTTCACGCCGACTCCGGTCGCTCGCTTGCTGGGATTGCGGGTTCGAATCACGCCGGGTGCATGCATGCCTGTCTCTTGTGAGTGTTGTTTGTTGTCAAGTAGAGGTCTCTGCGATGGGCCGATCACTTGTCCAGAGGAGTCCTGTCGATTGGGGGGTTTTCGAGTGTGATCGATGAACCTTATAATGGAGGCTAGATCTACCATGGCTGTCGAGCCATGAAAGGGAAGAATATGGATTTTACACCCAGTTGTGCAGACTGAACTAGATCTAGGCATGTCATTTCAATGCATTTGTTAACATATGCTTTATACTTATATGTAAAGGCTAACATACAAAATGGTGATTCCTTAATGTGGCCCAGGGCACGTTCTGCTTGCGGTGGTGCTCAGTTGGATTACAGTAATATTATGCGACCCCATAAGGGTAGCATAAATAGATGTCGCCAAGTTCTTGTTGTTTCTGGTTGTTCCCTGGCATTTGGCCACGGTCTCATCTCGCTTATTAATGCACATTTTTTTCCCCCGTCTCGCTTTGTAACCCACAATGTTCCCCTCCCCCCTCCCCACACTCCACGCTATGTTCAGACCGAAGTGTTTGTGTCTGCCATATTACCACATGCTGCCTCTCCTCTCCACTCCTCTCCTCTCCTAGTAGCCGTACTGTTTGTTTGTCCCCTCTTATTAGCATCCTAACTTTAATAGTGTCAAAAGTAATTATTAAGCCTCACCAGTGAGGCCTATTCCGACTTCACAGACTCATTCCAACTTTTCCGAAGTATTTTGTTTCCGCTTCCTTTTTAATTTTCATTTTACGCCTTCCTTTATCGTGCATTTTATCCAAGTGTTGTATCAAATTTTGTTTGCGTTGTTGTGGGTTGTTGAAATTAATAGTCAATGTATTGTAACTTCCTGCCCAATATTCTCGTTCTTAATATGGTTCAGCCGATCCTTATGGCCCGCGCGATCAAATGCGAGGGTCTGCGGCCGCTCGTATGGCTGGAATTGCTTGTGGGTTCGAATCCCGCCAAGGGCTTGTTTGTCTCCTTTCATTGTTGAGTGTTTTGCAGGGCCGAACCCTCATCCATGGGCGTCCTGTCGTGTGTGTGTGTGTGTGTGTGTGTGTGTCTGTGACCAGGTGCAACGACACTCCTCTACACCTTCAATGAGTAAGTAAAAAATGTCCTATTAAAATAAAATATTCTTCAGTCTAATTAAATTATCTTTCGTTAGAAGAGTTACTTAATGCATTTTTCTATAGACGCTTGGTATTTTCTAGCGGACTCCTGTATTTTCCAAATAGACACTTTGGCTTATATTTATTGGAAGAAATCTTTAATACACTAAAAATACAACAGCCATTATACTCTCAGGTAATATATACATGCCGTAACTGGGTGTATGGTATGTTATTAGAACCATTAGAAGATTCATGGATCCAAACATGAGTGTTTCTCATCTAGAATAATTATGTAAACTGATAGTGGCTCCTTTAATTCATGCGTTTAAGAGGTACACATTTGAATTTTTGGGTGTTCCGAAATTGGGTCCTGTACTTACCTACTATCTCATTGTTTTCGGGCGCAACAGTCCGTAGGGAAACTCTGCCCCCACCTTTCTGTGGCTCCATCACATCTCCTTACACGGGTGCACTTCAGTCTGTTTAAACCTCTGAAATATTTTTATACAGTGCAGCATTTCGGATATCTGCGGCTGCATGACGTTCCTCGACAGTAAACTAACGGGCATCTTCTGGTTGATTTCACATTGACAAAGATGTCCCCTGTTTTGGTTTACATTGACAGGGGCTTCTTGTATTTTGATTGTACTCTGGAAGGGGTATCCTGTATTGTATTGTATTGTGCACTGGTTTGGGCATCCTTTGTTTTGATTGTACTTTGGCAGAGGCATCCTCTATTGTATTGTGCACTGGTATGGTCATCCCTTGTTTTGATTGTGCTTTGGCAGGGGCATCCTAGATTGTATTGCGCATTGATGTGGACATCCCTTGTTCTGATTGTACTTCGGCAGGGGCATCCTCTATTGTATGGTGCATTGGTATGGACATCCCTTGTTTTGATTTACTTTGGAAGGGGGATCCTCTATTGTATTGTGCATTGGTTTGGGTATCCCTTGTTTTGATTGTACTTTGACAGGGGCACCTTCTGTTTGACATGAATTTCTTTGCACACACTAAAGAATCCTTTTTTTTTACACCTACGAGGTAGCCAGCTCTTTGCGGCAGAGTTATTGAGAAGCCAGTGATCTCCTTAACATCCAAGGAACTCCCACTTCATTTGAAATCTGAAAGTTATTTGCCGTGTTCAAACGAACCTGTCACTGACCCTACCTGAGCCTTCTTCTGTGCGACTTAGTCTTCAAAGTGATCTCTTATCTTGAGGTTGTTCGAATAAGTTTTGTATAGATTTAATTTTTTTTTTCCTCTGGGTATTGTCCCAGCTTCTTCTAATTTTTCTCGTTAGCATCACTGTTACAACATTTAGAATATACACTGTGATTTTCCTCAGGACTGAAGTTTTCTGTCGGCAAGTTTTAATGATTTCCCTCCTTTCCTATGTTAAATCAGATTTCTTGTGAGTTTTCTGTAGGTCTGCTGCAAGGTCGCGATAGCGTATGGCATACTGCGTGTCACCAGGAGATGGCGACACAAAGGAGGGGGGGGGGGAAGGAAGATGATAACATTTAGAGAACTTCAGTCTGGTTCTTGCTCCTTGTGTTTATACATTTCCCGTTTTACCGCTGTTTACTGTTCTATGCAGCACGTCTCTCCGAAGCTTTGTTACCAAGTTACAAAACTGCACGGCGTCATATCCCGGTAGATTGTAATCTTCAGTGTCACCGAAGAAGGAACCTCAAATCTCACGGGGTTCAGAAGAGAATTGTTCCATCGACCGACTACTCTTCGAAATGGAAAGTAGTCCACCTTAGACATTGAATTCCACTTTGGTTTCATTTGCCAGTGTATAGAGTCTTGTCTTACTTTTAAAGCTGCTAGTTCTCAATGCTCGTGGGATATTTGGAGCTACATTTGTATTCCCAGTGAAACCGAGTGGATACCTGATTTTGTTATGTGGAGCGTGTGACATGGGGGAATTCTCATTTCAAGCCTCTGCTCACTGGGACGTACTCTAGGTGAGTTTGTGCCTTTTGATTTATGTGCGAGTTAATATCGACCGAGGTCTTTCAGAAAGGACGCCGCAAAATTTATTTCCTCTACAAGAAAAGGTTTATACTGCGATAAAGGTAAAAACAATGAATAAAGGCACCGAGAAAAGTAAATGGAGTAAAAGTGAAGACAATGTGAAAGGACCAGGGGTATAGAAGTGAAATATAATGAAGTTCTCTACGTTTCCCGTCCATAAAGGGTGTGTAACAAAGTACACCTAGAAGCATGGTCCCAAGGATATGTCACTGTCTAGATTGCCTGCTTGGTTTGAAAAGCTTTCTCGTGGCTTTTTTATGTCGGAAAGGAACTATGGCGATCTATATGGGTGGTAAGGAAGTTGGAACTTGGGGTGGTGGGGGGGGGGTGCCTGGTGTAGGGTGTGAGGAGCTGACACGCAGCTCGGGTCTCGGCTCATTTAACCCGGCTAGAATGCCTGAGCAAATTTCTTTCTAATGCTGGTTTTTATGCGGGTGTGGTGTTACACGTTTCTTTTTCTTTTGCAGTCCTTAAAGTAAGAAATGACTATTACTTCAGTTACAAGTTACGTGTGTGTCTGTTACAAATCGATTCTAGAACTGCGCTTAATTTTCTGACTGGACTGTTTTGGGCTTTTGTTTCAAAGGAAAGAGATCATCGCCCTGCGTGGCAGTCATAAGCTGCTCATCTCGTGTGTCTGTCCTTTCGTATGTACGTGATTTGTTCAGGGCCTGTAGAGACCCAGTACTGTAGGGCGGACGTTTTAAAAAGTGAACTTCAGAGGTTTTCGCTGAAAGTTGCTGAACAATTCCATTTCATCCATCGGTACACTTTATGTAAAACCATATATGTAAAAATAATAATAATAATATTTATTTACTGCAATTGGGTTGTCACCCGGTGGCAGTGGTTATTTTACATGCATACAAAACATTAAATTGTTTACTAAATTTAAGTCGGGAGGTCTACATGAGAAGCATGTAGTGGCAACTTTGAATCTTGGGAACCAACGCAACATTTGCTTATAGGCACTGGGAAACCAAGAAAAACCTGTGTCGAGGTGGCCTGTCGCAGGACCTTCCGAGTACTGACTTCTAGCCAGCAGTCCGGCATCTAAAGTACAAAAAAAAAAGCCAGCAATGCACACACAGTACAACAAATACACATGAGATAACAACAACAATACACACGGTCAACCAACAACAATTACAAGACAACTTAAAACTAGCAATAAAACATAATATAAACAGTAAATCAGGTTTAAATGAAAAGTCCATACAGGAGATTTTATAAGGCCTGTCGGCCATTTTGATTGTAAGGGTTTAGATGTTTTGCTGCAATGCCGTCAAGGAACAAGCTGCAAATAAATTTATTGAACTTCTAAGAAAGTCGCTGAGCATGTTGTGTGGGAGCTACAATAGGATGTATTCATTCAAGATATTTTTATCGTGCGCGTTTATTGGAAGGACAGCCGGCGTAGGGTAGCCGGTAAAGTCAGTAAACCACGGGCTGACTGGAAAGGTAAGATTCACGGCCGGGGCAAGAAACTTTTTCTCTTCCAAAAGACCGGCTCTGGGAACCGCCCAGCCTTTCATTTCGTGGGCCCGGGGTCTCTATGGCAGGGGATAAAGCGGTCGGGGCGTCAACCTGATAACTTATCTCTGTCTATTGCCGAAGTTAAGAATGCGTGGAGCTATACCTCTGCTTCGCCTCTATGTCTTCATAACGTGGACACGGACAACTTCGCCTTTTTTTACTTTTACATGTTACAGTAGAGGAAATGTGTGGACCCGGTAGCTCAGTCGGTATAGCGACCAACTACGGGCTGGACGGTCCGGGATCGAATCCCGGTGGGGACGAGATTTTCATCCCGTCCAGACCGGCCCTGGGGCCCACCCAGCCTCCTGTACAATGTGTACCGGGTCTTTTCTGGGGTTAAAGTGCGGCCGGGGCGTGCTGCTGACCACTCACCCATTCTAGTGCCGCGGTCATGGAAGAATAGAGCTATACCTCTACCTACCCTCTGGGCCACACCGGGCCTGTAACGGGATCACTTTACCTTTTACCTTTAGTAGAGGAAATGTGTGATCGAGGCTACGGCGCGACATCAAGCGGAAGCCCGCTGGTTGTTTAACAGGTTCAATGAAACAGTCTGATAGCCCATTCATTCATTCATTCAAGGCGGTAAAACAGAACAAACAAACATGCAGTCGCGACCAAACGCGTTCACTATGGAGCGATTTTTGTGCATGTATATTGTCAGCGACACTTGCTTCCCCTTCCTGCCCATACGATTTTCCTGTCTTCAACCTACATAACGTCTCCGGATTCGGTTCGAGGGTACCGACGTGAATTGTTGGTGTATGAAACAACTGAGGCAGACTCTTGTTCAAGCACTGAGGTTTCTTCCAACTCGTCATTCGTACATTGCTCTGTACCGATCTGTGAGGGTTGCCAAATTAAACCCTTTCCGGGATTTTTCTGAACAAAGGGTTAGAGCCGGTTAAGAGTAGTGTCCATGGGAGATGAGGGAGGCATCCGATTGAAAGCCCAATCAGTCGATCTCTCACTGTGCCAGAACTCCGTAGGCTGCACCACAGCGACATTGATTCAGCAGCACGAAACGGTATCATTGAACAGCCGCCATATCGTCCGGAGCTGGTAAAGCAGGTCAGTGTAGCCCACAGTGCCAAGATACGAATCTGGGATATCGCTGTAATGGCTAGGTTATGGGCTGGGCGACTAGGGAATCTAAGTTCGATACCTGGCAAGACGTCTACGCCAACTCTGTAGTCCACATACACCACCTATTCAGCGAACATCGGCCGTTCTTTACGTGGAGGTAAAGTGGTCGGAGTGTGAATATGAACTCACACTTCCGTCTATTGTCGTGGTTAAGAGTGTGATGATATATGCCCTCAGCACACACACACCCCCCCCCCTCCCCCACATCTTCGTGGCGTGGAGCTCAGTTAATTTCCCTGACAATTTTAGCTTCACTGTTTTTCAAACTTCTTTTTGAAGTGAGGGTTCTGAATCTTCAAACTCGTCTGCAAATATAATGGATCGTGCAGTATTTATTGTAATATACTGCCAGTCGTTCATAAAACTCTTGAAACTTGGCAGATAAAACTGACTGAAACTTCTTACACACTTGAAGACGGAAGGGAACTTGTAAGTTACTGATTCTTGTTGGTAGTTCTTCAGTCAGTTACATCTTGTGGACTTCAAGTGGATTCCTCTCATTCTGTTTAATATTTCTTTCTTTCTGTTCTTTGGAAATCACTCACCATTGTTTTAAGTTATATATATATATATATATAAAATTGGAAACTGGGTTTCAATAACTAGACATAACAGAGATACCGTTACTTTTCGTTAATTGTAAAGGAAACGCAATTGTTACTGCGTAGGTTATTAAAATCTGTGAGGACACTGATATATATATATATATATATGTATATATATATATATATACCCCCTCTCTGTCAGCCGAACACCTGCCCTATAATACAGGAATAGAGCTAATGAGATGGTTCGTTGGGATTCAGAATTGCAAGGAAGCTTTGTTACATATCGGAAACACTGCTAAACTCTTGGCCTCTCTCAGCAGTAAAATTAATGCCATCTGTTTGTAGGCGCTTTCGCAGTATTGCGAAAAACGACTATTAAATTTGTCTTGTCCGTTTGTCTGTCCGTCCGCATGGAAGAACTTGGCTGTCACAGAAAGAATTTTCATGAAATATGATATTTGGATATGTTTCGAAGATGTGTGGAGAATATTCAATTTTCATTAAAATCTGACAAAAATAACGGGTACTTTGCACGAAGACCATTATTCATTTTTGATCATATCTCGTTCCGTTCTTCTTACATTGAGAAGTGTTTCAGACAAACGTTGTAGAGAAAATCAAAACACACATTTTGTGTTTAATTACTTTTTTTCCCCGAAAACCGTTCCTTTTGTGATATAATGTGGAAAGTTATTGTAGTTCGGACTGGGCACATATGACAATATAATACGACGCATGCGCTTTTTAGCCTGAATAACTGAGGCCACAAACACACATTCAGAATATTTAATACTTATTAATTTTTCATGGTAACAATGGTTTTACGAACGTACCTAAATGTTTTGTTATATGTACATTGTGTGTTCTGTTATTTTTGACCATTTCTTCTCATGCCCCCTGACGCCTCTCTTGCCTCTAATTAAAGGAGCAGTTCTTTCCTCCTGTTTAGGCGTTTAAGCGCCATGTCAAATAGTTGACAAGTGATTATTTGCACGAATTATACGGCATATCGTCTGATGGAGAGCGGCGTTATGTGGATCAAATCAACGGACATTTTAGAGATCTTCTTTTTATATTTGCAGTTCCGTGCATCGCAATTCTAGGTTGAAGAAATCCAACAAGATGCAACAGTATGTGGATATTTATTTAATGCTAAATTCCTCTACATGTTTCGGGCGTCCATCGCGCCCATCATCAGGAGTACATAAAACTGTAGTTGCAGCCTCTGGTACAGATCATACTATATGGGGAGCTAGCTTCTTCAAACGTGATCAAATAATCCTTATTTGGTCACGTTTGAAGAAGCTTGCTTCCCAGATAGTATGATCTGTACCAGAGGCTGCAACTACAGTTTTAAGTACTCCTGATGATGGGCGCGATGGACGCCTGAAACATGTAGAGTAATTTGGCAGTAAATAAATATCCGCATACTGTCGCATCTTGTTGGATTTCTTCAACATATTGGAATACCGACGTTGTGTCCACCGTCAGGGTTCCGATACTACTCGACGCAGAACGTACCGGATTATATCTGAGTTTCAGGCTGGAACTCTTGGCAGGACGCGAGTTGGTCTGTCAGGTTCTGGTAGTCCAGGGTGTGTAAATATCGGTTGCAGTCGCGAATCGTAATCGGAACGGTAAAATGCCGCACTGTGTACCCTTCCGCTAGACCTGACTTCCGCATCAGGATCTGCCACTAGTAAGTTGACTTGAAATTGTAATTAATCACTTAGTCGAATGCTAGTCGAATACGAGCTTAAAACGGGGAATAGCACCGACATTGCCTGTGGTATTTGCTTGTCACCGTCTCTCTGTAATTACTTCTAACCAGTGGTGACACTGTAATCCTTCTCGGAGCCAAAGTAGCTCATTCTGTGTAGTGAATGGGCTACTGGCTTGAGAACGGATGAATCATGGTTCGATTCGTGATGGGGATAGGAAAGTTTCCTCTTCTCACCCCAAACTCCAATGCTACCTTGGTACCACTCTGCCTCCTGTTCAACACCTACAGGATTTCTTTGTCACGGGTTAGAGCGGTGGGAGCGTGAAGCTGACCAAACACTACCACCTAATGTGGAGGTTAAGAATGAATGGATGCATATCTTGACTCCCCCACATTTCTATATGGCGTCGACAGAGACAGCTTTACCTTCAAATTTGTTTTATGCCTGTTGCAGACAGTGACACTGTTGGTGCAAAGGCGTCCTTAAAACTCTAGCGTCTAGAACACAGTGACCGTGTTATCAGAAGCAAACTTCTACGGAGTTAGTGAACCCAGCACCACGCGAGCTCAGTTCTAGTGTTGCAAGCCCGAGATTTAAGTTTCACTCTTTTCCTGAAGGCAAACGCTGGGATCTTGTGTTGTATAATATCATAACTTCCTTTTCCATCTTCCTTGCGTCACACAGCTTATTCTTTGCGATCTCCATCATCATTTCCATGTGACAAGCTTTTTTGTTTTAAGTGTAGTGCATAAATTGTATATAAAAGGGACACCCTCTTAAGAAGAGTCTGGCAGCTTGGTGGCTGCGGCAGTGTGGTGATATTTCACCCCGCTGTTCTGGAAGGACAGCCGTGGTGTAACGAATCTGAAGCTTCGTGCCCGATCTAAAGGAACACCTCCAATAAATTCCGCTTAGGGATGTTTTGATGAGCCCATTTACAGTTCATACTCAACTCCATCTATCGACGAAATCTGAAAATGAATGGAATCTAACTGTGAAGTTCGGAGTTCGAATACATGTCCTCAGCACGTCAGTCATACTGTAGATTTTTAAAGATTTTCAACATTTCCACGGAGAAAAAAAGTTACTTACGAATATGGTAATAAAATTTACGGTATTTTTGAAAGTGAGTCCTTGCGGCTTGGTTGAGAGTTACCACTGTTTCGGAAGAAGCTGCAACGTGGAAGTCACTCTCAGTATGGAGGTGATAGGTTTCCAAAACAGTGATAAATATTCTTAGCCGTATTTGTTGTGTGTAATGTTGTAAGTATAAATAAAAATACTGAGATAAATATAAATAATTAGTTCGTTAATATTATTGAAGTAGTTCATATTTTCTGTTTTTGTAAACTCTAAGGCTACTTTATGTCCGACGGGCTTTACATTAAAAGTCCCACCTTCTACCCACAATATATATATATATAGGTGTGTGTGTGTGTGTTACATTTGTCTCAGAACGTATAGCGATTATTTCCCTGTACAATACTAACGTATTTGTTTTTATAGCTGTGAGGGAGCCTGCTTTCTGCGCGGTACGAACTGAAGTTTTAAATACAGTTTTAGTTAATTTTAGTCTTACAAGGGTTAAAGACGATTGCTGAATGCAGAGATGCACAAACTTTCCAAAAACCTAGGAGCGTCTATAAAATTTGAGTCACCGCAAGAATGATGCGAATTAAGTTCAACAGTGAGTAGCCAAAAATATTATACAGCGCTGTACAAACTTTAGTCACGTGGGCGACCTGGCGCCTAGGATTTGTGCATTTCTGGCGTAATATGTGAGATTTATTTATTTATTTATGGTTCTTTAAAGCCCCTCTTAATGGTCCGGACTCCATACAGTCGGTATTCAATAACGCAACTTTTCCGAATAAACACACGTGTAGAATATTCATTCACTAATGGTAAAGCATCTTCGTACAGCACTAATTGACATTTGTGAAACAGGAAATGCCTGAAACTGTAGAAGATTACAGCAGCTCTCACCTATTCGCAGTATGTTTCTTTTTACCTAATCCAGTAGAACGTTTGCTGCAAGTAATACCGTAAACACAGGGAAAATATCTATCGTTGGTAGTCCAACAAGTTGCGCTATTGAAATATGTTATGGTGCAGAAATTGAAGGATTGGTAATACGAATGTGGCGTCTGAACTTTAAGGTGAGTTAATTATGTGAAAGCGCAGCACAGCAGTTTCACTTCCTGTGAAGTTTTGTGAACGCGCGCAGAGTTATGAAATGGTGGCTGGGATATGTAGGCATATAGGATGTACGCACGTGGCAGACGTTACCATGGAAACATTTTACGTGAAGAATCATGAATACAAAAAAGTGCGAGGTCACAGCCAAACTGTACAGCAGATAGAATAGGCATTAATAAATTCAATAGCTGACGGCTTCGCCAGTAAGGCTAGATTTGCCTTTTGTGTCTCTTGTCGTTTGGTGTATGAAATTAAGGTTGGACCGTGATAATTGTATGTCCGGGTCAGCGTAATTAGTTCACTTTACTCGCTCCCTTGTACGCTCCCCTCTCTTAGAGCACTTTAATGGGCGTCGCGTCACGTGGTCCAGAGCTTTACTCGTCCAGCTGTCTTTGCTACAGCAGAAAGTGACTGGTCTATGTCGTGTCCCCCACTAGGCCTTCAGGGCTGGACGAACGGACATGTAACAGGGTTACAGAGGGTCGTTTTAATCAATTGTAGATCCAGATGTATGCAGGTCGTTCTGTAATACCTGCGTCATTGTGAATCGCAGATTCTGTAACGATATTTTGTGCTCAGATCCTTAATAAATTGCGCTGTACTGTCTGACATTTTCTGGTGCCGGGCGATATTTCGACACTACGTACCTAAGATAATCCGTCATACGGGTAGTAATACCAGTCGGATAGAATACACAAGAGAGGCAAAGTATGTGCAACGTAGCACTGAGGCGCGTTTGCTTAGCAATTGTTGCTGTGGAAAAGCAATATGTGTTAAATATTCTGAGTGTGTGTCTGTAGCCTTAGTTATCCAGCACGCAACGCACATGCGTCGTATTATATTGTCATCTGTGACCTGTCTGTCTGTAGTATATTTTTCCACATTATCTCATAAACGACGCAATTTTCGGAAAAAGGGTATTGAGCACAAACTGTGAGTTTCGATTTTCTTTATAACTTCTGTATAAAACATTTCTCATTCTAAGAAATACTGAGCGACATATTATCATGAATGTACGTACGCCTTCATGTAGAACACTCGTTTTTCTTCTCAGATTGTTATGGAACATTGATTTTTTCAACAGATTTTCGAAAAAATGCTCAAATGTCAAATTTCATGAAATTCCGTCCAGCGGGAGCCGAGCTGTTCCATGCGGCAGTTTCGGACAAACGAACGGACGGACGGACAAATGTGGCTAAGTTAATATTCGCTTTTCGCGATTTTGCCAACGGGACTAAAAAGTTGTGAAAGCTGGTGATGAGCGCGCGCAAATATTCCCCGAATTAGGAACAGGATACGTTCTGAAGACCTGATCGTATGTCGAAAGTACGAAAAGCTGTGCAATGTACAGCTTCCAGCATGCCGAGGGGGATTCAGTTAAGTACAGGGGTGCTGATAAGTTTTTAGCCCGAATTGATAATTCTTATATGAAAATTAAACATGTAAGTTGCCTTTCATCCCTCTAAAGGTTCTTGAGAGTCTGCAGCAAGCATATACTATTTTATCTGAGCAATAGATTCGCTTCCAACGACACTATCGTTTCCGTCCTACGACATCGGGAAGTAGGCCGGACTAAGGACTTATCAGCATCCCGGTATGCTTAATGTTTCAAAATAATGAGAACTGGTGTTGCGTTAATCAGCATTTCGTGTACAAAATTCGAAATTTACTTGTTAGAGTAGTTCGAAATGATATTTTCTTAACAAAATTTTGATCGCAACTTCGGTTGTTCTTAAGTGCGACGGTCGTAAATCGGGGCGTGTCTCTATTCTAAATTGCAGACGCTCGTTGGCCTAGGCAATTCCAGACACACAGTTTTTGGAAAAGTTAATGAAAATGAAACAATAAAATTTGTTAAACTTCCGCCGACATTTTTCTAGCGATAAATGAAAGTGCAGTGACACGAATTTGCAGGTAAAACACTGCTGGGCAAAGACACAGGTGTCGGCGGCATCATGCTGCGGCATGTTGGAGTTTGGATTTCAGATGGACTCTTCTGTATATGCCTATACTCATTTCCGACTTTTGCAAAGTTCGAATTGGCGCCGGCACTAATGGGACGTAACTACTGCGTAAGTCGGGGTGCTTGTACCGGGTTGAAATCAAAGATCGCATAATAACACATATTGACAGGATTTTCACTTTTATGTTTTGCTGACCGTGCATCCTGGTACGGCTCTGGGTAAATGACCAACTGGATGCACAGTTACGTTTTATATAATACGTTTATTTTTATAATCCTGTACATGTTTCGAACAACTCTGTGGTCATCATCAGGAGGTCAAATTGTATTAACACAGCATCTGGTATAGTATAACTGGCATAGTATACCAGATGCTGTATTAATACAATTTTACCTCCTGATGATGCGCACAGAGTTGCTCGAAACATGTAGAGGATTATAACAATAAACGTATTATATAATGCAATTGTGCGTGAAGTTGGTCATTTATCCAGAGGATTTTCATTGTTTTTCACAACCGCCCCAAGCAGATGCAGGAAACCCTTCCACGTCTTTCCATTTGATTATATTGACTAATAACATTATTTGACATCATGTACTCCGAGTTAGTCAAAGAGTCGTTAAATAGAACGAAACAAGAAAGTGTTGTGACGTGTAACAGGAAGGTACACTTAGGCGTTAATACTATTTACTGCAGTTTCAAATTGTTTAATATTTTGGTTTCTGCACCAAATGTTGTTTTGGTGATGGAGAATCTGATGGGCAGAGAACGTAACTGCATACAAATTATCAGTCGGAAAATTTGAACGTCCACATGGCTGGCCTGCCCTTTCGGAAGACAGATTTCATGTTAGTAAAGCAAGAAAATGTCGGTTAGAATGATGTGACACAGGTTACAAATCAGTGTTGTGTTTCCATTAAGACGGTAATAAGAACTTTGATTGCAATCAAAAACGGAGTTTGTTTTGACTCAGGGACCGAAAACCCGCTTCTTGATTTTGGCTGTGCATGCATCGCAGAGTCTTGGAACATTAATTTATACCTGGCCTGTGTTCCGATTATGACGCTGAAAATAAGTTCGTTGACGTAATGAGAACCTGATTTACGCATTATAGTCTGGCGGAACGTTACAGTTTATAAAGGCCGTCACTTCCCGTGCTTCCCTCAAGTCCGCTGCGTCCGTACCTGAGCTACTGCCTACCTGAGTAATTAGAGCTGTCGAATTAAGCCGTGGTGTAGGAAATCACACTCCCCCTTCTTGTTCCGCAAGCTTAGTCCAGCAGTTGTGTGTGTGTGTGTGTGTGTGTGTGTGTGTGGGGTGTGTGTGGCGTGTGTGTGTTTGTGTGTGTGTGTGTGTGTGGTGGTGTGGGGGGGGGGGGGGGGGTGGGTGTGCGGGT